>ERZ1673742.938-NODE-938-length-30874-cov-8.149940_pt1 | contig 30874 bp, 39 predicted proteins | sample MGYA00580208_ERZ1673742 | MGnify/ENA primary metagenome ERZ1673742 (study PRJEB41218, sample SAMN15661774) | gut metagenome | host: Homo sapiens | place: Canada: London | collected 2015-08-20/2019-03-30 | study: EMG produced TPA metagenomics assembly of...
CGTCGGACATGCCTCAAAATGGTATGTTCGACGCCCTTTGCCGTTTAACGTGTGAAAGCAATCAGATCTTGCGCAGCACGGTGACGACCTTGCCCATGATCTCGGCATGCGTGCCGTCGATGGGGGAGTAGGCCGGATTGTGCGGAATCAGCCAGACATGGCCGTGATCCTTGCGGAACGTCTTGACCGTGGCCTCGTCATCCAGCAATGCGGCGACGATATCGCCATTCTCCGCGCTGTTCTGCTCGCGGACCACCACGAAATCACCATCGCAAATGGCGGCGTCGATCATGGAATCACCGTGCACTTCAAGCATGAACAGATTGCCGGTGCCGGTAAGCCGTTCGGGAAGCCTCATCACATCATCGACATGCTGCTCGGCCGTGATCGGCACGCCGGCGGCGATGCGCCCGACCAGTGGAACGTCATGCGAGGCCATGATGGAGCCGCATGCATCGTCCTGACTGGGGAACGGGATGACCTGGGCGACTTTTCCATTCGGCTCCTCGTCATTGAGGTTCACCACTTCGATGGCCCTCCCCTTGTTCGCGTTCATGCGGATGAAGCCTTTTTCGTCAAGAACCTGAAGCTGGTGTTTGACGGATGACGGGCTTTTAAGCCCTGCGGCCTCACCAATCTCACGGAACGAAGGAGCGAATCCCTGCTTGGCCAAATGCGTTTTGATGGCGTCAAGCACCTTGCGCTGGCGGTCGGTCAACGTGCTTTCATCCGGACGTTCGTCGCTCTTCTTGGGCGTGAAGGGGATGGTGCTCACGATGGGCTCCTTTCGTAGTTCCTTAGAAGCATAACGCGAAACGCCGATAAAATCAAACATCTGTTCGAGGTGTGTTTGCGTTTATCGAACATATGTGCCATACTTGGAACAAGCGTTCGATAGAACAGCTGTTCGAAAAGGAGTGGCGTGGTGAACGGTGCGGCGAATATCGGAAATGTGGCGAATCGAATCGCCATGGCGATCATGGCGGCCGGTCTTGCCTGGTGTCTTTTTGGATTCATCGCGCCCGGAAGTGCGCAGTCCGCGCCGGATTCCATCGCTGTCGTCGTGTATACGGTGCAACCCGGCGACACCTTGTGGAGGTATGCGGCGAGCATCACTCCGGAGGGTGGCAATGTCGGAGATACGGTGGATGAACTGATGCGGCTGAACAACCTTGATACGGTGTCTTTGCATGCGGGGCAGCGCCTCATTGTTCCCCATGAGGCGTAGGGGCCGCCAAGCGTGGCTTATTTCAAGGGCTCAGTCTATTCTGGACAACATGCATTGCCCGTTTTGCCAGAATCCAGACACCAAGGTGGTCGATACCCGTATTAGCGACGATGGTCACTCCATCCGTCGCAGGCGCGAATGCCCGAAATGCTCCAAGCGATTCACCACATTGGAGACGACCATGCTATTGGTCGTGAAGCGTTCCGGAAACGTCGAGCAATTCGACCGCAATAAGGTGATTTCCGGCGTGCGCAAGGCATGCCAGGGCCGTCCCATCAACGAGGACGATCTGAAGATGCTGGGGCAGAAGGTCGAGGAGGATCTTCGTTCACGAGGATTGGCCCAAGTCAAATCTGATGAGGTCGGCAAGGCGATTCTCAAGCCGCTGCGTGACTTGGACATGGTGGCGTACATGCGCTTCGCCAGCGTCTACCAGAATTTCGAGAATCTGGAGGACTTCCAAAGGGCCATCGACGAGCTGAAGGGCGCAAGTTCCGAATGATGGCGTGAGACGGGTGCCGCATCCGTAAGCAAATACAGCATATATAATGCGGGCGGGGTTCCAATCCTGATGGTTGGAACCCCGCCCGCATTATCGTAACGTTTCGTATTGCGTGCTCAGCTGATCACGCGCATGCGGATCGTACCCTCGATGGAGGCGAGCTGGTCGAGAGCCTTCTGGTCCGGGCGCTGCGCCACATCGGTGACCACATAGCCGATCTCGCCTTCCGTGCCCAAGGCCTGGGCGGCGATGTTGATGCCGTCCTCGCCCAGCACACGGTTGACGCGTGCCAGCACACCCGGAAGATTCGCATGCAGGTGGGCGATGCGGAAATTCGACTTGATGTCGGACAGGGTGATCTGCGGCAGATTCACCGACAACATGGTGGAACCCTTGAACCAATAATCCTCAAGACGCTGGGAGACGAACTGTCCGATGGACTTCTGCGCCTCAAGCGTGGAGCCGCCGATATGCGGGGTGAGGATCATGTTGTCCTCGTCCGCAAGGTCGGTCAGGAACTCGTCGCCGGTCTTCTTCGGTTCGATTGGGAACACGTCCACCGCCGCGCCGGACAGATGGCCGGAATCCAGATGCTTCTTCAACGCATCCAAATCCGCCACGAAACCACGGGACAGGTTGATGAAGATGGCATCCTGCTTCATATGCTCGAACTGGTCTTCGCCGAAGAATCCCGTGTTCGACTTGCGTCCATCCACATGAAGCGTGACCACATCGGACTGTTCCAGCAATTCGTTGAGTGTGTCGCAGCGGTGTGCGTTGCCCATGGCGAGCTTCTCTTCAATGTCGTAGAACAGCACGCGCATGCCAAGCGCCTCGGCGACGACGGAAAGCTGGGAGCCGATGTTGCCGTAGCCGATGATGCCGAGCGTCTTGCCTCGGACCTCATGGGAGCCGGAGGCGGACTTATCCCACATGCCGTGCTTCATATGATGGGTATGCGCGGGAATGCGGCGCATCAGGCAGATGATGTCGCCGATCACCAGCTCCACCACGGAACGGGTATTCGAATACGGCGCGTTGAAGACGGCGATGCCGTTCTTGCCCGCGTATTCGAGATCCACCTGGTTGGTGCCAATGCAGAAGCAGCCGACCGCGGTGAGCGTCGGACGCGCGTCGATGACCTTGCGGGTCACACTGGTCTTGGAACGGATGCCGAGCAGGTCGACACCTTCCAACGCATCAATCAGCTCGTCCTCGCTCAGGGCTCCCTTGAGGCACTCGACCTCGAAGCCATGGTCGCGCAGCGACTGCGCCGCGTCGGGATGGATGTTTTCAAGTAACAATGCTTTAGGCATGGTTCCTACCTTATAGCTTGAGCAGCTTTTCGTCGTTTTTTGTCCGCAGTATAAGCAGACGCTGCGTGGGCCTCGTCATGGCGACATACAAATCGGAGGCCGCTACGATACGCGACGGCGCGTTCTCCTCGATTCGTCCGGGCTGGACCACCATCACGGCATCATACTCCAGACCCTTCACGGTCTGTGTGGAACATACGGTGACCTGCTCGTCCCAGGAACTCTGGGCATCGAGCCTGTCGAATTCCTTCGGGTCGAGCTCATCCTGAAGTTGTGCGTATACGCGTGCGCGCAACGGCTTGAGCATATCGTCCGGTGCGATGATCGCCACACGACCGGTACCGTCGGAGGAAACGTAGGCGCGCACCAACTCGACGGTCTGCTGCGCGACGGCGTCGCCGATCAGGCTATCGTCACGCAAGGTGAGACGCTTGACTGAATCCGGGACGCCACGCACGGCGTTCACCGTGGAGATGTACAGGCCTTCGGACGAGGCGAAATCGCTGGCGAGCTGCGACACCTCCTTCGGATTGCGGTAGTTGATCGTCAACTCGTTGAGCTGCCAGTTGCGTTCGCCGAACAGCGGGTCCATCATGCGACGCCAGGACCGGGTACCGCCCAACGCGGAGGTCTGCGCCACGTCGCCCACAATCGTGAACGAGCGCGACGGACAACGACGGATCAGCATGCGCCAATCCATCGCGGTCAGCTCCTGCGCCTCATCCACCACGATATGGCCATACGTCCACTCGCGGTCGGCCGCGGCGCGCTGCGCGGTCAATTCGGCGTCCATACCATTGATATTGTCCACCAGCATCTGCGAAGTGACGATGCCGGAACCGATACCGGCCTGCGCCAGCGTGTCCTTGGCGAACTGCTCTTCCTCGGCGCGCTTGGCATCCAACGCCTTCTGCCTGGCCACGGCCTTCGGATCCGGTCCAAGCAATTCCATGGCCTCATCCAGCAGAGGTACGTCGCTGACGGTGAAGGGCGAGCCCTTCGGACGCGTCAGCGTCTCGATGTCACGCTCTTCGAGCCAGGGGGCGAAACGGCGCAATTGCTGCGGTTTCGCGAACAGCTGGTCGACCAACCATTCGCCGGTCATCGGCAGCCATGCGAGGTTCAGCGTCTTGCGCAAATCGTCGTTCATACGCAACTGCTGCATCACATCGTTAAGCTCGGCCTGCTCCGGCTCGTAGTCAAGCCGTTCGACGTACCGGTTGCGCATGGCCGACAGCATGTCGCGCACGAAGGTCTCGCGCGCCTTGTTATGCGGCTGCCGCGTGCGCTTGGCATCGGCGATGGCCTGCTCGATATCCGCACGTACCATCGGCACGTTGAAACCGTTGATGCGGATGACCGGCAGATGCGAAGGCACGCGTTCACGAGCCGCCACGGCATTGGCGATCGCCTTGGCCATACGGCGTTCACCCTTGAGCTTGGCCGCATACGGGTCGTCATGCGCGGTGGCGATGATGCCGGGAATCAGATCCGCGATGGTACGGCTGACCACACCCGTCTCACCCAGCGAGGGGAGCACCTGGTCGATGTAATGCAGGAACGTCGAGCTGGGGCCGACCACCAGCACTCCGGAACGCTGCAACGCGCGACGATGCGTATACAACAGGTAGGCCGCGCGATGCAACGCGACCGCGGTCTTGCCGGTTCCCGGACCGCCCTGCACCACCACCGCCTGGTTGAGGTCCGCACGGATGATACGGTCCTGCTCGCCCTGGATGGTGGCCACGATATCGGTCATCTTGCCGGTGCGTTTGGCGTTAAGCGACGCAAGCAGAGCACCCTCGCCGGTCAATGTGCCATTGGAGGACGCCTCGCCGACCTGATCGGAATGCACGTCGAGCACCTCATCCTCGACGCCGACCACTTCCCTGAAACTCAACGTGATATGCCGGCGCATGACGATGTCGCCATGATTCGAAGGCGTCGCCTCATAGAACGGGCGTGCCGCGTCGGCGCGCCAGTCGGTGAGAATCGGCTCATGATCCTCATCGGACAGGCCGATACGCCCAATGTAGCGATGCGCGCCATGCACGTCGTCGAGCCTGCCGAAAACCAGACGATCCTCCACCGCACGAAGCTGGGTGAGACGGTCCTCGTACATGGTGGCGAAGGAATCGCGTTCGGTGCGTTGCGTGGGCGAACCGTGCGATCCTGCGGCCCGGACCGTGTCGAGACGCGACCGAGCCTGCGCCCTCAACGCGTCCAGACGATCATATGCGCGGCTGACGGCCTGTTGCTCCTCACGCAACTGGGCGGAATAACTCGACATTGCTGTCCCTTCATCAAAAACTTAAGGCACTCTAATGTACCCCAAGGCTTCTACGTGCGGCGATCGGCCGCGGCGAATCGTGACGGGCTGACAATGCCGGAACTGTACGGTGCGGACGCGCAATCTCAAATATGGGGAGAAATCGACAATATTTTGAGGCATTTTTGCTTTTTCGTGGGGAAAAATGGTGAGCGGTGGGGTAGAGTGGGGAAAGTGTCTCGGATTGGTGGGCCGAGTGTGGGCAAAAAGGAGGTGCGGTAATGGTCCATGACATTGGAGCAGAACCCGTCTCCGACGATGATCCGGCTCAATCCGGCGGCATGATGGCGGACTTGCCGCCATTGCTGCTGGGCACCTACACTCCGAAAATCGACGCCAAAGGACGTATGGCATTGCCTGCGAAGTTCCGCAGCCAACTGGGCTCCGGCATGGTGATGGCAAGAGGCCAGGAACGATGCGTCTACCTGCTGCCGCAATCGGAATTCAGACGGATCGCGGTGCAGATCCAACGCACGTCCATGGGAAACAAGGCGGCACGCGACTACCTGCGTGTGTTCCTTTCCGGCGCGGTCGACCAGGAGCCAGACAAGCAAGGACGCGTGCTTGTACCGCAGATGCTCCGCGATTACGCGAATCTGGGCAGCGACATTGTGGTGATCGGCGTGGGAACCCGGGCCGAGATTTGGAACAGACAGGCATGGGAGGATTACTTGGCCGACAAGGAACAAGGATATTCCGACATTGCCGATGACGTATTGCCGGCGATGGAGTTCTAATGACAGACGTGACGACGATTCATCAGCCGGTGCTGCTCCGCGATTGCGTGGACTTGGTGGCACCGGCATTGGCGAAGCCCGGCTCGATCGCGGTGGATTGCACCCTCGGCCTCGCCGGGCATTCCACAGCGTTCCTCAAAGCAAGCCCCAACGCCCGCCTGATCGGCATCGACCGGGACACCGAGGCGCTCGCGCTCGCCACGAAACGCATGGAAATGGAAGGCCTTGCCGACCGTTTCACGCCCGTGCACGCGGCATTCGACGACTTCTCCCAAGTGCTTTCCGACCAAGGCGTCGACAAGGTCAACGCGGTGTTCATGGACCTCGGATTGTCCAGCCTGCAGATCGATGAGACGGAACGTGGCTTCTCCTATTCCCATGACGCGCCGCTCGACATGCGTATGGACGTGACGCAGCCCCTGACCGCAGAGCAGGTGCTCGCCGAATATTCGTTCGCCGATTTGGTGCGTATCTTCCGCACATACGGTGAGGAGCGGTTCTCCAAGCAGATCGCACGGGAAATCGTACGCCGGCGTGAAACCGAGCCGCTGACCACGTCGGGCCAGCTCAATCGTTTGGTGGACGAGGTCGTGCCGCAGGCCCACCGTCCCGCCGGCAACCCCGCGAAACGCGTCTTCCAGGCGCTGCGCATCGAAGTCAACGGCGAACTGGACAAGCTTGCCGGCACGCTGCCGCAAATCGCCAACCACCTTGCAGTGGGAGGACGTCTGGTGGTGGAGTCGTACCACTCGTTGGAAGACAAAACCGTCAAAGCCTTCATGAACCAAGGGCTTAAGGTCGACGCTCCGGCGGATATGCCCGTGGTGCCGCCCGACATGATGCCGTTCTTCAAGGAACTGACCCGCGGCGCCATCAAGGCGGACGCGGAGGAAATCGCCAACAATCCACGATCGGCGTCCGTCAGATTGCGCGCGGTGGAATTGACCAGACCGATTCCCGCACGATGGCGCAAACGGTTCGACCAAGGCGCGGATTACGCAAGCATGACCAGACAAGGAAGAAGGGACTGAAGTGGCGGCACCAAGAACGATCGCTTCGAATGCGGCTCCGGCCGGCCGCAAAAGCCAGACCGAGACCATCGGCACCACGCGTCCCGAACTGCACGTCATCAAAGGGACCAGAGTCGAAGGCAACGGCATCCGTCACGGCTTCGAACAACTCATCACATGGACGCGGACCCGCAGCACGCCGCTGCTGCACCTGGTCATCGCCGCGGTGTTCCTTGGTGTATGCCTGCTGGGCTCACTGATGCTGCGTACCCAAATGGTGCAGAATTCCTTCGAGGCGAGCCAAATCGAAACGCATATCACCCAGCTGACCCAGGACGTCGAGGACGATCAGGCCAAGCTCGACGAACTTGACGCCTCATTGCCGAGCAAGGCCGAAGAGATGGGCATGGTCCCGCAGAAAGGCGCATTGACCATCGATCTGAACGGCTATCAGGCAAACGCAAGTGGAGACAAGACCCGGTGAACCCTATCCGCAGGATCTACACGTTCTTCCACAAGAACCTGTTGACGAAAACCATGGCCATCGGCGTCGTTCTGGCGCTGATGGGCACCACCTGCCTTATCCAACTTGCCAATATTCAACTGGTCAACGGCAAAGGGATGGCGCAGGCCGCGGCGCAAAGCCGCACCACCACCGTGACGTTGAAGGCTCGACGCGGCAAGATCATGGATACCAATGGCGCGATTCTCGCGCAAAGTGTCGAACGCTACACCATCATCGGCAACCCCGAACAGGCGCAGGCGTTCATACCGACCACCTGCACCAAACAGACCGGCAGCAACTGCCACCAGATCAACGGCAAGCCGGTCGGCGTGACGGGAGCCGCAGCCGTGGCTCGTCTGCTGGCCCCCGTATTGGGCATGGACGCCACGGAACTGGGCGCCAAACTGTCGATCAGCGGGCAATACGTGGTATTGAAGAAGGACGTGACGCCTGCGGTCAAGCGTAAAATCTCCAAGCTGAACCTCGGCGGCATCGTCTACGCGGAACTAAGCAACGAACGTCTGTACTCCAACGGCACTTTGATGGGTTCGCTATTGGGTGGTGTCGACGCCGACGGCAAGGGCGTGGCCGGCATCGAGCAGATGGAAAACAAGACATTGACGGGCCGTGACGGCTACCAGGTGTACCAACAGGGCAACAGCGGCGTCGAAATCCCCGGAACCATGACCGAATCCAAAGACGCGGTCAACGGATCCGACGTCACCCTCACCATCGATCGGGATGTGCAGTGGTACACCGAGAAAGTGCTGAGCGACAGCGAAAACAAATACCATTCCGCTTGGGGCATCGCCATGGTCCAGGACGTGCAGTCGGGCGACATCCTCGCTTTGGCGGACAGCGATACGACCGAGGCCGGAAGCGACCAGGCGAAGATGGGCGCCTCCCGGGCGGTGAGCGAGACCTTCGAACCTGGCTCCATCGGCAAGGTGCTGGCCATGTCGGGCATGCTGCAACTGGGATTGCACAAGGTCGATGACAAATTCACGGTACCGAACACGGTGACCGTGGAAGGACAGACCTATAAGGACGCGGTGGACCATGGCAACGAACATTGGACGCTCGCCGGCATCCTCGAACAGTCGTCGAACGTTGGCATGGTCATTGCCGGAGACAAGATGACCAACGAGCAGCGGTACAACTTCATCAGCAAATTCGGTATCGGACAGGCCACAGGACTGAACCTGCCAGGCGAATCCGAAGGCGTGCTGCACCCCTCGGATAGCTGGGACAGGCGAACCCGCAACACCGTGCTGTTCGGTCAAGGGTACACGGTGAACGTCATGCAGCTGACCAACGCGGTTTCGGTGATAGCCAACAAGGGCGTCAAAAAGCCGCAACGCATCATCAAGTCCATCACCGACACCGCGGGGCATGTCGAAGAGCAGCAGTCCAAGGGCGAGGCGACACGAGTCATCGACGAATCCGTGGCGAGCCAGATGCTCAACGCCATGGAATCGTCCGCTGAACACTACAACACTTTCGTGAAGGTCGACGGCTATCGTATGGCGGCGAAATCAGGCACAGCAGAAGTCGCCGGAGCGAACGGCCAACTGACCTCGATCATCAGCGATTACTCGACGATCATTCCCGCGGATAATCCACGCTTCGTCATCACCGTGGTGCTCAAAGACCCCCAAGGCAGCTTCGGCGGTTTGACGGCGGGTCCTGTCACCGCGGAGATTGGTGAATTCCTTATGCAGAAGTATGAAGTGCCGGCGTCTTCACCTCGCACGGATGCTATTCCGGTGAATTGGTGAGCGAATACGTATTCAGACACGGAGGGGCGGAAAGGTGAGCGCGGTCAGCGAATCCATGAACAGACGAATGACTTTAGGGCTGCTTGCCAGCCGATACGGTTTCGATCTTGATCCGACGTCGGCGGCTGAAGTGACGATCACTTCCATCGCGGATGATGTCGAATCGGTGCGTCCCGGCGCACTGTTCGTCCCGTCCGCCGATGTGGACGTGCACCAGTTGTCGCAGGCTCAGGAGCAGGGAGCATATGGCGCGATTGTGCCCCATGCGCTGCGCGGTCAAACCGACGACATCCAGATTCCGCTCATCTACGCCGAACCCACCATGGGACAGCTCGGCAAACTGGTGAGCGACATGGCCGGCAATCCGTCCGACGCATTGGCCGTATTCGCCATCACGGGGAAGAACAGGGAGATCGTGGAATCCGAAGTGAGGAACCTCGCGGATTTCCTGCACATGCTGGGCAACCCCGTCGGCGTGATCAGCTCGTCCGATTCACAGTCATTGGAACGCTTCCTCAATCTGGAATATCCTCTGTCGGCCATCGATGTGCAACGTACCATGGCGGTGTGCGCCGAAGACGGCGCAGCCGCTGTGATCCTCGCGTTGGATGAAGAGACCCTGCGTGAGGACGCGTTGCAATCGGTCAGCGTCGATGTGCTTGCCTGCGATGACAATGGTTTGAGCGATGCCGAGGTTGCGAAACTCGTCGCAAAATTCGGATGCGCGGTCGGCAAACAGACCCGCATCGCGGGACGAACCCAGGAATCCGACCTGCTTGCGGCGCAGGCCGCGACGGCATACGGCCAGACGGACAGCCGTTCGCTGTCCCTGTCCATCGCCATGGTGCTGGCCGCCGGCGTGAGGAAAGCCAACATCAAAAGCGCGTTACGCGTCTCGCGTGACCTGAACTAAACGTGGAACGAAACATTCTCCACATCAAACACAAACCCAACCATTAGAGGAGTAACGACAGTGAGCAGCCCGACCATGATGCCGATGAGCCTGACGGAGATCGCGCAGGCGGTTGATGGACGGTTGATGCCGACGACCGTGCCGACCGACGAACCGGTGGCCATCAGCGCCTTCACGGATTCGCGCCAGATCGTGCCGGGATCCGTTTTCGTGGCGATTGCCGGCGAACGCGTCGACGGTCATGATTTCGTGCCGAAGGTCGGCGCGCAGGGGGCTGTGGCCGCACTGGTCGACCACGAAATCGCGGGCGCGCAGGTGCCGCAGATCGTCGTAGAAAACACCGTCAAGGCGTTGGGAGCGCTCGCCAAGCATAATATCGAGCGTCGGCGCGCGCTGGAATCGCCGTTCACCGTCATCGGCATCACCGGTTCCGTCGGCAAAACCACCACCAAGGATCTGCTCAAATCGCTGCTGTCCAAAATGGGCGACACCGTCGCTCCGGTCGGATCGTTCAACAATGAGATCGGCCTGCCGCTGACGTCGCTCAAGGTGAACGCCGGCACGCGTTTCCTGGTGGCGGAAATGGGCGCCAATCACGTGGGCGAAATCGCCAACCTCACCTCCCTGGTTCCGCCGGACATCGCCGTGGTGCTCAAGGTGGGCGTGGCGCATCTGGGAGAATTCGGCTCTGCGGAACGCATCGCCCAAGCCAAATCGGAAATCGTACGCGGACTGGTGCCGGGCGGCCTGACCATCCTCAACGCCAACGACGAACATGTGGCCGCGATGAGCGCCATCGCTCCGGCCGATGTGCTGTGGTTCGGCCTGCCGCAGAAAGAAGACGCGCAACTGGACACGACCGCGCTCGACGTGCGCTGCGACGATCTCGACCATCCGTCATTCGTACTGGAAGACAAGACAGGCCGGCACGCCAACGTCACGCTCGGCATCTGCGGACAGCACAACGTCATGAACGCGCTTGCCGCAGCCACGGTGGCGATGACGTTGGGCATGCCGATTGACGCTGTGGCCTCCGGCCTATCCGACGTGACGAGCATCAGCCCGCATCGTATGGCGGTGTCCACCGTCACCAAGCCCGAAACGTCGTTCACACTGATCGACGATTCGTTCAACGCCAACCCCGATTCCATGAAGGCCGGACTCGATGGTCTGTCGCGCTGGCATGCCGGCGCCGAGCAGCAGCCGTTCAGAATAGCGGTTCTCGGAGCCATGTTGGAGCTCGGACCGGATGAGCATCGCCTGCATGAGGACGTCGGCAGATACGCCGTCGAGGGCGGTGCGGACGCGCTTGTGACGGTCGGCAGCACTTCCGACGAGGCGTTGGACGCGCTTGCCGAGGCCATGGCGCAGGGCGGCAAGGCGGTTGCCGCCGACCCGATGATGGTGCAATGGGCGCATGATGCCGAACAGGCCGACCGAATGGTCACCCGGCTTGCGACCGACCATGAGGGTACAGTGGTGTTGCTGAAAGGATCCCACGCGTCCGGATTGAGCGCTCTGGCGGAGCGTTGGACGCAAAACTGACGGAATCGGCGTCGTGCCGATCATAGCTGACTGAAACGGAGAAGATCAGGTGATTTCACTCATCATCGGCATTATGGTGTCGCTCGTCGTGACGATTGTGGGCACTCCGCTGCTGATTAAGTTGGTGCACAAGCTCAATTACGGACAGTACATCCGTCAGGATGGCCCGAAGTCGCATCTCGTCAAGCGCGGCACGCCGACGCTTGGCGGCGTGGTCATCAACCTCGCGGTGGTGCTCGGCTGGTGCTCCTCGGCACTGTATCGGTTCCTCACCAGGGGAGAGGTGCCGTCGTGGTCCGCGGTGTTGGTGCTGTTCGCCATGCTGTCGATGGGATTCTTGGGATTCATCGACGATTTCGCGAAGGTCCGCAAGAAGCAGAGCGAGGGACTGACCGTCAAGGGCAAGTTCATCGGACAGTTCATCCTCGCCACCATATACGCGGTGCTGGCGCTGATTCTGCCGACCAAATCCGGCTTCCCCAGCGCCCAGGCCGGCATGAGCTTCATCGAAAAGCCGTTCTTCAGCTTTGAATTCGCCGGTCGTGTCGTGGCCATCGTGCTGTTCGTGATCTGGGTGAATTTCCTGATGACCGCATGGACCAACGCCATCAATCTGACCGACGGTCTTGACGGCTTGGCCGCCGGCTCCTCGATGATCGCCTTCATCGGCTATGCGATCATCGCGTTCTGGGAGTTCTACCACCTCAAGGGTTCGGACCATCCAGGCTTCACCTATGCGGTGTCCGATCCTCTTGACCTGACCATCATCGCGGCGTGCGCGGCCGTAGCCTGCTTCGGCTTCCTGTGGTACAACTCCAATCCGGCCTCCATCTTCATGGGAGACACCGGCTCCTTGGCGCTTGGCGGTCTGTTCGCAGCCATGTCCATCGCCACGCACACCGAATTCCTGGCGATCATCCTTGGCGGTCTGTTCGTCATCGAGACCATGAGCGACATCATCCAGGTCGGCTACTTCAAGATGACCCACAAGCGCGTTTTCAAGATGGCTCCGATCCACCATCATTTCGAATTGAAGGGCTGGCCGGAAGTGAAGGTCGTGGTCCGGTTCTGGATGATCGAGATGCTGTTCGTGCTGATCGCCTTGGTGCTGTTCTACGGCGATTGGGTGGCCCGTTCCGGCCTGTGACACGATTGCGGGCGCGGCTTTACGCCCGCAATATGAGTGTGCTATCACGGCAAATGACGTTTCCGATTGAAGGGTGATGGATATGAATATGGATGGCAAGACCGTAATCGTGGCTGGTCTCGGTGTCTCCGGGCAAAGCATGATGGAAGTGCTGGGCTCCTGTGCCGGCAGAGTGCTGGGCGTGGATGAGAAGAAGCCGGACTCCGACCTGCATTCCTTCGACCAAATCGATTGGGACAATACCGACATGGTGATGACCTCGCCGGTCTTCAACCCGCGCACGCCATTCATCCTTGAGGCGCAGAAACGCAACATACCGGTCATGAGCGAAGTCGAACTGGCCTGGCAGCTGCGCGTGAACAGCAACACCACCGGCAAGCCGGCGCAGTGGATCGGCATCACCGGCACCAACGGCAAGACCTCGACCACGGAAATGACCTCCGAAATGCTGACCGCATGCGGCCTGGCCGCTCCCGCCGTCGGCAACATCGGCAAAGCCGTGTCGCACGCCGCCGTCGACCCCGCGAACGACGTGCTCTGCGTCGAACTGAGCTCGTTCCAGCTGCATTTCACCTATTCTCTGGAACTTGACTGCGCGGCGATCACCAACATCGCCGACGACCATCTCGATTGGCATGGCGGCATCGAGAACTATGCCGCCGACAAGGCGAAGGTGTTCCACAACGTCAAGAAGGCGCTGGTCTACAACGCCGACGACGAACGCGTCACCAAATTGGCGTTCGCGGCCCAGACCGCGCCGGAATGCCGCAGGATCGGCTTCACGTTGGCCGAGCCGAAGGACGGGCAGATCGGTGTGAAAGATGGCTGGATCGTCGACATGTCCGGCATTGCCGGCGGAGAAGCGGGAAAGCCGTTCCAAGTGGCGAAGGTCACCGATTTCACGCATCTGACCGAGCCGGATGGCACGGTCTACCCGCATCTGCTCGCCGACGCCCTGACCGCGTTGGCGCTGGTGTTGGGTCTCGGAGCAGACAAAGACAAGGCGTTGGCCGCGCTCAAGCAGTTCACGCCGGGCGGCCACCGCATCCAGACCGTCGCCGTCGCCAAAACGTCCGACGGTGGCACCATCCGTTTCGTGGATGACTCCAAAGCCACCAACGCGCATGCGGCCAAGGCGTCGCTTAACAGCTTCGCGGACAAGTCCGTGGTGTGGATCGCCGGCGGACTTGCCAAAGGAGGCCGTTTCGAACAGCTCGTCGCCGACCAGGCGCACACCATCAAGGCGGCCATCATCATCGGCAAGGACCAGCAGCCAATGCTGGACGCGTTCAAGGCAAGCGCTCCCGACATTCCCATGTCCATCATCGATCCCACGGACAACGACACCGTCATGGCCCGCGCCATCGACGCTGCCGGCACCTACGCGCAATCCGGCGATGTGGTGCTCATGGCTCCGGCCTGCGCGTCCATGGACCAGTTCAAGTCGTACGCCGATCGCGGAAACCAGTTCGCGCAGCAGGCTCAGCGTTGGGTGAATGAGCATGGGGAAGCCTGAGGCCAGCCGTAGCATCACGTCTTCCGCAAGCCGCCCGAACATGACGGACGGCGCCGCGGCACAGACACGAGAACCGTTGAAGAACGGCGGAACGCGTAATCTCGCCAACCCGTTATGGTGCTTCCACGGATTCCGCCTATGCGTGATCATCCTCACGATCTTCGGCGTGATCATGGTGTTCTCCAGCTCTTCGGTGAACATGATCGCCAACGGGCAGTCGCCATGGGCGCAGGCGCTGAAACAGGGCATGTACTGCGTGTTCGGCCTGGTCATAGCATTCATCACGATGATGCTGCCGGCCAGCTTCTACCGAAAGATCAGCTTCTGGTTCCTGCTTGGCGCCATGGTCATGCAGACTGCCACACTGACACCATTGGGCGTCGAAGTCAACGGCAACAAAGGATGGATCGGCATTCCGGGCGTGTTCACCATGCAGCCCGCGGAAATCGTCAAGCTGGCGTTATGCATCTGGATGCCGAACGAGCTGATCAACGCGCGCAAGCAGGTGAGGAAGGTCGGCGCGCCCCGCGCGTACTCCAAGCTTATTCTCGGCTATCTGTGCGCGTTCTGCCTGGTCATGTCCGGCAAGGATCTTGGTACGGGCTTGATTATTCTCGCAATTGGCGGCATTGCATTGCTGCTTGGCGGATTCCCCGGCAAATGGCTTGCCGGAGCCGCGCTGCTTGGCATATGCGGTATCGTCGGATTCATTCTGACCAGCCCCAACCGACTCGGCCGCATCATGGCGGCCTACCGGACCTGCTCTCCGTCCGACCTGCAGGGCGTGTGCTATCAGGCGGTCCACGGCAAATACGCGATCGCATCCGGCGGCTTGTTGGGCGTCGGCATCGGCAATTCCGGCGAGAAATGGGGCTATCTTCCCGAAGCGCACAACGATTTCATCTTCGCCATCATCGGCGAGGAAACCGGATTCGTCGGAGCAGCCATGGTGATTCTGCTGTTCATCGTCATGACGTGGTGCATGCTGATGGTGGCCGTGCAGGTCCGCGACCGGTACATCACCATGGCGTTGGTGTGCATCGCGGTATGGATCGTCGGCCAGGCGTTTGTCAACATCGGCGTCGTCGTCAGCCTGCTGCCGGTCATGGGCGTGCCGATGCCGTTCGTATCAGCAGGCGGATCGTCTCTTATCATGTGTCTGGGGGCCGCCGGCGTGGCCATCAGCCTGATGAAGGAGCAGCCGCAGGTCAAAGCCGAGAACCGCATACTGTAATCGGTTCCCGTCATGCGAGTTGCGAAGCAAGCAAAAGAAAAGTAGACGAAATGTAAGTATCTGCATCGGCGGCGGTATGCCGCGTGGCCTGCCGCCGCATGGTGGGCTAAGCTCGTGGATTATGAGCAATCAGAAGCATATCGTTCTTGCCGGTGGCGGCACGGCAGGCCACGTCAATCCTCTGCTCGCCGTGGCGCATGTGATTCGCGAGCTTGAACCGGAAGCGGATATCGCGGTGGTGGGCACCGCCGTCGGTCTGGAGCGTGATTTGGTTCCGCAGGCCGGTTTCGAACTGGAAACCATCGAAAAAGTGCCGTTCCCGCGCAGGCCCAACAAGGCTGCGTTGCAGTTTCCAGCCAAATGGAAGGCCGAGAAGGCCAAAGTACGTGACATCCTCACCCGGCATCAGGCCCAAGTGGTCGTCGGTTTCGGCGGATACACGTCCGCACCCGTATACGCGGCCGCGCACAGCATGGGAATTCCGATTGCGATTCACGAACAGAACGCACGTGCGGGCATGGCCAACAAGCTGGGCGCGCGTTGGGCGTCCATGATCGGTGCCGCATACGCCCAGCCAGGACTGAAACCACGCAGGGGCGTCGAAGTCGAACGCGTGGGCCTGCCGCTTCGTCCGGCAATCGCACGATTGGCGTCCGATCTGGAACATGACCGTACCGCCACTCGTAAAGCCGCCGCGGCGCAGCTTGGTGTCGATCCGGACCGTCCGCTCGTGGTCATCACCGGCGGATCCTTGGGCGCGGTGAACGTGAACAGGGCTGTGGCCGCTTCCGCCAAGGATCTGCTTGCGCACGCCCAGGTGATTCATCTGACCGGTAAGGGCAAAGACGACGAAGTGCGTTCCTTGGTGTCGGTAAGCGCCGGAGAGGACGTGCTCGGCGAGCTTGGCCCCGACCACGTTTCGGATGGCGACTACCGTGTGGCTCCCTATCTGGAACGCATCGATCTGGCGTTCGCCTGCGCCGATCTGATCATCTGCCGTTCCGGAGCCGGCACGGTCAGCGAGCTGACGGCTTTGGGACTGCCGGCGATTTACGTGCCTCTGCCGATCGGCAATGGCGAGCAGCGTTTCAACGCGCAGCCCGTGGTCGACGCGGAAGGGGGCTTGATGGTGGCGGATGGCGATTTCACCCCGGATTGGGTCCGTGGCCATGTGCCGGAACTGCTTGCCGATCCGGACAAGCTGTCCCGATACGGTGCCAACGCGTGGAAATACGGCATCCGCGACGCCGCCGAAGTCATGGCGAAGCGCGTGCTCGCGCTAATCGATCAGCCAGCTGATTAACCGGCCGAACAATCATGGCCGCACCCCGTGGGAGACCATGGGTGCGGCCATAATGAAATGAGCTTGAAAACAATTTACGAGGAGCAATCGTGTCTGACAACCAGCGTGAAGCCGGTACCATAATTCTTGACCCAACCCATGCGTCGTTCGCACCTGAAGAGACGGTGCATGACCTAGGTGCCACGCATTTCATCGGCATTGGTGGCGCAGGCATGAGCGTGCTCGCTGAAATGCTGCATGAGCAGGGTGTCGAGGTCGATGGTTCGGACCGTGAGCCAAGCGCCAAAACCGACCGTCTGCAAAGCCTCGGCATCACCGTCGAATTCGGCCAGCAGGCGAAGAACGTCGAAGGCAAGAACACCGTCGTGTTCTCCAGCGCCATCAAGCCGGACAATCCGGAAATCGTCGCCGCGCATGAGGCAGGGGAGCGCATCGTGCACCGCAGCGACATCCTCGCCCTGCTGATGAACGCGAAACGTGCGGTGACCGTGGCCGGCGCCCACGGCAAGACCACGACCAGCTCCATGCTGGCGCACATTCTCGTGAACGCCGGAGAAGGCGAACTCGCCGATCCGAGCTACGCCATCGGCGGTTCCATCCAAGGCAAAGACGGTGCCATTTTGGACGGCGGCCATGCCGGCAAGGGCAACGTGCTGGTGGCCGAGGCCGACGAATCGGACGGCAGCTTCGCCAAATACCATCCGCAAATCGCCATCATCACCAATTCCGAAGCCGACCACCTTGACCACTACGGCACGCAGGACAATTATCGGGCCGCATTCGTGGACCATGCCGGACACGCCACCAAAGCCGTAATCATGTGCGGCGACGACGAAGGCAACCTTGCCGTGCTACGTGCGCTTGACGCCACCGTGGCCGGACGCACGATCGTCTATTCAACACGGAACGCCGCCGAATTGGGCGACCTGAACGGTGCCACGCTGGTACGCATCGAATCGGAAAGCGAAACCGCCGAAAGCGGCGCCGAACATTTCACGCTGCATATTCCGGGCGGACTGATCGGCGAAGAGGAGCGCCGCATCGCCGTGACGCTTACCGTTCCCGGCATCCACAACGCACGCAACGCCTCCGCGGCGATTATCGCGGCCGCGCTGTTGGGCATGGACGTCGAACGTGCCTCCGCGGCGGTCACCTCGTTCCTCGGTGCCGCACGCCGCTTCCAGGTCCGTGGCACCGTCAGCCAAGTGACGGTCGTCGATGATTACGCGCATCATCCGACCGAAATCGCTGCGCTGCTGGATGCGGCCCGTCGCCGCTACCCGCAGTCCAAGATCCGTGTGATCTTCCAGCCGCACCTGTTCTCCCGCACGCGTTTCTTCAGCTCTGAATTCGCGCAGGCGCTTGCCAAGGCCGATGACGTCATCGTTACCGGCATCTTCCCCGCGCGCGAGAAGCAGGAGGATTTCCCCGACGTGACTCCGGCCACCATCGTGGACGAGGCGCTCAAGCTTGAGCATGAACCGGCCAAGGACTGGATCCGTGGCGTCGAAGACATGCACACCGCGGCCCAGATGATGGTGATGCGCGCGCATCATGGCGACGTCATCTTCACCGTAGGCGCCGGCGACATCACGCAGATGGACGAGGTCATCCTGCATGCTCTTGAAGCGCATCGTTGGGATTGCGAGGGCTGATGGCTCGACGGGTCATCAGTTCCGGCAAGGATGTGCAGGAGACGGACCAGTCGGGCGGACGACGTTCCGGACGGTCCATCTCATCGGAGCATGCCGAAGGACGGTCGATTGAAGGGTACGCGGACCGTTCAAAAGCCGAAGGCTTCGTAGACGCGCGACGTTTGCAAAGCGAGGACCTGGTTTCCAAAACCCTGCAGGAGACCACCGGCACGATCGGCATCATGACACGTCCGAAAGTGGTTGATTTCGGCGAACGGCTCAAGGAACGCCGTCAGGCCGGCGCGCGAGCCATAGTCCTGCGCGTGCTCATCGGTCTTGTCGTAGCCGTGGTTTTGGGAGCTGTCGTCTGGCTGTTCCTCTTCTCGTCGGTGTTCCGTTTGGAGCCAGGCAACATCAGCGTGGTCGGCGCCAACGAATGGGTGAGCGAATCGCAGGTGCTTGACATCGCGAGGCAGCAGTCCGGAAAATCGTTGTTCCTGGTTTCGGATGGAGCCGTGGAGAAGCAGATCAAGGCGATTCCGGGAGTCACGTCAGCCAAGTCGAAGAAACAGCTGCCGAACTCGCTTGAAGTGACGATCAAGGCGCAGAAACCCGCGGCCATGCTCAAAACCAGCGAGGACCATATGACGGCGGTCGACAGCAAGGGCCGCGTGCTCAATTCCGTCAGCGGCGTTTCCGTGGAAGGCATTCCCGTCATCGAAGTGCAGAACGTCGATGCGAGCCTGTCTAGGCGTCCTATCAAGGAAGCGTTGAAGATTCTCAGCTCACTGCCGGAATCGATGCGCAATTCCATCACCAAGGTCACCGCGGCGACCCAGGATTCCATCACCACGGAACTCAATGGGGGAGACCGCGTGATCGTATGGGGTGATTCCTCGGACCTGAAGCTCAAGAAAGCGGTGGTGGACAAGATCGTCAATGATCCGAACGTGATTGGAGACAAGCATAACGTGGACGTGTCCGCGCCGTTGAGACCGATCATCAAATAGCGTTATTGCGCAACGTCACTGCATGACGGAGCGGAAATACTTTGATCTAGCTCTTTTTGTCTTGACAGAAAAACGAAACGCGCTCTGGACCTTCTTTCCAAGGGAGGGCCAGAGCGCGTTTCCGCGTTTGGATGGATGGTATTAGCCGTATGCGTTGAACGGGCGTCAGTCCTTGACGATGGTCTTGCCTGCGGTCGCCCCTGGCGTCAAGTCCTGAATCTCCGTGATCTCCAGAACGGGAATGGTCATGGGCTTCTTCGTGCCGTTATGTTCGGCCACAGCGACCTGCTCATCGTAGATCGCATCATCGGAATGCAGAGTGACGTTGCCACGGAAACGATAACCTCGCTTCTGCTCAAGATTGGCCACTGCGATGACCAGTTCGCTGCCGTCGAGCAGATTACGGTACATTTGGCCGGCGGTACGCTCGTGATAGCCGATATGAGTGTCATCGATGACGAACGTGCTCATTTTCGGCCCCAAATCGACGTGTCCATCCTTGCCGATGGTGGCCACCCAAGCGAGATTGCTGCTGATGAAATCCTTCATTTCCTCTGTAAGCTTCGCCATGATATCGTCCCTTTCGATGGTTGGCTGGCCGGCGGCTTGCAATATTGAAAGGCGCCGGACGGTTATTTCGATGATACGGAGGCGTTGCTGCCGACATGCGTTGTTTCACCAAACGAGAAATGTGATTGCAAATACAAAAAGCCGTCATTGCTGACGCATGATTCGTGCCCACATTTTGCCCATGTTTTTGAGAAATATCGCGATAAAGGGTGAATTGCAGCGAATTGCAAAAGTGGTGGAAACCGTTGGAAATAAAGGAAAAGCCGCCATTTCTGGCGGCTTTCAATCCGTGGAGATGCGGGGAATCGAATCCCGCTACATCAAGCCCGAAAGCCTTACTCCCGCTTGAATCACGCCGCGCTCGCAGTCGTTTTTGGCAACATTTTGGCAACATTTTCCCGAAGCAGCAACGAATCCATCGCCAGACCGACCGCGTCCAGATCGTCGTCGAACAGGTCGGCGTACACATCCAGGGTCATCGCCGCGCTCGCGTGGCCGAGCTGGTTCTGGATGGCCTTGACGTTCGCTCCGGAGCTGACCATGAGGCTCGCCGCGGTGTGGCGCAGGTCGTGGTAGGTGAGTCCGAGAGGGACGCCGGCGCGCCTCTTCGCCCGCCAGAACCACTTGGTCGGGTCGTTCGGCGGCGCGGTGCGCGCCAGATATCCTCCGTCCTGCGCGGGGAACAGCGGCTCGCGGCCTTCCCTCCCGGCGCACCGATCGCGCAGCGGGGCGTCGAGTGTGCTGGGGAACACGACCTGCCTCGACCTGCCGGATTTTGGCAGGTCGACCACCACCTCGTGGCTGACTGTGGTGGCGCTCCGTCTGACCGAAAGCCGGTGTCTGGCGAAATCCACGTCCTCGACGTGCAGTCCGGCCATCTCTCCCCATCTCAGTCCGCACAGGCCGAGCACGAGCACCATCGTCCGCCGGTCGCCGGATTCGTCGGCGAGCCGGAACAGCTGTTCGACGGTGAGGTACGTGTGCTCCTTGCGCTTCTTGCGTGGCGTCTCGATGCCGTCGCACGGGTTGGACGGGATGAGTCTGTCGGACACGGCGTCGGCGCAGATGCCGCGCAGGATTCCGAGGTTGCGCAGCACGACGGTGGCGCTCTTGCTTTCGGCTTGGGCGCTGACCCATTCCTGGATTTCGGCGCGGGTCAGTGATTCGAGCGTGCGCGCGCCCCATTGCGGTTCGACATGGACCCGCCATGCTCGTTCGAGCGATTCGACGTAGCTGGCCTTTGACGAGACGCGCTTCTTGGCTATCCATGCCGGCCAGAGCCCGCCGACCTTCCGGCGTCCGGCCTGCGGGTCGATGTACGTTCCGCTGGCCTTGGCGACGGTGACGTGTTCGGCCAGCCATTCCTGAGCGTCGCGTTTGCGTTGGAAGCCGCGCCGGCTAGTCTGCGTGCCGTCCGGCTTGCGGTAGATGACGCGCCATCGTCGTCCGTCCTTGGTGTCGTATGCGTCAATGGTCGCCATCTTCCGCCTTCTTCCGTGGCCTGCCGCCGCCGACACCGCGGCCAGGGCGTTGCGCGTTCCATTGGTCGATGGTCTCGGGGAGCCAGCCGCGCGTGCGTCCGATGGTGGCGTCCGGCTGGGGGAGCTTGTAGGCGCTGACGGCGGCGGTGCTGATGCCGAGGCGCTTGGCCACGTCGGTGACGCTCAGGTATTCGACGGCCATGTCAGTCCTTCCTTCCGGCGATGAGCGCGAAGACGGCGCTGACGATGGCACATCCGGCGGTGAGCGCGAACGGCCAGCCGAACCATGCGCTGGCGGCGGTTCCGAGCGCGAACACCGCGCTGACTATCGATTCCGTTCTCATGATGTCCCATGGCATAATCGGAGATATGGGGTTCCGGCCCCTAGGTCTGGCCGGAACCCTTGCTCACTTCCTCTTCTTCGGTTTCCGTCTCATCTCCTTGATGAGTCCGGTCACTGCTTTGATGAGGGCCGCGATGCTCGCGACGAGAAGCGAGATGCTGGTGATTATCTCCGATGGTGTCATGTTCACCTCCTTTCCTTGATATAAACTATATTAGCACAGTAAATAAAGTAATGCAAGTCAGAACACGAAGAACCACACTCACCAAAATCACCGAAATGTGTCAGGATTATCCAGATTGTGAAGAGATGTAGACGACGCCGCGCGCTCGCATGTAGATTGAACGACAAGGCAGGGGAAGGTGTGCGATGAAGTCGATGACATATGGAGAGGCGAGACAGATTGCACGCGATCTCGCGAAGGATACATTGGAGAACTACTGGTCCGGCTCATACCCGGTGGATCCGGTAGCGATAGCACGGAGCGCCGGGATAGAGGTTTACAGCTCCCAGCTTGGGACGGATACATGGGGCATGCTTGTCGGCGGCGACAATAGCGTCACCATGTACCTCGACAAGGACCAGCCGCTTAACAGAATGCGCTTCAGCGCCGCGCATGAGCTCGGCCATTATATGACGCACACCGCATCTGATGAACGGCTTGCGGATTACGTCAAGGTGATACCAGCCGGCAAAGGATATGTGGACAAACGTAGCGACGCCGGACGTGGGAACCTCTTCGAAGTGATCGCGAACGAATATGCCGGTGCGCTTCTCATGCCGGAGCAGGAACTGCGGAGGATGGCGAAAGCCGGCGACAGCAACATATCCATAGCGAGAGCCTTCCGTGTATCCGTGGATGCCGTCGCATACAGACGAAAGATCCTCGCGCTGTGACGGAGGAAGAGGATTATTTCGGATGGACTGACGCGTCGGACGCCGACGGCATCCCATCCACCGATGACGATTTCGCGCAGATCGATAACATGCCTCCAAGGGATGACGATTTACAAATCGACAAACTGCCGGACGATTTAGGCATGGAACATTCCTTCCAACCAGGCTCCGAAGATGCAAGTATGAGCATGCTGCTCAAAGCCGCTGGGTGGCATCCATTCCTCCACCTGTTCGTCAGAATATCGAACATGCTATACGGAAATTATCCAGAATGGCAACGCCCCAACATCCTCGCGTCAAGGCACAGACGTATGTTCTGGTACTCATGGTTAAGCGATCAAATAGTCCAGTGGTTATGTGTATTGGGAGTCCTGGCGTTCGCCGCCGTCACTGCGTGGAAAGCTCTTTTCGCATAAACAAACCCCGGCGCTCGCGGTATGCGGGTGGCCGGGGTCTTTTTTTATAAGGAATCCGAACGGGTATAAGGCTCTATAAGCACGTATAAAGGCGTATAAACTATTGCACGCACACGCCGGAATCGTACAATAGCTGCCGGTAGTCGTTCAACACCTGGATGGTGACTCCCAATTCCACTGCCATCATCCACGTGTTGCCCTCGTACACCGTCTCGGCCATGCCGTAATCCACTGGCGAGATCAACGCCAACGCCGTCTCCCTGCGACACCGACGCTCGCATTTGGCCCCGTATCGTGTACCGCAGCCGGGGTCATGGTGTCTGGCGTGGATGAGTTCGTGGCACAAGGTGCAGCGGCGTTGGCGTTGGTTGAGCCAATCGGCCAATAGGATGAGCCTGTGCCGGTCGTCGTATAGGCCGCATATGTCGCGTGGGAGGTCGCGCGATACGATTGACAGTCCCATGGATTCCGCGCTCCGATGAAGGTCCGCAACGGTCTTGTTATCCACATTCCTCTCTTCCGAAAGTATTGTTTTTCGAGAAGTACTTTTTTGCTATTTGTCAAGTTCTGCTTGACAGTTGGAGTGTCGTATGTGATATTTGAATCAGCTCATCTACATGTTGTAGAAGGAGTCTTCGGAGTCGTCCTTAACGGGCGGCTCTAGTTTTTTATTGGATTCTTGTGCTGAATCTGGAGTTATATTCCTTTTCCAGCTTGTCTATGCTCCATTGGCGGTTTACGTAGTACGCGGTTATGAGTACCCAGTAATCCCTTCGTTCTCCTAGAACAACGAGATATTGTTGGTTTGGAAGATATATCTTCACTCGATCCTTGTTCTTGTCGTTTTTTCTCCATACCCAAGGCCGCGTGCATTGGTCGTATCCGCATATTTCGCAGAACGGATGATGCTCCACTACCGGTCTGGGCCAGCTGATGCGTTCGCTGCGTTCGGCATCCGGAAGCCGTGAGCCGGAGTTGTCCTGATTGCATGTGGTCAGATGCATGAAGGCTTCCGGATAGATTCCGTCGTAGGGCATTCTTTTGTAGTGTACGGGTTTCCCGTCGTATTGGAAGGACTCTCTGAACTCGTTCTGGAATACATGGAACAGTCGTTGCTCATACTGCTCCCATGTCTCTCCGTGCTCTTGATTCCAAGGAATCAATCCGGGCAGCCAATGCGGATTCATCTCGCCCTCCATACGAAATAGTTGAACTTGGTCTCCTTCAGCAGTGTGCTTCGGTCGAGTTTGTATCCCGACCGTTGAATGATTCGTTCGATGATTCGGCGCTTCGCCATGCTCTGATGCTGTTCCGGCAGTTTTCGCTGCGAACGGCATACTGCTCCGATGAGTATGTCGGTGAGCTGCATGATCTGTACTTCGTCGGAACGTATCGGCTGGATTTTCTGGATGATTCTGTGATCGTAATCGTACATGTTGTTCGAACAGACATCCCATAATTGGCTGACTCGAAAACTCGAGTGTGTGTCTTTGATGTCGACGAACACGTTATAGCTTTGCTTTGGGTCGAAGATGACCTTGAGCATCTCGAAGTACATTTTGTAGTACCAGGTGTTGTGGTCCTGATTGTATTTCTCGTGGTCAAGTAGATTCTTGTCCGGGATGAGAAGCGCACGGAACGAGATGTCATCGTCATCGAAGAAGTAGTCCACGAGATCTAGATAGAGCGGCAGCATGCGGTCTCGTGCCTTTGCCCATTTCACTTCATTCGTGGCGCAGATGCCGTACTTCTGCTTGATTTCTTTGATTCTGACGCATACCTCTTTGCGTTTTTCCTTTGGCACGATTACGGCTCCTAACGCCATGCTGTTTGAATTATCGTGTTCAAGGTGACATGTCTCATCGCAATACAGGTTGTATTCAGTCATTTGTGTTCCTTTCACTCATCTGTGGCTCCATGTCTGTGGCCTTCGGAGACGCGTCGTCAGCTCGTCTCTCTTCTAGCTGTTTCCTGAGCGTCGCCTTGAGCTTGGTGAAGCCGATTGACATCAGCGTGAACGGGATGGCGAAGACGAGCATGACGGGGCCGAAGAAGCACATGAGGATGGTGAACGCAGTCAGCGCGTACATCACCCAGAGAAGGACGCTGTATGCCTTGTACTGGAATTCGAGCTGCTTCAAAGTCTTTGGGCGGGGCTGATGTGTTGTGTTGTCTGCAGATGAGGGAGTATAACTCGCCTGTTGCTTGCTCTCGACAGTTGACCTCCGCTGCGGAGCGGTGTTTCTTTTCGTCTTCGGATTGATGGTATACGATACGCCCTTTGCCACATGTACGGTCTTACGTCCCCTCGAATTGACCGTGACCGGCCCCATCTTCACGGACGTGCTGACGCCTCTTTTACCGATATTCACTCGGACGTTCTTCCCCAGGCTGATCCTGCGATTGACTCTGAAACCCATCATTCACTCCTCTCACTCATCAGGCGTCTCGGCCTCGAGACGCGCGTTCTCGTCATGATTCGCGGCCACGTCATAGTCCTCGGGGCGCGCGGCGATACGGTCGATGAGATCATCCGTGACCTGGTTTTGGCGCTCGCGGGCGTAGGTGCGGGCGGCCTCGCTGCCGAGTGCTCGTGTGTAGATGTCGAGGCTGGTGAGTCCGAATGTGGAGGCGATGTGCTCCACGTCGGACGTGTTCAATGGTGCCTCATAGCGCATGCGCTTGTACCAGTAGTTGTTGCTTAATCCACTGGAATCAAAGAATTCGTCTATTGAGATGCCGCTATTTTTCAACAGTCGTCGACATACATCGATGATTCTTTTGCTGTCTTCGGTGACTTCGTTTTTAGATCCTCGTGCCATGCCTGAAGTTTATCTAAATAAGTAGATTCTGTAAAGAACCTATATAGGTAGATACATTAAATCACCTAAATAGGTAGATTGAGAGTTGTCGCAAGAGAACGAGCCAACCAGAAAGGAGCGGCAACCAATGAGTGAAACGGAAACCATCGCGCGAAACCTCAGCGGTGAGCTCGCACGCCACCGCAAGACGCAGGCCGCGCTCGCTAAGGAGCTTGGTGTGAGCGAGCAAAACATCAGTAAGCGCTTGCAGGGTGAAGGTTCATTCACCACCGAGCAACTCGAGAAGACGGCAGCAATGCTCGGCATGAGCCTCTACCAGCTCATGCTCAAGCTCCTCCAGCCAATCGACGGAATCAACCAAATCAAACCATGAGCAGTCGGCGCTCGCCGATGCATGAATCGAAAGGAGAATCCGAAAATGAGCATCAATATTCCGGCCGAGACACCGGATGAATCCACGAACCCGATTTCCGTTGAGGAGTTCGAACGCCTGCACCCGGCGATGCTGGGTGCGATAAGGAAAGCCGTCCGCGAGGAACCAGCTCGAACGGTTATCGGAACAGTGGGCGACGACAGGAGGAGCCACCTGTCCAGCCTTGACCTGCGAGGAATCGGCATCGAGGTCGGACGGCAGTTGTCGGCCCGCGACATGACGACTGAAGTCATGGGCTCGATTCTCGAGCACATCAATCAGGCCGCGGACCGACTAAGCACGGAGATGCAGGAACTCCGTTCAGAACTTATCCGAGAGCACGTCGAGACAGTAGGCGGCGGATGCCATGGAGGCATCCATCGAATCGAATCCCTTGGCGAGGAGGGAAAGCCCTTGGCACAGGGCTCTCATCCTCTCGTCGGGATCGGACGTTTCAGCGGCCTTCCCGAACACGGCGCTCGCCTTCGCGAAATCGGATCCATTGCTCATATTCTCACCTCCCTTCTTTGCGTGGGTCTGCTCATTCTCCCACTCGGCAGGAAGGTCCTCAAATGAGAGCGCATCGAAAAGGCAGTCGGCGCTCGCCGACGCATGAATCGAAAGGAGAATCCGAAATGAGCAACGATATTAAGACTTGGCCGGTAACCAAGACCATTGTTCCGGTTTCAGTTGAGGAGTTCAAGAAGAGGCAACCGGCATTGCTTGGCGCGATAAGGGAGGTTATCCGCGGGGAGCTGGCCGCCTGCAAGGAGCCGCTGGTGTCCGACCATCCGCAGGACATGCTGCTGGGCGGTTCCGAGGATTGGCACCCGCGATTCAAGGTCACCCCGGCGTTCGGTGACGGCAGGTTCCTGTTGACCATCCAGCTTGGCGCATCGTATGGATTGAGCCTCCACTGCGACTCGCATGATCTGCTCAACCTCGTGACCGCGGCCGCGCAGGCCCTGAATGCCGCACGGCCGGAAGGCGACGAGCCTAGTATGACGCGATCCTCTGAGGACGCGTGTGGACCACATCCCACCACGAGCATTCCGCGGGATTCACATACAGGTCTTCGACGGGACCGTTAGCCGTACGGCTCGCGCGAATCCTGAGGATGCGATGGTTCCGTGCGGCATCGGCCATATCCGCAAGGACCTGTGCCGGATCATCCGTCAACGCCCACTGCTCGTACAAGGATCTGTCCGCGTCATTATTGCCGATCCTCAATAGTTCAGCCATTTACATTCTTCCTTTCCCCGCCACCGGCGGATTGGTTTCCTGGCAGTTACCAGCGTACCGGCGGGGAAGGGTTCATACGAAAGAGAAAAACCATGAACAACGAAATGCAGAAGTTCGATTTCAAGGGCGCCGCATTGCGCACCTTGACCGATGGGGCGGGGGAGCCTTGGTTCGTCGCCAAGGACGTGTGCGACATCCTCGAAATCAGCAATCCGTCCGATGCCTTGAAAAGGCTTGACGATGATGAACGGTCTAGGTTCAATCTAGGGCGTCAGGGTGAGACCAACATCGTCAACGAAGCCGGCCTGTATGTCCTCGTGCTTGGCTCCCGCAAGCCAGAGGCTCACGAGTTCAAGCGGTGGGTGACGCATGAGGTGCTTCCCCAGATTCGCAGGACCGGCGGCTATATTCCGACGTCCGAGTCGGATTCGGATGAGGACATCATGGCCAAGGCCGTGCTCGTCGCGCAGAAGACCATCGAACGCAAGAACCAGCAGCTTCAGGCCAAGGACGCGCAGATCAGGGTATTGGAGCCGAAGGCGAGGTTCGCTGACGCGGTCGCTGCGTCCGACGGCACGTGCCTGGTCGGCGAGCTGGCGAAGATGCTCCGGCAGAACGGGATGGACATCGGCCAGAACCGGCTGTTCCGTCTCCTGCAGGCCGACGGGTATCTCGGCAAGTCCGGCTCCAACCGCAACGTGCCGACACAGCGTGCGATGGACCTCGGCCTGTTCCGCATCAAGGAGACCACCGTCACCCACGCTGACGGGCACACCACGGTCAGTCGCACCCCGAAGGTCACCGGCAAGGGGCAGCGCTACTTCATCGACAGGTACTGGGGTCGTACCCAGCCGACGTTGGAAGCGGGTGCGTGATGTCAGGAGAGGATCTTCTTTCGCTTCGCATAGCCGAAGCCCTGCTTGGAATGGATGCTCCGATGCATTCCGAGATCCGTGATCCAGGACACGTAGATGTCAAGACGGACGAATACCGGACCGATGACGAACTCGCTTCTCTTCGCAGTCTCTTCGCGAAGCTTCTCGCATACGAGAGGGAGTTCGAACTCGACCTGCTTGAATCCAGCAACGTCATCGGCATGAACGTCTCCTATGGTCTCGTCTTCCAGGCGGACGACGACTCGAACGTCACTTGCACGGAAGCCGCAGTCGTTAATTACGGCCATGACTCCTGTTTTGGCATCAAACTGGGCAGCCCACTCGTACGTTCGCTGATCGGAAGTAACCTCGACGCTCCGACCGGCGATAAGGTTCGCGTCCTCACCTATCTGGTTCGCGTCGGACGACAGGCCGTTGGATTCGGAGGAAAGCACGTTGGCTTCCTCGCCGACACCGAGGGACTTCTCCGAGATCTTGTTGGCGTTATGCGTCTGGACGAGGGCAGCGCACCCGGTGACGCAGCCGATGGCGGAAAACACAAGACTGACGATATTGAACCAATCCATGGAACCGATTCTAGCCACGAAGGAGGCGCGTGATGGTCTTGCAGCAGATGATGACCACCACGCAGGTGGCGAGGCTTTTCGGGGCTGAGACGCCGGAGGAGATCCGGACGCGGCAGGGGTATCTGGCCCAGTTGCGTTTCCGTGGGCAGGGTCCTCGGTTCGTGAAGCATGGGCGGATGATCCTTTACCCGGAAACGGCAGTGGCCGAATGGCTTGAGGAAGGCGAGACGAATTGCACAAGGAGCATTGCATGAAAGACATTCGCAAGGCCTGTGTGCAGGCGGTGTTCGACGAATTCGAAACCCAGGGTGAAATCGTCCACCAATTCAACGGGGATGCGGAGGCCATGAGGCCGCTCGGCCACATCGTCGGCTACGTCGACCTTGATGTCACCGGAATCGTGGACCTCATCGTAGACACGATCAACAAGGAGCTATGACACATGGGCATCAGACAGGCCGTGAGGCTGAATCCGCCGAAACCGCCGGAACGCCGTCCCCGCACCATACTGCTCGCCACGAGCGGCTTCCTTGTCCGGGTGAACGGGGACGGATCCGCCAGCCTCATCGACGGCATCCAGGAGATACCGCTGGCGGAATTCACCGCCGAGGAAAGCAAAGACATCATTCACACACTCATCAACATGATCGGAGGTACACGATGAGCCAGTTCGCGAATGGCGCGCTGCAGATGCGCGTCCGCAAACATCAGAACGAGACCAGCGACCACCACGCCGAAGTCGAAGTCAGCTTCTTCACTCCGGCCGGACGCACCGATTTCACGTTCACGAAGATCGACGTCCAATTCATGCGCCGCGAATGCAATCGCATCCTCAAGGAACTGGAGGAAAACAAATGACCGACAACGACTACCGGCTCGAAGACCGGCATAACGGAAAGCCGAACTATCTCGTTCGTCGCATCAAGTTCATGGTCGCTGTGGTCGGCCTGGTCGTGAGCATGACGCTCATGCTCACCTGGCGTGACTCGGGGAACATGGCCGGCGCGCTGCTGGTCGAGGGTGTGTATCTTGCCACCGCGTTGTGGCTGGTGGTGCGGTTCGCGCCCAGGGACGGCGGGGACGACTGACATGGTGTTCGCCGGCGTACAAGGACGCGGGATGGCGCGGAACCGGGGGTGCGTGTCCTTTCATCTCACATTGCATTTTCACGCATACACTCTCGCATTCCCCGACCGTCGTCCGTTCCGCTGGGGGTTCGAATCCTCCCGCCGGCGCTTGGCCGGACCGTCAACGCCGCCCGCATCCCCGCTTCGACAAGCTTTCTCGGGGGTGTGGGAACGATGGGCGCGATTATTTGCTGTCATGGCGCCCAGCGGTCCGGCTCATATCAATCAATCTCATATCAATCAAGGTCAAGGGAGGAACCGATGAAGGAGATTCTGCCGCATTGGCATTTCAGTCCGAACGCTCCGGTCAAGGACGTCGGCACGAAGGGGATGACGCGTGGTGACAGGGCGGTGGCTGAGGCGTGCCGTCGGGTGATGGAGAGCGAGGCGTGGAA
>ERZ1673742.940-NODE-940-length-30824-cov-20.389580_pt1 | contig 30824 bp, 18 predicted proteins | sample MGYA00580208_ERZ1673742 | MGnify/ENA primary metagenome ERZ1673742 (study PRJEB41218, sample SAMN15661774) | gut metagenome | host: Homo sapiens | place: Canada: London | collected 2015-08-20/2019-03-30 | study: EMG produced TPA metagenomics assembly of...
TACCACCCCATTCCCCATTTGTCAACACCTTTTTCCCGCATTTTTCAACTTTTTTTATCCCTGTCAGAAGGTGGGGTTATGAATCCGCTATTGCATCCTTGCCGCAGTTATGATATACTCCCTATTACCATATAATAACAGGAGCAACGACATGAAATACCCCTATCTGCTGCTGGACGCAGACAACACGCTGTTTGATTTTGACGCGGGAAACCGGCACGCTTTTCATGAGGTGTGCGCCCGATATGACATCCCGGACACGGAGGAGAGCTTCCAGTGCTACGAGCGGTGCAACAACGCCATGTGGGCGGCCTTTGACCGGGGCGAGTGCACCAAGGACTTTCTGGTGGTGGAGCGGTTCCGGCGGTTTCTGAAGGAAATGGGCCTGGATCGGGATGCGGCCCGGTGCAACGAACTGCACCTGCAGGTGCTGGGACAGAACACCCTGCTGCTGCCCCACGCTCTGGAGGTCTGCCGGGGCCTGTCCCGGGAGCACCGGCTGTACATCGTCACCAACGCCGTGGCGGCGGTGCAGCGGTCCCGGCTGGCGGGCAGCGCCATTGCGCCCTATATCACCGGGGCCTTTATTTCGGAGGAAGCCGGGGCCAGCAAGCCCAGCGCCGCATACTTCGACTACGTTTTCTCCCGCATTGACGGCATCACCCGGGACAACTGCCTGCTGGTGGGGGACTCCCTGTCCAGCGACATCCGGGGAGCCAATAACTACGGCCTCCCCTGCTGCTGGTACAACCCCAAGGGCGCGGCCCGGCCGGAGGACCTGCGGATCGACTGCGAGATCCGGGACCTGCGGCAGCTGTACGACCTGGTGTGAGATATTATATAAGGAGTGATTCTGATGCATCCGAACTTTTCCCAGCTGACGCCCCGGTGGTTCAAGCGTGCTACCGTGTATACCGGGAACATCGGCGACTTCCGCTATCGCTTTGAAATGGACAAGGACAACGGCCTTCTGCATACGGCGGTTTACACCGTGTATTGCTTCGAGGCAGCCAAGGACGTGCAGCGGCAGGACTTCTCCTGGGACGACCAGGGCGTGGAGCAGCTGAAGACCTGGCTGCAGGAGCGGTATGAGCACTATACCCAGGAGGGCAGCCTGTAAGCCCCGGGCCGCTCTTTGTGATAATTTCTCAGCAGGATGATAATTTTTATTCGAACCACACGGAACTATCAGTTGGTTTCGTGTGGTTTTTGTTTCTTTCCACGACTCCCGATTGGATTTTACGGAAAAATTCAATGAAATCATTTGTTAAATCATTGACATCCCGATTCAAAGTGCTAAAATGACAAATGTATGTATAGGTCGGACGACGGTCTGTGTGGGGCCGCCGCAAAAATGTGTGAGGAGGAACCTATATGAGCAAGCTCCTGAAAATCTGTGACGGCAACGAAGCCGCCGCCTATGTTGCCTATGCCTTTTCCGAGGTAGCGGGCATCTATCCCATCACCCCGTCGTCCCCCATGGCGGAGAAAACCGACGAATGGGCCGCCAACGGAAGAAAGAACATCTTCGGCCAGACCGTCCGCCTGGTGGAGATGCAGTCCGAGGCCGGCGCCTGCGGCGCATGTCACGGCGCACTGGAGGCCGGCGCTCTGGCCACCAGCTTCACCGCCTCCCAGGGTCTGATGCTGATGATCCCCACCATGCACCGCATCTCCGGCGAGCGTCTGCCCGGCGTGCTGCACGTGGCGTCCCGCACCGTGGGTACCCACGCCTTCTCCATCTTCGGCGACCACAGCGACGTGATGAACTGCCGCCAGACGGGCTTTGCCATGCTCTCCAGCGGCAGCGTCCAGCAGGCCGCAGACCTGGCCGCCGTGGCCCATCTGTCCGCCATCCGGGCCCGGATCCCCTTCCTGCACTTCTTCGACGGCTTCCGCACCAGCCACGAGATCCAGAAGATCGACGTGCTGAGCTATGACGAATACGCCAAGCTGGTGGATTATGAGGCCCTGGCCAGGTTCCGGGCCAACGCCCTGAACCCCGAGGATCCCCGGATGCGCTCCCTGGTGGATAACCCCGATATCTACTTCCAGCTGCGGGAGTCCAACAACAACGACTATGCCAACCTCCCCGACGTGGTGGAGGACTACATGGCCCGGATCAGCCGCCTGACGGGCCGGGAATATCACCTGTTCAACTATTACGGCGCACCTGACGCAGAGCGCGTCATCGTGGCCATGGGCAGCGTGTCCGGCTGTGCCCAGGAAGTCGTCAACTACCTGAACGCCAAGGGCGAGAAGGTGGGCTTCCTGCAGGTGCACCTGTTCCGCCCCTTCTCCCGCAAGCACCTGATGGCCGCCATGCCCAAGACCGTGAAGCGCATCGCCGTGCTGGACCGTGTGAAGGAAGCCGGCTCCATCGGCGAGCCCCTGTATGAGGACATCTGCGCCGCCTATATCAACGAGGCGGACCGCCCCCTGATCTTCGCCGGGCGCTATGGCCTGTCCAGCAAGGACACCACCCCCGCCCAGCTGAAGGCCGTGTTCGACAATCTGCTGCTGGAGGAGCCCAAGAACCACTTCACCATCGGCATCGAGGATGACGTGACCCACCTATCCCTGCCCGTGGGCGCCCCCCTGCTCACCGAGCCCGAGGGCACCATCAGCTGCAAGTTCTGGGGCCTGGGCTCCGACGGCACCGTGGGCGCCAACAAGAACTCCATCAAGATCATCGGCGAAACCACGGATATGTACTGCCAGGCGTACTTTGAGTACGACACCAAGAAGTCCTTCGGCATCACCAAGAGCCACCTGCGCTTTGGCAAGCACCCCATCAGCTCCACCTACTATGTCAGCCGCGCCGACTTTGTGGCCTGCCACAACCAGACCTATCTGACCAAGTACGACATCATCTCCGAGCTGAAGCCCCACGGAAGCTTCCTGCTGAACTGCGAGTGGACCGAGGACCAGCTGGAGCAGCACATCCCCGGCGACATTCTGCGCTATATCGCGGAAAACGACATTCATTTCTACATCATCGACGCCAATAAGGAGTCTCAGGCCCTGGGCCTGGGCAACCGCTCCAATATGGTGCTCCAGGCCGCCTTCTTCAAGCTGGCCCGGGTGATCCCCGTGGAGGACGCCGTGGAGCACATGAAGGCCGCCGTGAAAAAGACCTACGGTCTCAAGGGTGAAAAGGTGGTCAACATGAACATCGCCGCCGTGGACGCCGGCATCAACGCCCTGGTGCAGGTGCAGGTGAAGCCCGAGTGGAAGAACCTGTCCGGCGCCGCCATCCAGCCGCCCCGCGCCGATGTGCCCGACATCATCAAAAATATCCTGGTACCCATCAACGCCCAGAAGGGCGACGATCTGCCGGTTTCCGCCTTCTGCGGCATGGAGGACGGCACCATGCCTCTGGGCACCTCCCAGTATGAAAAGCGCGGCATCGCCACCCACCTGCCGGTGTGGGACAAGAGCGAGTGCATCCAGTGCAACCGCTGCTCCTTCGTGTGTCCCCACGCGGTGATCCGTCCGTATCTGCTGAACGAGGACGAGGTGAAGAATGCCCCCGCCGGTCTGGAGCTTACCGACGCCAAGGGTCCCCAGCTGGCCGGCCTGCAGTACACCATGGGCGTGTCCACCCTGGACTGCACCAGCTGCGGCAGCTGCGTGGCCTCCTGCCCCAAGAGCGGCAAGGCCCTGCGCATGGTTCCGGCCCACGAGGTATCCCTGGACCAGACCAACTGGAACTATCTGCAAACCATCCCCGAGAAGAACGACCGCTTCGACAAGTTCACCCTGAAGGGCAGCCAGTTCCGCCAGCCTCTGGTGGAGTTCAACGGCGCCTGCGCCGGCTGCGGCGAGACGCCGTATGTGAAGCTGCTGACCCAGCTGTTCGGCGACAAGATGTTCCTGGCCAACGCCACCGGCTGCACCCAGGCCTGGGGCGCTGCCATGCCCTGCGTGCCCTACTGCAAGAATAAGGAGGGCAAGGGTCCCGCCTGGTCCAACTCCCTGTTTGAAAACAACGCCGAGTTCTCCTATGGCATGTGCCTGGCGGTGAAGCAGCTGCGCGCCGCCGTCACGGACTACGTCCATCAGCTGGACGACATGACCGAAAACGCCGCCGTCAAGGCCGCCATCGCCAAGTGGCTGGAGACCTACGACGACCTGGATGCCTCCACCCCCGCCACCCAGGAGCTGCTGCACCTGCTGGAGAGCCAGAGCTTCTCCGCTCAGGAGCAGGCCGTGGTGGACGAGATTCTCAAGCGCCGCAAGGATATGTCCAAAAAGACCATGTGGATGTACGGCGGCGACGGATGGGCCTACGACATCGGCTACGGCGGATTGGACCATGTGTTCGCCATGGGCGAGGATGTCAATGTCCTGCTGGTGGACACCGAGGTGTATTCCAACACCGGCGGACAGTCCTCCAAGGCCACTCCCGTGGGCGCCGTGGCCCAGTTCCAGGCCAGCGGCAAGAAGACCAAGAAGAAGGACCTGGGCATGCTGATGATGACCTATGACAACGTCTATGTGGCCCAGTGCTCCATGGGCGCTGACCCGGCCCAGCTGATCCGGGCCATCCGGGAGGCCGAGGCCCACAAGGGTCCCTCCATCGTCATCTGCTACGCGCCCTGCATCAACCACGGCATCAAGAAGGGCATGGGCTGCGTCCAGCAGGAGATGAAGGACGCTGTGGCCTCCGGCTACTGGAACCTGTACCGCTACAGCCCCGAGACCCACAAGTTCACCCTGGACAGCAAGGAGCCCAGCATGGCCCTGTACGACTTCATGAAGGGCGAGGTGCGCTACTCCTCCCTGGAGCTGAGCTTCCCGGAGAACGCCAGGGTCCTGTTCGCCGAGGCGGAGGACGCCGCCAAGGCCAAGTACGAGTCCTATAAGCGCCGGGCCGAGGATCAATAATTCCAAAAAACCATACAGTCAGACGGGCGGGGCTTCGGCCCCGCCCGTTTCAGCGCTTCACTCCCCCTTCCCTGCCGTCCGCTGCCGGAACCGGCGGGAGGCCGCATCCCAGTCGATGATGGCCAGCGCCGCCTCCGCATAGTCCTCCCGCCGGTTCTCATAGTCCGGGATAAACGCGTGCTCCCACAGGTCCACGTTGAACAGGGGCCACAGAGGCAGCGGCGTATCCTGGTTGGCGGTGCAGGTGACCTGCAGCCCCCCGGAGCAGCACACCAGCCACACCCATCCGCTGCCGAACACGCTCATGGCGGCGTTCTTCAGGCTGCGGTGCAGCCCCTCCATGGAGCCGAAGCTGTGCTCCACCTCCGCCAGCAGCTCCCCGGAGGGCTTGGTGGTCCGGGCCGGGGCCAGGGAGGAAAAATACAGCCCGTGGTTATACACGCCCCCGCCATAGCGGCGCACCGCCTGGCCCAGGGTCCGGGGCAGCTGGCACCAGTGCAGCAGCAGCCGCTCCAGCGGCCAGTCCTGATATTGGGTCCAGGGCACCAAGGCCCCGTTGAGCCGGTCCACATAGGCGGCGAAGAACGCGTCGTGGTGCAGCCGCACCGACGATCGCCCCAGGTTTGGCTCCAGAGCCGCCGGGGCATAGGGCAGCGGCGGCAGGATATAGGGATAAGTCATGGCAGGCAGTTCCTTTCCGAAAAAATTTCCTGCTTCCATGGTATGCCGCCGTTGACAAACCATGCCTTTTGGTGCAAACTGTAAATAGCCGCCCGGCGGCAAAGGAGGAAGAAACATGCGAAGAAAAGACAGAGAACGGGACCGGAGCTTTGCCTGGGAGGTGCTGAAAAAGGCCCCCTACGCCACCCTGTCCCTGACGGACGGCCAGGGCCGCCCCTACGCCGTGCCGGTGAACCAGGCCGTGGACGAGGAGTACCACGTGGTCTATTTCCACTGCGCCGGAGCCGGAGAAAAGTGGGAGCTTCTGAAGGACGGGGCAGAGGTGTGCCTGTCGGCGGTGTCCCACGCCACGGCGGTGCCCAACGCCTTCACCATGGCCTATGCCAGCGCCGTTCTGCGGGGCCGGGCGGAGGTGGTGACGGACCAGGGCGAGTGGACCCGGGCCCTGCTTCTGCTGTGCTCCGCCTTTGATCCCAAGGGCATGGGCCGCTTCACGGAGTCCGTGGAAAAATACGGACCCGCCACGAAGGTGATCCGGATCACCCCCCGGGAGCTTACCGGCAAGGAAAACACCGCCTCCGAAGCGCCCCACCATCATCACGACTGAGGAAACACTATGGCGTGCTATATTTTCGGTGCAGGCAGCTTTTACGGCCTGGACCGCCGTCCCCGGGCCGGCGACTTCATCATCGCCGCCGACGGCGGCTGGCTGGCCTGCCGCAAGACCGGCATCACGCCGGACCTGCTGCTGGGGGATTTCGACTCCCTCAGCACCCGGCCCGACTTCCCCAACATCCTCCGGGTGCCGGTGGAGAAGGACGACACCGACACCATGCTGGCGGTGAAAACCGGGCTGGAGCGCGGGGAAACGGAGTTTCACATCTACGGCGGCATGGGTGGCCGCCGGACGGACCACACCATCGCCAATTTCCAGGCCCTGCTGTACCTGGCCCGGCGGGGGGCTCAGGGCTGGCTGTATGGCCAGGGGGAGCGGTACACCGCCGTATGCGGCGGCGACTTCACCTTCCCCGCCCGGGACCGGGGCATTCTGTCGGTGTTCTGCCTGGGGGCCGATGCCAGGGACGTCAGCATCCAGGGGGGGCAGTATCCCCTGCACCACGCGGTGCTGACGGCGGAGTTCCCCCTGGGCGTCAGCAACCACTTTGTGGGCCGCCCCATCACCGTGTCGGTGCGGGACGGCAGCCTGCTCATAGGCCTGGTGGAGGACTGACCCGGGCGTTTTTTGCGTTCCCGGTTGCCAAAGCGGGCCATGCGTGGTAGAATAGACAGGAATGGAAAGGGGGCTTCTGCCATGCTTTTGGCCATTGATATCGGCAATTCCAACATCTCCGTGGGGCTGTTCGACCAGAAACGGGACCTGAAATTTCTGTCCTCCATCGACACCGACAGCCGGAAAACGGCGGATCAGATCAGCATCGACCTGATGAACATCTTCTCCCTGTATCAATACGACCTGCGTGACGTCAGCGGCGCCATTTTTTCCAGCGTGGTGCCGCCCATCAACTTCATGATGGCCAAGGCCCTGACCCGCCTGCTGGGAAAGCCCCCCATGATCGTGGGCCCCGGGGTCAAGACCGGGCTCAACATCCGCATGGAGATTCACAACCAGCTGGGGGCAGACCTGGTGGCAGGCGCCGTGGCCGCCCTGGACAAGTACCCCACCCCCATCATCATGATCGACATGGGCACCGCCACCACCATCTCCTATATCTCCAGCAGGCGCAGCTATGAGGGCGGCCTGATGTTCCCCGGGGTGCGGCTGAGTCTGGACGCCCTGTCGGACCACACCGCCCAGTTGCCGGACATCTCCCTGCAGCACCCCAAGAGCCTCATCGGCAAAAACACCGAGGACTGCATGCGCTCCGGCATTGTCTACGGCACCGCCGGGATGCTGGACGGCGTCATCGACCGCATCCGGGAGGTTCTGCCCCAGGGGGAGACCCCCACCATCGTGGCCACCGGCAGCAACGCCCCGGTGATCGTGCGCTACTGCCGCAACAAGGTGCTCTATGACAAGTATCTGCTGATGGAGGGCCTGTGGGACATCTATCAGAAAAACCGCTGAATACTGCCGACGCAGGGTGCATCCGGAACAGTCCGCTGTTTCGGATGCCCTTTGTCTTGACGGGGCGGCGTTTTTCCTGTAAAATGGGTAGGATAAAAACGTATTCTTTCAGATGAGGTAACGATATGGCAAATGGATTCATTGATAAGGCCCGCATCACCGTCCGGGCCGGAAACGGCGGCAACGGAGCCGTCGCCTTCCACCGGGAAAAATACATCGCCGCAGGCGGCCCCGACGGCGGCGACGGCGGCGACGGCGGCAGCATCATCGTCCGGGTGGACGACAACATGTCCACGCTGATGGACTTCCGCTATAAGCGCAAATATGTGGCGGCCAACGGTGTAGACGGCCAGGGCGGCCGCAAAAGCGGCAAGGACGGCCAGAGTCTGACCATCCGCGTGCCCCGGGGCACCCTGATCCGGGACGCCGAAACCGGCGAGATCATCAAGGATATGTCCGATGACCAGCCCTTTGTGCTGTGCAAGGGCGGCCGGGGCGGCTGGGGCAACCAGCATTTCGCCACCCCCACCCGTCAGGTGCCCCGCTTTGCCAAGGCGGGCCTGCCCGGCGAGAGCCACGACGTGGTGCTGGAGCTGAAGCTGCTGGCGGACGTGGGCCTGGTGGGCTTCCCCAACGTGGGAAAGAGCACCCTGCTGAGCGTGGTGTCCAAGGCTCACCCCAAGATCGCCAACTACCACTTCACCACCCTGTACCCCAACCTGGGCGTGGTGTATGTGGACGAAGGCGTGTCCTTCGTCATGGCGGATATCCCCGGCATCATCGAGGGAGCCAGCGAGGGCGCGGGCCTGGGCCACGACTTCCTGCGGCACATCGACCGCTGCCGCCTGCTGGTCCACCTGGTGGACGTATCCGGCAGCGAGGGCCGGGACCCTATCGCCGACTTTGACGCCATCAACCAGGAGCTGCGGCAGTACAGTCCGGAGCTGGCGGACCGGCCCCAGATCGTGGTGGCCAACAAGACGGACCTGCTGGCGGACCCCGCCCGGCTGGACGCCTTCCGGGCCCATGTGGAGGAGGCGGGCTACACGTTCATGGCCATGTCCGCCGCCACCCACCAGGGCACCCGGGAGCTGGTGCAGGCCATTGCCGCCCGGCTGGCGGAGCTGCCGCCGGTGGCGGTGTACGAGCCGGAGTATGTCCCCCGCCCGCCCCAGATCGACACCTCCGAGCCTCTCAACATCCGGCAGGAGGACAACACCTGGCTGGTGGAGGGTCCGTGGCTGCAGCGGCTGATGGCCAACATCAACTTCTCCGACTACGAAAGCCGTATGTACTTCGACAAGATGCTGCGCCAGTCCGGTCTGTTTGACCAGCTGGAGCGCATGGGCATCCAGGACGGGGACATCGTGTCCATGTACAACCTGGAATTTGAATATCAGCGCTGAACCGACTCCCGGGCCATCGGCCCGGGAGTTAACTTATCAAAAAAGGGCGAGGCCCTTTTTTGATAAAAGTCTTGCAGTCTGCCGCGCGCATAATTTGTTCGCCATGGGCGAACAAATTCCACACTTGCAGACTGATACCAAAACCTGTTAAAAAGCTTGAAAAGCTTTTTATAGCACCGAAGGTGCGTCAGGTTTTGTATGGGACGTCACAGCGTGCCCTTGCACGCTGTGCGTGCGCGTAGCGCACGGGATTCCTGATTAAGTTTTTTAATCAGGAATCAGTATGAGAAGAATTTTCGCCCAGGTACACGCCCCGGGCGAAAATGGATTGCACTTGCTTTGCCGCCTGCGGGCGGCAAACTCTGCGAGGCTTTTTGACAAGCTGCTCCCGGGCCATCCAGGCCCGGGAGTTTTTGTTCTTTTCAGGGACGGAAAAATGCGCTATACTGTCAGATGAGAGTTTTTCGGGACAGCGGAGGTGGTATCCTGCTGTCGGAAAGGAGGCGCGGCGAATGCTTCATATATGGGTGGGCCGGGCCGGGTCCGGGAAATCCCGGCGGGTGCTGGAGGCCATGGAAAAGAACCGCCGTCTGCGGCGGCAGGTGCTGCTGGTGCCGGAGCATATCTCCCACGAGGCGGAGGTGGACCTGTGCCGGGCCCTGGGACCCACGGCGTCCCGGGACGCGGAGGTGCTGAGCTTCCGGAGCCTGTCGTCCCGGGTGCTGGCGGAAACCGGCGGTCTGGCGGAGTTTACCCTGGACAACGGGGGAAAGCTGCTGACCATGCGGCGGGTGCTGCAGGAGCTGGCCCCGGAGCTGCGGGTATTCGGACGGCCCAGCCAGCGGGCGTCGTTCCTGCGGCAGCTGACGGACCTGACGGAGGAGTTCTACGCCTACGAGATCGGCCCCCAGGCCCTGTACCGGCAGGTAGAGGACCTGGACGGGGCCATGGGCGGCAAACTGCGGGACATCGCCCTGATATACGCCGCCTATGACGCCCGGCTGCGCAGCGGCGATTTCGACGCCCGCTCCCGGCTCCAGAAGCTCCGGGAGCACCTGGAGGGAAGCGGCTATCTCCGGGGCTGCGACGTGTATCTGGACGGTTTTTCATACTTCAACCGCCAGGAGGAGAGCATTCTGGAGCTGGTGCTGCGGCAGGCTGAAGGCGTCACGGTGACGCTGCTGGGAGACCGGAGCAGCGACCGGCTGTTCCAGAACGCCCTGCGCCAGCGGATGCGCCTGGAGCGCATGGCCCGCCGGGCGGGGCAGGAGATGGACGTGCTGTGGTGCGAAAGCCGGGGGCAGGGCCCCCTGGGGCACCTGGAAGCCCACTTTTTCGGCCAGGAGGTCCCCTACGACGGGGAACCGGAGGGCCTGGAGCTGTACCAGGCGGCCACGGCCTTTACCGAGGTGGAATGGGTGTCCCAGCAGCTGCGGCAGCTGGCGGCGGAGGGCTATCGCTGGCGGGACATGGGCGTGTGCGCCCGGAATATGGAGGTCTACGGCCCGCTGCTGGAGAGCGTGTTCCGCCGGGACGGCATCCCGGCCTATATCAGCCGCCGCAGCGACCTGCTGGAAAAGCCCCCCATCACCATGCTGCTGGGGGCACTGGACGCCGTCACCGGCGGCTTCGACCGGGAGGACGTGTTCCGCTGCCTGAAAACCGGCCTGGGCGGCATCACCCCGGACGAGTGCGACATTCTGGAAAATTACGTCATCCTGTGGGACATCCGGGGCAGTTCCATGTGGCTGCGGGAGGGGGACTGGACGGCAAGCCCCGACGGATACGGCCGGGAGCCGACGGAGCGCAGCGCCGCCCGGCTGGAGCGGGTCAACGGCATCCGGCGGCGGGTGCGCCTGCTGCTGGAGCCTCTGTATCGGGGGATGCGCACCGCCGGGGCCGCCCGACAGAAGGCGGAGTGCCTGTATGGTTTTTTGCAGGAGGCCGGGGTGCCGCAGACCCTGGAGGACACGGCGAAAAAGCTCCTGGAGGAGGACCGGCCCCAGCTGGCGGAGGAATATGTCCAGCTGTGGGCGATCTTCTGCGGGGTGCTGGACCAGTTTGCGGAAATCCTGGGGGATACGGAGCTGTCCGGCGAGGAGTTCGCCCGGCTCCTGCGGCTGGTGCTGACCCAGTACAGCGTGGGCACCATCCCGGCCACCCTGGACCAGGTGAAGGTCAGCGAGATCACCCGCAACGACCGGCACCGGGTGAAGTGCCTGTTCCTGCTGGGAGCCAACGACCATGTGCTGCCCATGCCCCCCAGCGGCCACGGCCTGCTGGACCCGGAGGACCGGGCCGCCCTGCAGCAACGGGAGATCCTGCTGTCGGACGCCAGCTTCGACCCGCTGGACAACGAATTGCAGAATATTTACGCCTGCCTGGCCCAGCCCACGGACCGGCTCACCGTCAGCTGGCCGGTGGGAGACGTCAACGGCAGCCAGCTGCGGCCCTCCTTTGTGGTGCAGCGGATGGAAAAGCTGTTTCCCCGGCTGCGTGTGACCCGGGAGGACGGCAGCTACCGGCGCAGACTCCCCGCCACGGCCCTGGAGCTGGCGGGAGAGGACCCCTCCCTGCGGCAGTATTTCCGCCAACGGGGAACCTATGACCGGGTGCTGGACGCCATGGACCGGGGACGGGCCCTGGGCCGGGGACGGCTGTCCGGCCCGGCGGTGGAGGCCCTGTATGGCCGCTCCCTGCATATGTCCGCCTCCCGGATGGACCAGGTAAAGCGGTGCCATTTCGGGTACTTCATGCAGTACGGCCTGCAGGCCAGGGACCGCCGCCCGGCGGGGTTCGAGGCTCCGGAGATCGGCACGTTTATCCACTATCTGCTGGAAAACGTGGCCCGGGAGGTAAAGACCCGGGGCGGCTGGGCCGCGGTGCAGCAGCCGGAGCTGCGGCAGCTGGTCCGGGAATATACGGACCGCTACGCCCGGGAGGAGATCGACGGATATCAGGAGAAAAGCGCCCGGTTCCGGTATCTGTTTTCCCGGCTGCGGACGGCGGCCTATGCCATTGTGGAGGACATGGCCGGGGAGCTGGCCCAGTCGGACTTTTCCCCGGTGGCCTTTGAGCTGGGCTTCGGCGGAAAGGACGGGCAGCTCCCTGCCGTGACCATCACCGAGGGGGATCAGCGCCTGTCCGTCAGCGGCAAGGTGGACCGGGTAGACGGCTGGCTCCACGACGGCAGGCTGTATCTGCGGGTGGTGGACTACAAAACCGGGAAAAAGTCCTTCGACCTGTCGGACCTGCGGTACGGCCTGGGGATCCAGATGCTGCTGTACCTGTTCACCCTGGAGCAGGAGGGCCGCAGCTATTTCGGCTATCCCATCGTCCCGGCGGGGGTGCTGTACCACCCGGCCCGGGAGGTGATCCTGAAAGCGGACCGGGGCATCCAGCCGGAGAAGCTGCAGCTGGCCCTGCAGAGCGCCCTGCGCCGCAGCGGCATGGTGCTCTCCGACCCCCAGGTGCTGCGGGCCATGGAGCACAGCGCCCTGGAATCGCCCCATTACCTGCCTATCAAGGTGAAAAAGGACGGCTCCATCGCCGACGGCGTCGCCTCGGCGGAGCAGCTGGGCAAGCTGGGCCGCTATGTGGACCGCCTGCTGCACCAGATCGCCCGGGAGATCGGCTCCGGCAGCATCGACGCCGACCCGGTGGCCCACGGCCTCCAGGACCGGGCCTGCCAGCACTGCGACTTTGCCGCCGCCTGCGGATTCCAGGAGGGCCGGGGCGGCGACCGGGTGCGGTACATCAGAAGCATAGACCCGGGAGAATTCTGGAAATTTGTGGAGGAAGAAAGCCGAGAGGAGGGATCGCCATGCCGCTGACGCCGCAGCAGGAAACGGCCGTATATAACCGGGGCGGAAGCCTGCTGGTGTCCGCCGCAGCAGGCTCCGGCAAAACCAAGGTCCTGGTGGAGCGCCTGTTTTCCTATATGGAGCAGGAGGGCTGCCAGGTGGACGACTTCCTGATCATCACCTATACCAAGGCCGCCGCAGCGGAGCTGCGGGGCAAGATCGCCCAGGAGCTGACCCGCCGGGTGGCGGAGCGCCCCGGGGACGGCCACCTGCGGCGGCAGATGCTACGGGTGTATCAGGCGGACATCAAAACGGTGGACGCCTTCTGCGCCGGGCTTCTGCGGGAGAACGTCCACCTGCTGCCGCCGGTGGAGGAGCACAGCCTGACCCCGGATTTCCGGGTGCTGGACGAGCAGGAGGCCGCCCTGCTGCGCCAGCGGGTGCTGGGCCGGGTGCTGGAGGATTTTTACGCCGGCATTGAGGAGGACGAAAACGCCCGCCTGCTGGCGGAGACCCTGGGGGCCGGCCGGGACGACCGGGCCCTGGAGGCCCTGGTGCTGGACCTGCACCAGAAGACCCAGAGCCACCCCCACCCCCTGCGGTGGCTGGAGGAGCTGAAGCGGGACTGGGCCAGAACGCCGGAGCACCTGCCGGACACCGGCTGCGGCCGGTATCTCATGGAGGACGCCCTGCGGAAGGCGGACTTCTGGTCCCGGCGGCTGAAGCAGGCCGTGGAGGACATGGCGGACTACCCCGCCGTGTACAAAGCCTACGGCGACCGGTTCCTGGAGGCAGCCCAGGCCCTGGAACACCTGCGGGACAAGGCGGAACAGGGCTGGGACAGCCTGGGACAGGCGGTCCCCGTATTCCGCCGGATGGGAGCCGTCCGGGGCGATGAAAACGCCGCCTGCCGGGACCGGTCCAAGGCGGTGCTGGAGCAGTGCAAAAAGGCATTGAAGGACATCCAGGCCACCTTTTCCGTGCCGGAGTCGGAGCTGCTGGAGGACCTGCGCCAGATGGCCCCGGCCATGCTGGCCCTGCTGAGCCTGACGGCCCGGTTCACCCTGCGCTATCAGTCGGAGAAGGTCCGGCGGAACGTGATGGACTTTTCCGACCAGGAGCACTACGCCATCGACCTGCTGACCGACGGCCAGGGCCAGCCCACGGACCTGGCCCGGCAGGTGGCCTCCCGCTACCGGGAGGTGATGGTGGACGAATATCAGGACAGCAACCAGGTGCAGAACTGCATTTTCCGGGCGCTGTCCGACCGGGAGCGGCGGCTGTTCGCCGTGGGCGACGTGAAGCAGAGCATCTATCGCTTCCGGCTGGCGGACCCCACCATCTTTCTGGAAAAATACCTGTCCTATGTCCCGGCATCGGAAGCGGAGGAGGGCCAGCCCCGGAAGGTGCTGCTGAGCCGGAATTTCCGCTCCCGCCGGGAGGTGCTGGACGGCACCAACTTCGTGTTCCGGTCTGTTATGTCCCGGGAAATGGGAGAAATGGACTACGGCGACGACGAGCAGCTGTACTTCGGCGCGGAGGCGGCGTACCCGCCCCGGCCGGGCATGGAGCCGGAGCTGCACTTCATCAGCGTGGAGAACACCCAGGAGGAGAGCTTCGACCGGACGGAGATGGAGGCCCGGTTCACGGCCCGCCGCATCCGGCAGCTGCTGGACGAGAAATTCCCGGTGCAGGGGGAGGACGGCCGGCCCCGGCCAGTGGAGCCGGAGGACATCGTCATTCTCATGCGCTCCCCCCGGGCCAGGCTGGCGGCCTATACGGCGGCTCTGCGCCGGGAGAACATCCCCTGCACCAGCGGGGAAAGCGAGGCTTTTTTCAGCACCCCGGAGGCGGCGGTGATGGTGTCGTTTCTGCAGATCATCGACAACCCCCGGCAGGATGTGCCGCTGATCGCCGTGCTGCGGTCGCCGCTGTTCGGCTTTTCGGCGGACCGCCTGGCCCTGATCCGGGCGCTGCAGCCGGAGGGGGACTATTACGACGCCCTGTGCCTGGACGACGGCGCGGACACGGCGGACTTCCGGCGGCTGCTGGAGGAGCTGCGGCTGGCGGCCCGGGACATGACGGCGGACCGCCTGCTGTGGAAGCTCTATACGGAGTGCCACGCCCTGGCGGTGTTCGGGGCCATGGAGGGCGGAGCCGCCCGGAAGGAGAACCTCATTGCCCTGTATACCTACGCCGGTCAGCAGGCGGCGGCTGGCCGGGGCGGCCTGTTCGACTTCGTGACCCAGCTCCACGACCTGCTGGAGGAGGGACGGCAGCCCCCCATCACCACCCGGATCGCCGGCAGCGGGGTGCAGATCATGAGCGTGCACCGGTCCAAGGGACTGGAGTTCCCGGTGGTGATCCTGACGGACCTGCACAAGACCTTCAACGCCGACGACTTCCGCCGTCCTGTGCTGGTGCACCCCCGGCTGGGCCTGGGCACCGAGCGGGTGGACCGGGAAAAGCGCATCCGGTACGACACCGTCACCAAAACAGCCGTGGCGGCGGCCCTGACCCGGGAGAGCAAGTCCGAGGAAATGCGGATCCTGTATGTGGCCCTGACCCGGGCCAAGGAGAAGCTCATCTGCGTGCAGTGCATGGCCCACGGCCGCAAGCGGCTGGCGGACCTGTCGGTGCTGGCGGATATGCCCACGCCGCCGGAGGCGGTGGCCGGGGCCAAATGCCCCGGAGACTGGCTACTGCTGCCGCTGCTGTGCGCCCCGGAGGGAGAGCCTCTGCGCCGATGGGCGGAGGCGGAGCCCCAGACCCGGGTGGGCCTGGGCGGCGGCTGGCAGGTGCAGGTGTGGGAAAATCCCACGGCTGCGGCGGCCCGGGAACGGGAGGACGCGCCGCAGGAGATCCTGCCGGAGAGCGCCGTGGAGGTCCAGGAGCTGGACTATCCCCATCAGGCGGCCTGCCGCATCCCCACCAAGGTCACGGCCACCCAACTGAAGGGCCGGGAGCTGGACGAGGAGATCGCCCAGGGCACGGTCCGGCGGGTGCGGCAGGTGCAGGTGGACACCCCCCGGTTCCTACTGGGGGAGCGGCCCCTGTCCGCCGCCCAGCGGGGCACAGCCATGCACCTGCTGATGCAGTACCTGGACCTGAACGGCCCGGACCCGGAGGAGCAGGCGGCGTCCCTGACGGCGCGGCATCTGCTGACCCCGGAGCAGGCGGCGTCCCTGGACCTGGCGCAGGTGCGGCGGTTCCTGGCCTCGCCTCTGGCCCAGCGCATCCGCCGGGCGGAGCAGGTGTACCGGGAGTACCGCTTTTCCCTGCTGCTGCCGGCGGCGCTGTATGACCCGGCGGCGGAGCCGGAGGACGAGCTGATGCTCCAGGGCGTGGTGGACTGCGCCTTCCGGACGGAGGAGGGCCTGGTCATCGTGGACTTCAAAACCGACCGCATCAGGCCGGAGGAGGCCCCCGCCCGGGCGGAGCTGTACCGCCCCCAGCTGACGGCGTACAGCCAGGCCCTGAGCCGGGTGCTGGAAACGCCGGTGGCGGAAATGGTGCTGTACTTCTTCGCCCCCGGATGTCAGGTGACGCTGTAATGGCTTCGCCTCCGCTATTTCCGCCGGTGTGTTCGTGGTGGGCCTGATCCTGGAGCTGTGCCTGCCCAAGGACCCCAAGCGCTACGAGACCCGGTAAAAATTGGAAATTTCTTCCGCCTTTGCGCCGCAGACAGCCGTCTGCGGCGCTTTTTTCGCGTCCGGCGGAAAAGCATCCTTTATTTAGCGGACATGAAACGACGTCCGGCGGCGCAAAGTAACTCTGTCGCCGGCGACAAAATCCAAAAACAGGGGTGATCGCATGTATGAAACGCAAAAAACGCGACGCATACGCAGACCGGCCGCATGGCTGCTGGCCGTGCTGCTCACCGGGGTCCTGTGCTGCCAGGCGGTATGGGCCGATCAGCGCACCTTGATCCCCGTGGGGAAGGCGGTGGGCATCAAGCTCTTTGCCGACGGCGTGCTGGTGGTGTCCACCTCGGAAACGGACCCCTGCCCGGCCCGGGACTGCGGCATCCGGGAGGGGGACCTGATCGTCAGCTGCAACGGCGAAAAGGTCACCTCCACGGAGGATCTGCAGGCCCTGCTGCAGGCCACCAGGGGACAGCCCGCCGCCATCGGCCTGCGGCGTGAGGGCAAGACCCTGAACGTCACCGCCGCGCCGGTGCAGGGGGAGGACGGCTCCTGGCGGCTGGGCGCCTGGACCCGGGACAGCATGGCCGGCGTGGGGACCCTGACCTTTTATGACCCGGACACCGGGGCCTACGGCGCTCTGGGCCACGGCATCACCGACACGGACACGGCCCAGCTGATGCCTCTGGCCAGCGGCTCCATTATGGAGACCTCCGTGAAGGCCGTGAAAAAGGGCGAAAAAGGCGAGCCGGGCCAGCTGAAGGGGGACTTCACGGCCCAGCACGACGTGGGCACCGTGTCCGCCAACACCACCGGCGGCATTTTCGGCACCGTGGCGGAGGGGGACTTCGTCTCCGGCACGGCCCTGCCGGTGGCCCAGCGCAGCCAGGTGACCACCGGTCCCGCCACCATCCTCTCCACCGTCTCCGGGGATGATACCCGGGCCTATCAGGTGGAGATCGTGCGGCTGTGCCCCATGAACCGGGACGGCCGGGACCTGCTGCTGAAGGTCACGGACCCCCAGCTGCTGGAGACCACCGGCGGCATCGTCCAGGGGATGAGCGGCAGCCCCATCATCCAGAACGGGCGCTTTGTGGGGGCGGTGACCCATGTGCTGGTGAATGACCCCTCCCAGGGCTACGGCATCCTGCTGGAGCATATGCTGGAAGCCACGGGATAAAAATTTCCCCGGACATATTCTGTCCGGGGAATTTCATTTTGTTCAAAAAATACACGCCGCAATCTTCTCAGACTGCGGCGTGTCAGCGTGCGTATAAGCACAGACCTGCGGGGCCGTGGGGGCCGAGTTATAACCTGCACCGATTCAGCAGGTGGGTTGTCTCCAGCGTGCTTCGTAGCTTCCAACTTCCAGCCGCAGACGGCAACCGGGAGGCCTGCTGTTCACATACTGATCCGACATCCCCTATAACAAAATGTGAGGATAAAAAAGACCCGTCACACCTCGCAGGGAGCCGTCTTTCGACGACACCCATAGTATACCAGACCCGGCGGGAAAATAAAAGGGGAAACTTGCGGATTTCCCCTGGAATTTTCCGGAAGCGAACCCCGCCCTTCGGCATTTTCACGAAGGGGTTTCCGGTTTGCTAAAATCGTTTCCGGCGCACAAAAGACGCCCCATTGGAGCGTCTTTTGTGTGCGGTTTGCCGGATGCAGGGTCCATAGACCGGCCATCCGGTCAGGAATTTTCGTCATCCTCTTCCATCAGCTGCTCCATGAACAGGTCATACACCCGCTGCAGCTCCTCATCGCTGTCCAGGGTGGTCAGCAGCTCCTCGCCGTTTTCCACCACGGACTTCAGGATCACCAGGCCGAAATCCTCGGCCGCCTCCTCGTCGGTCTCGTCGTCCACCGTGGGGAAGAAGGCCATATACGTCTGGCCGTTGTCCTCCAGGGCGTCCACATATTCCAGCTCGATGTCATTGCCGTCCTCATCGGTGAGGGTGATGAAATTGGGGCCGAATTCTTCGCTCATTTCCGTTTACCTCCTGTTGCAGTTGCCTGTATCATACCCGATTCCGCCGGAAAATGCAAGAGCCGCGGCCCATTCTGCTCCTGGTGTGCATTTATGGCAGAATCGTGATGATTTTCTATCCATCGTCCCAATTTTCCCCGTTTATCTCGCAGTCAGATACACATTTTTGTCAAAATGACACTTTTCAGCAGTTGACAGGTTTGGTACAATAGTTTTTATTATGGAATAGAATGTTTTCTCATCCATGCCGCGATCGGTGCGGCGCATACACCAGTAACAGAGAAAGGAAGGTGCCCTGTCTATGAACAAAGACAACCAGCCGAAAAAGACAGAGCAGAGCGCCAAAACAGGGAAAAAGTCCGGAAAGGGCCGCCGTGTGGGGCGGACCATCGGCATCGTCCTTGGTACCATCCTCCTGGTCACCGTGCTGACCTCCGCCATCTTCGTGGGGATCTTCATGACCTACGTCAACACGTCCCTGAAGGGGCATGTGGAGGTGGACATGTCCGAGTACGACCAGAAGGTGTCCACGGAGCTGTACTATCAGGATCCGGATACCAAGGAGCTGGTCATGTACCAGACCCTGTTCGGCGACGAAAACCGCATCTGGGTGGATTTTGATTCCATCCCCAAGAACCTCCGCGAGGCCACCATCGCCATCGAGGACAAGCGCTTCGAGAGCCACCACGGTGTGGACTGGCATGGCACTGTCCGGGCCGTGTTCCGGACCCTTACCAAGGGCAACACCCAGGGCGGCTCCACCATCACCCAGCAGCTCATCAAGAACGTCACCGGCAACAACGAGAACACCGTCAAGCGCAAGGTGACGGAGGTGTACCGGGCTCTGGCCCTGGAAAAGGACTACTCCAAGGACGAAATTCTGGAGATGTACCTGAACACCATCTACCTGGGCAACCAGTGCTACGGCGTGCAGACCGCCTCCCGGATGTACTTCCACAAGGACGTGTCCGAGCTGACCCTGGCCGAGTGCGCGTGCCTCATCAGCATCACCAACAACCCCTCCCAGTATGACCCCCTGCGCAGCGACTGGACCCGGGAGCAGAACCGCAACCGCCAGCTGGACGTGCTGGACGCCATGCTGGCCCAGGAAAAGATCGACCAGGCCACCTATGACGCCGCCAAAGCCCAGGAGGTGGTATTCACCAACGGCTACACCAACCTGGGCAGCTATGTGGGGCCCCAGGAGGAGGACGAAAAGCCCGCCGTGGTCAGCACCGCCAACAACTCCTACTTCACCGACGAGGTCATCACCGATGTGGCCGAGAAGTTTGTGGAGGTCTTTGGCCTGACCGACGACCCCGCAGACGCCGACGGCTATGTCCGCACCGCCTTTGAAAAGGCCGTCAGCAAGGTCTATAACGGCGGCTACAAGATCTATACCACCCAGAACCCCAAGATCCAGGACATCGCCGAGTCCGTGTTTGAAAACACCAACTACGCCAAGTATACCGACTCCAAGGGCGAGCCGCTCCAGGCGGCCATCACCATTGTGGACCCCTACACCGGGGACGTGGTGGCCATGGTGGGCGGCACCGGTGCCAAGGAGGTGGACCGGGGCTGGAACTGGGCCACGTCGGCCCGTCAGCCGGGTTCTGCCACCAAGCCCGTGTCCGTGTACGCCCCGGCTCTGGATAACGGCACCATCACCGCCGCCTCCGCCATCGACGACTATCCCGTCCGGGACCTGCCCGGCTACGGCGCATGGCCCTCCAACTCCGGCAGCGGCTTCCGGGGCCTGACCTCCTTCTATACCGCCCTGGTCCGCTCTCTGAACACCTGCGCCGTGCGCACGGTGGAGGAGCTGGGCACCTATCAGTCCTACACCTTCATGGTGGAGAAGCTGGGCTTCACCACCCTGACCCAGGCCGACAGCCAGCAATCCGGCAACATGGGCCTGGGCGGCTACGAATACGGCGTCACCACCGAGGAGATGGCCGCGGCCTATGGGGCCTTCGTCAACGATGGCGTGTACACCCCGCCCCGGACCTTCTATCGGGTGGAGGACTCCCAGGGCAACCTGGTCTGCGAGAACAACAAGGAGTCCAACGTGGCCATGAAAGCCACCACCGCCTATATCATCCGCCAGACCCTCAAGAGCGTTATCACCAGCGGCACCGGCGGCGAGGCCCGCTTCTCCGGCATGACCATCGCCGGCAAGACCGGTACCACCGATGAAAACCGCGACCGTTACTTCGCGGGCTTCTCCCCGTATTACAGCGCCGCCGTCTGGACGGGCTACAAGTCCAACGAGCGGTTCTCCGAGTCCCTGGGCAACCCCTCCGCCGTGCTGTGGCGTGAGGTCATGCGCCGCATCCACGACGGCCTGGAGAACAAGGACTTCAACAGCTGCTCCGGCCTGGTCCAGGTCACCGTATGCCAGGACAGCGGCCTGCTGGCCACCGACGCCTGCACCCACGATCTGCGGGGCAATCGCGTCACCAAAGTCACCGTGGCGGCGGACACCGCCCCCACCCAGACCTGTAATGTTCACAAGATGGTGCGCTACTGCAAGGACGGCAAGCACCTGGCCACGGAGTACTGCCCGGCCAGCAGCGTGGTGGAGATCGCCGCCCTGGATTGGCCCCGTGAGATCATCAAGGACATCAAGGCCCAGGACGACGAGTACCTGCTCCAGACCCTCACCGGCAAGGAGGAGGGCGAGCTGTGCCCGGTGCACAACAAGAAGCCCTCAATCTTCCCCATCATCCCCGGCGATGACGACGATGACGACGACGACTCCAACTTCTGGGGAGACCTGTGGGACAAGTTCCGCCCCTGATAAATACCTGATATGTAAGACCCCGGCGCAGGATTTCCTGCGCCGGGGTCAGCTTATCCGCAAAGCCTCGCAGAGTTTGCCGCCCGCAGACTGCAAGCCTTTTGTCAAAAAGGGCTTTGCCCTTTTTGACAGGATCACAGCCTGTACTTCTGCTCATAGGTCCGGACCCGGCTGTCGAAGGCCGGGTCCCGCTGCCGGACCGCCAGCTGGGCGGCATGGAGATTCCGGTTCCCGGCGGACAGGTCCGCCACGCACTCCATGATGTTGCAGCAGTGGTCCGCCGCCCGCTCCAGGTCCGTCAGCACGTCCGACCACACGAAGCTCAGCTCCATGGCCCCCTCCCCCGGCTGCGTTTCCCGGATGCGCCTGGCCCGCAGCCGCTGCCGCAGGCCATCGATGACCTGCTCCAGGGCCTCCACCTGCCCCAGGGCGGCGGCGTCCTCCCGGCGGAAGGCCGCCAACGCCAGGTCCGCGATCTCCTCCACCGCCTCCGTCAGCACCCGAAGCTGCCGCCGGTCCTCCGGCGGCAGCTCTATTTTCCGGTCCCGCAGCTCCTCCCCGCTTTCCAGCAGGTTCATGGCGTGATCCCCCAGCCGCTCCAGGTCTCCCATGAGCATCAGCAGCTCCGCCGCCCGGGTGCTGTCCCGGCGGGTCAGGGTCCGTCCGCCCAGCCGCACCAGAAATGTGCCCAGGGTGTCCTCCAGGCCGTCGATGCGCTCCTCCTGCCGCCGCAGCTCCCGGGCCGAGTCGGGGTGCACCTCCGTCAGGGCCTGAATCCCCCGGCGCAGGTTGTCCCGGGCCAGGTCCGCCATTTCCAGGGTCAGCTCCCGGCACCTTTCCAGGGCCGCCGCCGGAGCCGCCAGCAGACGGGGATCCGGTTCTGCGGAGGGCGTCTCCTCTCCGGGCAGCAGCCGCAGCACCGCCCGCTCCAGCAGGCCCGCCGCCGGAAACAGCACCGCCGTACACAGCAGGTTGAAGGCTGTGTGGATAACGGCCACCCCCGGCAGGGTCACGGCCCGGTCCAGAATGGCCGGAGCCGCCAGCGTCTTCACCAGCCAGAACACCCCCAGCCAGATGCCCGCCCCGGCCAGGTTGAACAGCAGATGCACCAGCGCCGCCCGCCGGGCGCTGCGGCTGGCCCCCACGGAGGACAGCATCGCCGTGACGCAGGTGCCGATGTTCTGGCCCATGACGATGGGGATGGCGGCCCCCACCGTCACCTGTCCGCTGGCGGCCAGGGCCTGCAATATCCCCACCGAGGCGGAGCTGGACTGGATCACCGCCGTCAGCACCGCCCCGGCCAGCACCCCCAGCAGGGGGCTGCCGAAGGCCGTGAACAGCTGCCGGAACCCCTCCGCCCGGGCCAGGCCCGATACAGCGGCGGTCATGATCTCCATGCCCTGCATCAGAACGGCAAAGCCCAGCAGGGCCTGGCCGGTGTCCCGGCGGCTGCCCTTTCCGGCCAGATACGCCGCAATGCCCCACAGACTCAGCAGCGGCACAAAGCCCGCCGGGCGCAGCAGCCGCCCCAGGACGCCGCCGCCCTCCAGGCCTCCCAGGCTCAGCAGCCACGGCGTCACCGTGGTGCCCACGTTGGTGCCCATGATGACCCCCACCGCCTGGCGGAGGGTCAGCATACCGGAGTTCACGAAGCCCACCACCATCACCATGGCCGCCGATGAGCTCTGCACCGCCGCCGTCACCGCCAGGCCCGTGAAAAATCCCGCCCAGCGGCTGCGGGTCATCCGCCGCAGCAGGCCCTCCAGCCGTCCCCCGGCCCGGCGCTGCAGCGCCTCCGCCATGATCTGCATACCGAACAGAAACAGGCACAGTCCGCCCAGGGCGGTCAATCCGTCAAAAATGTCCATGCGCGCCTCCTCTCCCCTTTAGCATACCCCGCATATGCCCCCTCAATCCCCGCCCCCGCCAACCACCGCTCCTCTTTTGGGGCAAACTTGGCTCTCCCTCCGGGAGAGCTGTCACCGAAGGTGACTGATACCAAAACCTGTTAAAAAGCTTGAAAAGCTTTTTATAGCACCGAAGGTGCGTCAGGTTTTGTATGAGACGTCACAGCGTGTTTTCACACGCTGTGCGTGCGCACAGCGCACGGGATTCTTGATTAAATTTTTTAATCAAGAATCAGTATGAGAGGGCCTGTAGGGCGGGGCCCATGTGCCCCGCCGTCGGTTACCGGCAATCTTCCAGAAGATTTCCGGGTTTCTCGACAGTTTCAGCCCCCGCAGGCAAATGCCTGCGGGGGCTGAGCTTTATCGCGCGTATTTACTTCCCAGCCAGCTTCTTCACCAGCTGGCCGTCCGGAACGGCCAGCATGGTCTGATAGGTGGTGTACACCACCATGCCCGGCCTGGCCCCGGCGGGCTTTTTCACATACCGCACCGGGGTGTAGTCCACCGGCACCTTCCCGGCCTCCCGGCCCTGGGAATAGTACGCCGCCAGGCAGGCCGCCTCATACAGGCTAGCCTCGTCCGGCTCCTGGCCCCCGGTGCACAGAATCACATGGGAGCCGTGAATTTTCTGGGTGTGGAGCCAGATATCCCTCCGGTCGGCCTCCTTGGCGGTGAGCCGGTCGTTCTGCCGGTTGCTGCGGCCCACCAGGATCCGCAGCCCGGCGGAGGACACAAACTGCCTGGGCCTGGAGGCCCGCTGAAAGCCCGGCTGCTTTTTCCCCCGGTTTTTCAGGTACCCCCCGCTTTCCAGCTCCGCCCGGATGTCGTTGAAATCCTGCTCCGCCTCCGCCTGGGACAGCTCCTGCACCACGCTTTCCAGATAGGTCAGCTCCTCCCGGCCCTTTTCCAGCTGCTCCGTCAGAATTTTCTCGGCGGTCTTGGCCTTGGCATACTGCTTGAAATACCGGGCGGCATTCTCCTGGGGCCCCAGCCGCACATCCAGTGGGATGTCCATTGGTGGGCATCCGTCCTCATAGTAATTTTCTGCCGTCAGGCGGTTCATGCCCCGCTCCATGCGATAGAGATTGGCGGTGATCAGCTCGCCGCAGATGCGCAGCCGCTCCCGGTCCCGGGTGGCGGCCAGCTCCTTCTCCTGGGCCGCCAGCTTCCGGCGCACCCGGTCCCGGGCTGCCGTGGCGGACTTCATCAGGTCCTGGCCCTTCTGCCGGACCCGGTCCGCCTGGTCCCGGCCCTCATAAAATTCATCCAGCAGCCGGCCGAAGGAGTCGAAGGTTTCCTGCTCCATGGCCGGGCCGTATTGGGTGATGGGGCAATAGGTGAAATCCGCCGGCCGGCCGGCCCGGCGCAGCAGGGTGGGCACAAAGCCGCCGCCGGCAATTCTGTCCCGCCATGCTGCAAGGCTGTCCCACAATTTTTCGCCCCTGTCCCGGGACAAACGGGCGTCTGTCTCACCGTATGCGGCGCAGACCAGCTCCCGGGCCATCAGCGGCGGCAGGGCCGTGAAGGTATCCAGCAGCCACCCGTCCAGGGGCGCATCCTCCGGCAGGGCGGAAAGCAGTTCCAGAAATTCCTCCCGGCCGATCTCCAGCGGAGAGCGCTTTTCCTGCCGGGGCGGCAGATGATAGAACAGGCCCGGCAGCACCTGCCGCTGCTGGGACATCTCGAAGTCCACCCGCCGCAGGCAGTCGGTGATCCGGCCCTGGTGGTCCACCAGGATGAGATTGGCGTGCCGGGGCATGGCCTCCAGGATCAGACGCCACTGGCGCTGCTCCCCCAGCTCGTCGGTAGCCTGGATGGTCAGGGTCACCACCCGCTCCAGGGGCTCCTGGACAACGGACAAAATGCGCCCTCCCGCCAGGTGCTTGCGCAGCAGCATACAGAACATCGGCGGCTGGGAGGGATTGTCCCGCAGCTGCTCCGTCAGGTGCAGCCGGGGCTGGGTGGCTCCGGCGCACAGCAGCAGCCGCCGCCCGCCCCGCAGCAGCAGCACCACCTGGTCCCGGGCGGGCTGCTGGATCTTCTCTATGCGGGTGTTTTCCGCCTGGGCGGCGGTCTCCCGGACCACGGCGCTCAGGCAAATGGCGTCCAGCGGCATATTACTCCCCCTCCATCATCCGGCAGAACAGCTCGTTGACCCGGTCCCGCCGCCCCTGGAGATACAGATAGCCCAGCAGAGCCTCCAGGGCCGTGGCCTGCTGATACTGGGCCCGGCTGGCATGGGCCGGGATGGAATGGACGTTGGCGTTGCGGCCCCGGCGGAACACGTCCTGCTCCTCCTGGGTCAGCAGGGGGAGAATTTTCTCCGCCAGCTCCGCCTGCCGGGGGGCGCACACCAGGGCCACCGCGGCCCGGTGCAGGCCCCTTCCCGTGGCCTTGCCCCCGGCGCACAGCCAGGTGCGCACCAGCAGCTCATACACCGCGTCGCCTATATGGGCCAGGCCGATGGAGCTGATGCTGCGGATCTGTTCCGGCGGCAGCTGCACGGCAAAATAATCAGTCATGGTATTTGCTCCTTAATGGTTTCGTTACGCAATATCAGCCCTTGGCGGCCAGCCAGTTGCGGCCGGTGTGGGCCTCCGCCAGCAGGGGGACGGACAGCTCCGCCACGCCCTGCATCTCCTGCTGCAAAAGGGCCTCCACCCGGGGGGCCTCCTCCTCCGGACACTCCACGATCAGCTCATCGTGGACCTGCATAATCAGCCGGGCGGCCAGGCCCTCCCGGGCCAAGCGGCTGTGAACCCGGACCATGGCCAGCTTGATGATGTCCGCCGCCGTGCCCTGGATGGGCATATTCAGGGCCACCCGCTCGCCGAAGGACCGCATATTGAAGTTGGAGCTTTTCAGCTCCGGCAAAGCCCGGCGGCGGTGCCACAGGGTCTCCACATAGCCCTGCTCCCGGGCCTTGTCCACCACGTCCGTCATATACTGCTTCACCCCGGTATAGGTGGCGAAATACCGGTCCATATACTCCTTGGCCTCCTGCACCGTGACGCCGATGTCCTGGGACAGGGAGAAGGCGGAAATGCCATAGACAATGCCGAAGTTCACGGCCTTGGCCCGGGAGCGCATCTGGTGGGTCACCTGGTCCTGGGGCACATGGAACACCCGGGCGGCGGTGACGGTGTGGAAGTCCGCGCCGGACAGGAAGGCCTGCTGCATGGCGGTGTCGCCGGAGATGTGGGCCAGCAGCCGCAGCTCGATCTGGGAATAGTCGGCGTCCACCAGCACATGGCCCGGGGCCGCCACAAACATCTCCCGCATTTTGCTGCCCAGCTCCGTGCGGGTGGGGATATTCTGAAGATTCGGCTCCGTGGAGGACAGGCGGCCAGTGGCCGTTACCGTCATCTGGAAGCTGGTGCGGATGCGGCCGTCGGGGTCGATGACCTTCAGCAGGCCGTCGGCATAGGTGCTTTTCAGCTTGGCATACTGCCGGTAGGTCAGCACGTCCGCCACCAGGGGGTGGTCCTTCAGCTTCTCCAGCACGTCGGCGTTGGTGGACCAGCCGGTTTTGGTCTTTTTCCCGTGGGGCAGGCCCAGGTCCTCAAACAGGACCTTTCCCAGCTGCTTGGGGGAATTGATGTTGAACTGCTGCCCGGCGGCGGCGTAAATCCGCTGCTCCAGCCGGTCGATGGTGTCGGACAGGTCCGCGCCGAACCGGGCCAGGGCCCCGCCGTCCACCAGGAAGCCGCTGCGCTCCATATCCGCCAGCACCCGGCACAGAGGAAGCTCCACATCGAAGTACAACTTTTCCATGCCCTGCTCCCGGAGCCGGGGCAGCAGCACACCATACAGGGCCTCTATCGCCGCGCCATAGCTGCGCAGCGACGCCCAGGCGGCAGCCTGGTCCCCCAGAGGAGAGAAGGCGTCCGGCTCCAGATGGGCGGGCTTTGGCAGCTCCTGGTTGAAATAGGTCACAAACAGCCGGGGCAGGTCGTATTTTCCGGCGGTGGCGTCCAGCAGGTAGGCCGCCAGGGCGGTGTCGAACACGAAGCCCTCCGCCGGAAGGCCCGCCTCCAGCAGGTCGCGCATCAGGTCCTTGACGTTGTGGGACACCTTGGGGATATCGGCGGCGAACAGCGCCGCCAGCAGGGCCTGCCAGTCCCCCTGATAGTCCCCGGTCCACAGCTCCGCCGCCCAGGAGGCGTTCTCCCCGGCGTCCCACTGGACGGAAAGGGCGGACAGGTCCGGCATCACAACATATACGGTGACAGCCTCCGCCTGCCGCCACTGGGCCAGCAGGTCCCGGGCCTGGTCCTCCGTCCGGACGGGGACCACCGTGGCGGTAACCTCCGGCTTCTCCGCCGTCTCCTGGTGGGGGCGCAGGTGGTATTTGTCGATGAGCTTCTGGAATTCCAGCCGCAGGAACAGGTCGTAAAGCTCCGGGCGGAAGGGCCGGCGGAGATTTTCCGCCGGGTCAAAGTCCAGGGGGGCGTCGGTGACGATGGTGGCCAGCCAATAGCTGTGGCGGGCGGACTCCTCCCCCTCCGTCAGCTTGCGGATGGCGGCGGGCCTGGCGTGCAGGTCCGGCAGCAGGCGGTAGATCTCGTCAATGGCGCCGTATTCCTGCACCAGGGCCATGGCGGTCTTTTCCCCTACCCCCGGCACGCCGGGAATGTTGTCCGAAGTGTCGCCCATCAGGGCCTTCAGGTCGATCATATGGATGGGGTCGAAGCCGTACTGCTCCCGGAAGGTCTCCGGGGTCATATCCTTGGTGGTGGTCTGGCCCATGCGGGTGGACACCAGCTTCACCTTGGTGCGGTCGGTGATCAGCTGGAGGCTGTCCTTGTCGCCGGTGACGATGACGCAGTCCCACCCCGCCGCCTGGCATTTGCGGCTGATGGTGCCGATGAGGTCGTCGGCCTCGTACCCCGCCAGCTCATAGCAGGGCACGGACATGGCCGCCAGCACCTGCTTCATCACCGGCAGCTGCATGGCCAGCTCCGGGGGCATGGGCTTGCGCTGGGCCTTGTAGTCCGCGTCCGCCTGATGGCGGAAGGTGGGCTCCCGGCGGTCGAAGGTGACGCACAGGGCCTCCGGGTTTTCCTCGTCCAGCAGGCGCTGGAGGGTGGTGATGAAGCCGTATACCGCGTGGGTATACAGCCCCTCCCGGGTGGACAGGGGGCGGATGCCGTAATAGGCGCGGTTCAATATACTGTTGCCGTCCAGGACCATGAGCTTCATGGAAGGGACCTCCTAATTCGTTTGATCCGTTTTATTATACCTCTTTTTATTCTTTTGTACAAGGAGCAGAAAGAGGCTGTCGAAAAAGTGGAAATCTCCGGCATCGAAAAGGAAGATAGTTACGAAAGAAACCCATCAGGGGTGTCTTTCGTTTGCAATCATAGGTTTTTCAGAACTTTTCAAGTTCTGAAAAACCGCACGCAGCTTGTCAAAAAAGAATTTTTTGACAAGCTGGAAATTCACCGGGCCCCGTGATACAATAAAAGAAAAAATTTTGGGAAATTTTTTTTGGGGGACGCAATAAAACCGCCTTGCCGTGCATTATCCAGATGACAGGAGACAAAAGAGATGCTGCACAGGATTGACAACACAACTTCATCCCTCCCTGCGGAGGAGGTCCAGGAGCTTCGGCGGCTGCTTTCGGGAGTGGCCGCAAGAAGCCAAGACGATCTGGCCGAACTATATCGCCGCACCCGAACGGCGGTGTACGGTCTGGCCCTGTCCTATCTCCGCAACGCCCACGACGCTCAGGACCTGACCCAGGATGTGTTCGTTCACATCTGGGACACGGCGGGACAATACCGGCCCACAGGCTCGCCTGTGGGGTGGATCCTGGCGGTGTGCCGGAATCTGTGCCTGATGCACCTGCGGCGGGAGAGCCGTCAGGTGACCATGGAGGACCAGGAGTGGCACGCCATCCCCGACAACTGCCCGGGGCTGGACAGCCAGGAGCGGCTGCTTCTGCAGGACGCCCTGGCGGTGCTGGGAGAGGAGGAGCGGCGGATCGTCCTGCTGCACACGGCGGGCCTGAAGCACCGGGAAATCGGTCAGGCGCTGGGCCTGCCCCTGGCGACCGTCCTGTCAAAATATCACAGAGCATTGAAAAAGATGCGAGCTTACATGGAAGGAGATGACGCCCGATGACCAACGATCAGATGGAACGCAGGCTTTCCGCCGCACTGGACAAGACCGCACCGGACGACGTGGACGGCGTGCTCTCCCGCTGTACAGAGCGGAAAGGAACGGTAGTCCCTATGAAAAAGAAGAATAACCGAATGAAGAAATGGATGCAGACGGTGGCGGCCTGCCTGGCGGTGCTGCTACTGGGCGGCGGCGGTCTGCTGGTGCAGCAGGCCCACGCCGTGACCTCGGTGGTGTCCCTGGACGTGAATCCCAGCATCGAGCTGCGGGTGAACAGCCGGGAAAAGGTGGTGTCCTGCCAGGCCCTGAACCAGGAGGCCCAGGCCGTGCTGGAGGATATGGACGGCGGCAGGGACCTGAAGGGCGTCAAGGCGGACGTGGCGGTGAACGCCATCGTGGGCAGCCTGGTGCGGTGCGGATATCTGGACAGTCTGTCCTCCGCCATCCTCATCTCCGTGGAGGATAAGGACCAGGCCCGGGCCCAGCGGCTGCAGCAGGAGCTGACCGGCGCCGTGGACGGCGCTCTGGCGGCCGGTGATTCCCAGGCCGCCGTGCTGAGCCAGACGGTGCAGCAGGACAAGGAGCTGGAAAAGCAGGCCAAGGCCAACAACATCTCCACCGGCAAGGCGGCCCTGATCCGCCAGGCCATGGCCCTGAACGGCAGCCTGACCTTCGAGGGGCTGGCCCAGCTGTCTGTGGAGGAGCTGCGGGATCTGATCGAGGCCGGTGCGCCGGGGATGCCCATCGGCATGCAGGCGGCTCTGGAGGCGGCGGCCCGGTATGCGGGCCTGACCACGGCGGACATCACCGACGCGGACGTGGACCCGGAGCTGGACGAGAATCCCGCCCACTATGAGGTGGAGTTCCAGGTGCCCGGCAAGGGCGAGCTGGAGTATAAGGTGGAGGCGTATACCGGCCAGGTGCTCAGCGGCCCGGCCAATGTGCAGCCCTCCACTCCCGTGAACCCCTCCGGTGACATTGGCATGGAGGCCGCCAAGAGCGCCGCTTTGAAGCACGCGGGTCTGTCCACCGCCGTCTTTACCAAGGCGGAGCGGGACTATGACGATGGCCGCTGGGAATACGAGCTGGAGTTCCACACCGACAGCGCCGCTTATGAGGTCACCGTGGACGCCGCCACCGGCCGCGTGCTGGACTATGAGAAGGAGAACCTTCGCGGCGGCACCGGCAGCACCGATATCGGCGCCCAGGCCGCCAAGGCCGCGGCCCTGAAGCACGCGGGCCTGTCCGAGAGCCAGGTCCGGGAGCTGCAGGCGGAATGGGACAATGAAAACGGCCGGGCCGTGTATGAGGTGGAGTTCAAGTCCGGCGGCATGGAGTATGACTACGTCATCGACGCCGCCACCGGAGCCGTGCTGGACCACGAGGTGGAGCGGGACGACTGAGCGCAGTAAAAAGCGGGGGCGGACAAAAGTCCGTGCACTTGTCAAGAAAAAGTAGACACTAAAAAAGGCAAAATTACAGGAAGCCCAG
>ERZ1673742.947-NODE-947-length-30662-cov-7.365635_pt1 | contig 30662 bp, 23 predicted proteins | sample MGYA00580208_ERZ1673742 | MGnify/ENA primary metagenome ERZ1673742 (study PRJEB41218, sample SAMN15661774) | gut metagenome | host: Homo sapiens | place: Canada: London | collected 2015-08-20/2019-03-30 | study: EMG produced TPA metagenomics assembly of...
GCCTGCGCATAAGTTGACACACGCCTGCGCATAAGTTGACACACGCCTGCGCATAAGTTGACACATAAAGGCACTTATACACAGGGTTTCACCTGCGAGTTTCTCTATTTTCCCAGGTCGCTTATAACTATATCCCTGTAGATCTATATCCCCAGCCGATCAACCAACAAAACCGTTCACTACGAGCTACTGTTTATGCTCCCGCCTCGCCTTACTGAAGTGTCCCAGGTTTTGTTCCGTTTGAGTAGATGGGAAAATCTGGAATATGCCAAGAAAATTTGACCAGGATGCGAAGGATCGTGTGGTCCGTCTTGTAGAGGACCGCATCTTGGCGGAAAATATGTCGATGCAAGCCGCGTGCCAGGCAGTAGCCCCAAAGCTGGGGGTGTCATGGCACACAGCCCGTCAATGGACCCAACAGGCCCGCCGTGCGGGAAACATCCCAGAACCCGTGCCTGAAGATCTGGCCGCCGAAAACGCGAGGCTTCGCCGTGAAAATCAAGAGCTACGCGACACCAATGAACTTTTAAAGGCTGCCTCAGCTTTTTTCGCGTCGGAACTCGACCCAAAACGTCGGAAATGATCCGGTTCATCGATGAATACCGGAATCGTTTCTCTGTCGAGTTCATCTGTAAGACGTTGAAGAAAAACCGCGCTGGTGGGTTCATCACCTCGCGTGGGTATCGTCAGTCCAAGGCCCGTGGGGTAAGTGCTCGCGGCCTTCGTGATGCTGTGCTGGTTGAACGCATTAGTGCTATCCATCGGGATAATTACGGCATCTACGGTGTGCGGAAAATGTGGCATGCTCTTCATCGTGACGGAATCGATATCGGTCGTGAACAAACCGCGCGGCTGATGCGTCTAGCCGGTGTATCAGGCAAAGGCAAAGGCCGCTCGCCTATGACCACTCGCACACCTCAAAGGCCGGATTTGCGCCCGGACTTGGTGGAGCGAGAATTCAAAGCCGAAGGCCCGAACAAGCTGTGGGTGGCTGATATTACCTACGTGCGCACGAAGAAAGGCTTTGTGTATGCCGCGTTTGTCACCGATGTTTACTCCCGACGGATCGTTGGGTGGGCGTTATCAGATTCCATGCGCACCGAAGCGTTGCCGCTGCAAGCTCTCAACCAGGCGATCGCGTCTGCTGAGGAAACAACAGGTCTCATTCATCATTCGGATCACGGCTCGCAGTATGTCAGCGTTGTCTACAACGAGCGTCTTGCCCAGCACGGGATTGCCGCTTCCACCGGAACTGTTGGCGACTCCTATGACAATGCTCTGGCGGAAAACGTTAATGGTTCCTACAAAAACGAGCTGATCCATACTCGCAGGTGGGATGAGGTTGTCGAGGTGGAAATCGCGACGTTTGAGTGGGTGTCATGGTGGAACGAGACGAGGCTTCACCAAAGCTTGGGCTACCGCACGCCAGCTGAAGTGGAAACCGAATTTTGGGACCAGCACCCGCCGCAAGCAATAATAGAAATCAAGGCAAACGCCTAGGAACAAAACCCGGGGCACTTCAAATTTATCTGAATGCTTGCTAAACGACGGCGACAGTAGCCCTGGCAAGGGTCAGTATCCTTGTCTCATGGATATGTATGAAATACAAGTAGAAAACCTGCTCCTTTACGCCCCTGAACAAGACATTGAAGAGATTCGGAGACTACTGCAGGGTCGGTTCTCAAAACTAGAACCGACCCTGCAGCTACAGCGCGTGACCACTGCAATCCCAACCCATGATGATATGGGGCTAAAAGACTATTGGGACCAGCAATATGGCCACGATTTAGAACCTGTGGGTTACCAACTAAAGCAAATCAATTTCGTCTTCTTAGTAGATAGAGAACAAGACCAGGAAGCTCTAGGCATGCAGATCTACGCAATAGTCTCTGAGGCAGTTCGTCCGTTTGGAAAAATTGAGTACTTTAGTATGTTCGGTGACCCTGACGGTGAAGAACTAGCAGACAAAGAATAGCTTTTCCGTACTTATGCAGGCACTGAGGCAGAAAACGGAGAACTTCCTCCAGACCCTTCGAACCGCTTCGGAGTGCAATGGTGCAGCCGGTACCCCTTCCCATACTTGCTATTCACCTGCGCATTCGCGTCTGCAGTGGCAGCAGCTTTGGTCCGGCCATATCCGTATATGTACCCGACTATGGTTTGATTGGCAATACGCTCAACTGGGCATTTGGCTCTCCACGAGAACTTAGTTTTTGCAAATGGCGTAATATTCTCGCCAGGACTAAAAGTGGGGGAGGCAGAAGCAATAGCGGGTTGGGATACGCCTAACAGTAGAGCAGACACCGTTGTGAGAACGACAGCTTTAACTTTCAAAATATATCTCCTCATGAAACGCAATGTCATGGCCAACGGCCTTGACAGACGAAATGGAACCACTGCTGTAGAAAACTTCATGCGACCCCGTAATAGCCCTGAAATGCGGTGCAGAACTTAGCCGCTTTTGACCATCGAGGCAAAGAACCGCATGAAATGCCTTCTAACGACGAACCTATCCGAGTCCCAATACTTCCTCTAGTCATGTGCACAAAGTCGGAACGAAAGTGACCACCTTTTCGGGGTCAATCTTTAACTGACTTATGGGAAACTGGCCAGGTGGCAAACGTTGGATCAGCTTCTAAACGAACAGACAGTGCTCATTATTCTGGCTAGATTAACGCTGCACAGCGCGGTTTAGAGCTGCGTAGAGCGTCGTGCGTGCAACCCCAAGCTCGCGCGCGACGGCCGCCTTTGACTCCCCCGCCCCTATCCGAATGCGCGCCTCATCTATTTGCTCAGCACTCAGCGCACGTTTACGGCCACGATACTTACCGGCCTTTTGTGCCAAAGCAATCCCCTCCGCCTGGCGCTCACGAATGATAGCCCTCTCAAATTCGGCAAAAGAACCTAAGATGCTCAGCATCAGATTAGAACGAGCGTCTTCTCCCTCATGGGTAAAGCGGAGATTTTCGTGGAGGAAGTAAACAGTTACGCCCTTGGCCGTAATTTCATCGACAAGCGTACGAAGATCAATCAGTGAACGCGCCAATCGGTCGATTGAAGACACGACCAACTCATCACCGTCGCGGAGATACTTAATGCACTCATTGAGAGCGGGACGCTCTGCCCTGCTGCGTCCAGAAATTTTGTCCTCAAAAAACCGGTCAATCCTACCGGAGGCAAGAAGTGCCTCAGTTTGACGATTAGAAGATTGGTCTAAAGAAGAGACTCGGATATATCCGACACGTTGCCCCGAGACACTTTCCATTTCCATGCCCTATCTGTAGTTCAAAGTTATTAGCTTAACACTACAGATGTATGAAAATTCGGAAAAGGGCTTATCGCTACAGCCTTAAAGCGAGTTAATGGACTGTAGTTTTAGGGTGTACCCTAAAAAGGGAGTGGAATCCTGACAAATGCTTATACCCTAAGGTGGGGGCATGGACTATACACTCGAATTTATTTCAACGTCAGACCCCAAAACAAACAAAAGGCGAAACTTCGAAATGAGGGACAAGGCGGGGAACCTACTGACGAAAAACGGTTTTAGTGCAGGAGACATTCCCAAAGTTAAAGACATAGAAGAGGCACAAGAGGTCTTCAGGAGGCTGGGACTCAAAAACACATCACTTTTCGGGGATCACTTTGTAATAGCTCAGGACAGTGGGGGCAAAATTATTGGAGCAGCTGTCAGATGCGAGTTTTTGGTACCGGTGTTCTGGGGACTCGGTACTGTCGTGTTCCGGGTAGTTGGTACCGGGCCGAGGGGTGCGTCGGCCCGGCCCGTCTGTATTAGTCGTCTGGGGTGGTGGGGGCGGTGGCTTTGCGCATGTCGAAGTCTCCGATATGGATTCGGTGGCCGTTGTTGAGGCGGCTTACGAGTGAATCGGCTCCGACTCTGTCTGGCAGTGTTTCAACCCAATAGGCGGCAGCTGATTGGGAGGAGATAAGTGTAGGCAGCCTTCCGTCGCGGTCGAATATGATCTTGGTTAGGTCTTCTTGCCCGCGCTGGTTGATGCTGATGGTCATAAAGTCGTCGATGATAAGGACATCGACGTTGATCAGTTTCCGCATCTTATCGAGGTAGTTTTGGTCAGTCGGTGAGAAGACCGCCAGCATGTCTACAAGTTGGTCCAGCCGGTAGTACGCCACCGAGTATCCAGCCTTGCACGCGGCGATGCCGATGGCGCAGGCAATGTAGGTCTTGCCTGTTCCCGTCGGGGCGAGGATGTGAATATTGGTCGGGTTTTCCCGCCAGTTAGTGGCTGCGATTCGTTTCAACTGGCGCATGTTGATACCGCGTTGTTCTGCCCGGGTGACTTCAGCAAGGCTCGCATCCGGGTATCGGAATTTAGCCTGGGTAATGGCCTTGGCAATGTTGCGCTGTTGGCGTTGTGTGTAAGCTTCTTCGACTGCGGCGAGGAAAATGTCTTCTGGTAGCGCATCCGCATAGGCCTCGTCGTTGACAACCTCGTAGAAGACATCAGCGAAGGTCGATACGCGAAGCTTGCGCATTTTCGCCCGCACAATTTCGTCGTCGATGCTGCTCATGGTTTCACTCCTTATTGCTTCTAGTTTTCGTAGTGGTCAGCAGGCCGGATAAAGACGGCATCGGCCACCTCACCGGTAAGCGGGGTACTTGGGCGTGGTTGGCGCTTGGCCACAGGCTGTGGTTTTGCCCCTGGTGGCCCGGGATGTTGTTGGGCGTGGGCAATGTCAGTCTGGATGCGTTTGATCACTGCCATCGTGGGGGCCAGCTTCTTGTCTAAGACCTGCTGGCATGCCGGTTCGAGGGTGGCTTTGTTGTGCTTTTTGCCCAGGTTGGCCAGCACGTTGCGTGCCTGAATGAGTCCGCGGGGTACGGCGGCACTATTGCGGTCGAGGATCATCGCTATGACTGCGTGCGTTGCTGCCCCAAACGACGAGGCCCAGGCCAAGAGCTCATCACGGGTAAGCGCCTTGTGGCCTTCATCGTCGCCACATGGGCCATGCTGAGGGTTGGTGGAATACCGGTATTTGAATCCGTGAAGGCGCGTGTGTTCAGCAACAAGCTGCTCCCCGTTGAAGATGCTTACTAGTTGCGGGGTGAGCCTGACTGTTACCGATTCTCCCACCAGCTGAAATGGCACTGAGTAGTACTGGTAGTCACAGGTGATGTGCCAATTGCGGTCGACTTTGAGCCTCTTATAAGACACTTCCGTAAACGGCGTCGGCGGAAGATCCCGCATCATTGGTGCCTCTTCTTTATCAAAGCGCATGCGCCGTGTTGAGCCATCAGGCCGCGTCATTGCGCTGTTGATATCAGCAAGACGGTCAGCGATCGCCTCATTAAGCTCATCAAGGCTATAGAAGACCTCGTTGCTGAAGTAACCCAGGATTTTGGTGTAAGTGATTTTCACGGCACGCTCTACCGCTGCCTTGTCACGAGGCCTGCCGGGCCTAGTCGGCACAATCGTGACCCCGTAATAGTCAGCAAACGCTGCGTAGCGGTCAGTGACCATCCGGTATGTAGAGGTCTTCTTTGGCCGATAAGTCGCCGTAGAAGCATTATCTGGCACGATGACCGCTGGTACTTTGCCAAGATAGTTCAACGCCTTAACATGGCACTCAATCCACGACGGCATCTTCTCGTTCGCAGCGGCCGTGACGTACATCAGCCCTGAGTATGGGCTGACCGCGACGAACAATGACGCCTTGAACGCTGTATCACCACTGGCCTGATCTACTACAGGCACTTTGTCACCGGCCCAGTCGACATAAAGCTCTTGACCTGGCTCATGGGTGACAACTTCAACGAGATCATTGGCACGCAGAAACTCATTGAGCCCACTGCAGAACTGGGAGTACTGGTACTTTGTCTTATCCGTCGGACACGGCTGCGACACGTAGTCCATCCACAGCTTATGCCTGGTCACATGCTTTGTACTTTTCAGCTTGCGTGCAAGAGCGTGAAAATCAGGCTGGTCGTAGGCCATCGTCCGTTTACTCCGGCCGTCGCTGAATCGATCATCGAACCATCCAGGTGGAAGTTGACGGAAACGCTCTAGAGTTAGTTCCTCATCGTTGATGACTTTCTTTGCTCGGGATACTTCTCGTCGTGAACATCCCAATGCGTGTGTGATCTGCGCGTAGCTAGCACCATCAAGGCACATCGCGATGATCTGTTTGAAGTTGGCCACAAGGACCAGCTCCTTCCAAGTAGAAGTTGACGCAACACCACCGGATCGTGGTGCCGCCAACATCAACTATGAAAGAAACCCCCTTGCAGTACCGGATACGCGGAACACCGGTACCAACTACGCGGACTCGCGGTACCAACTACCCCAAATCGACAGCAGCTAGATTTCATTGTTCCAGCGACATTCTCTCCCAAGCCTTTAACACGAAAAGGCTAGATGTAATGCAAAAGCATTTAAGCAAAGCAAATCTAACACAAGTGTTCGTTGAGCGAGAGAAACGGGATAAAGGAATCGGCACTCAGCTGGTGAAGGAGGCGCTTGAAGAGGCTAAACGCCTAGGATTCACGCAGATGTACGGGTATGCCGAAAACGATTCTTCTCAGCTTGTTAATTTTTATAAAAACCTAGGTTTTGCCATTGAGTCCGGAAATCAACCAACTTCCATCTTTGGGGACATTCCGTGGACTGTTTTTAATCCCCGAACGGGTGGAGTGTTCTTTCAACAGTCACTTGAACACGAAGATGGTCAGCCTGCCCAAAAAGCGGAAGCTATCCCGCAGGAGGACGGGGCAGAGAACACTAAAGTGCTAGAGCAACCGTCAGCAGCTGATGTAGAAGGTAGAAAGACGGAAAGCCGTCCTATACCCACTGAATATAGCCGGGAAGAGGCGGCGGTAGGGAAACGTGGAATTCTGGATAGGATTCGTGGTCTTTCTACAGAAACCCGGTACAGGATTGGAAATATTGGATTAATCCTAGTTCAAGCGCTGCTGTTCCTTGTTGCAAACTTCTTTGCTAAGTTCCCTGGTTGGTGGGCAGAACGCTCTGCGTTAGAAGCGATGGGCATGTCTTTCTTTTACGTTGTCCCGTTCGCCATTTTTCTGTCCATGTACTATGCATCTGTCTCGGGTCAGGAAAAGAAACCTCCGAGGCGGGTTATGGGACTAGTTGCTGTAGCGATTGTAGCGGCGCTTCCAGCTGGAGTTGAAAGATTCGCTACGCCTGGAGTGGTGAATTCCTTGTGGTGGAGGGGAACAGCGCTGGCTATCGGTACCGCCTGTCAGGGCATTGCAGGATATATTGCGTGGAAGGCAACAGACCTTATCCCCACACCTTCCGCTGAGAAGAACAGTAATGAGGATGGTGAAGAATAAGCGTGGCTGGCATTGTGCATGAAGCCCAGGACACGCACCTGTGTGCCTTGTTTATTGGGGCACATGGGGACACTGGAGACTACGAGTACGCACTAGACGCCGCCAACAGTGCCGCCAAGCACCTACAGGTAATACAGGCAGAGTAGCCTGCCACTTCCCCACTGGCCCGCGACGCCGGCACACTCGCTAAGTATGTGCGCGCAGCACAACGGAATCTGCCCCAACGGTGACCCGCAGATAATCCCGACGAACTTCTAGACTTAGCCACCAGTCTCAAAGAAAAACTGGAAGGTACTCAATAAAAGGAAACTCCCCCTAGTGCTTCTCGTCGTTGGAAGCACTGGGGAGAAGCCACCTGCGGGGGTGCGGGAGTCGTGGCTTTTTTATTTTCCTTCCGTCCGACTATGCGCCGGGGGAAGCGCGTTGCGGACACCCAAAACCATACCGCCTTCACGTGCGCCCGCAACCGGAGTGTCCCTCGGCAAGTTGATAGCTTTAAAATTCGGAATGAGTATATATGCATATGTGTATATCGGCATATGCATATAAAGCGATTTCTGATCGGTCCCCTGCTTAACGGTTTCCATACGTATAGCATCATATACACACATACGCATGTCACTACCCGAGTAAATCCTCCCTGAATCTATTCTTATTGTATGACTCGAGTAATTTCCGTAATTCAGTCGAAGGGTGGGACGGGGAAGACCACACTTTCAGTAATGCTCGCAGAGGCAATTCGGAAGATGGGCTATACGGTCGCCGTCGCAGACGGCGACCCCCAGCAATCTGCCACCCGATGGGCAAGCAAAGTGAAGGATTTTCCATTTCCTATCGAATCTGTCCGCAGCTCAAGTGATTTCTCTGGAGTTGCCAGGAGGGGGAACAATCCGGACTTTCTTATAGTCGACACCCCTCCAGGTGGTTTAGCTTTCATAACCGAAAGCGCCGAGGCTGCCGATTTAGTCCTTCTCCCCACTGGTGTTTCCCCGATGGATATTGACCGAACGCAGGTAACGCTTTCTTGGCTAATAGAAATGGGGATACCAACAGCAGTTGTTCTGTCGAATGTCGACAGAAGGGAAAAACTTCTAGATAAAGTCCATGCCGAGCTGGAGGGTGACGAGACTGCAGCGCTTGCTGAAACAGTCATCCCAACTAGAGCAGCTACGCGTCGCGTTTTTGGAACAAAGCCCAAAACTACGAAGGTTTGGGATTCTTTGGCCAAAGAAGTCGTCGCAGCATTTGAGGATTAAGGGGTACACAGTGGCAATTCCAAAGGCTAAGAATAAGGCGCGGAAAGAATCGTCTGGAAATAGGTCGAAGAGCTCACCTTCAACAAAGATGTTCGCTCAAGCTAATGATAAAGCGACACGTCTTCAGTTGTACGTCCGTGATCGACAATAGATTAAAGAGCTCAAACTCGCTGCAGTGGAAGAAGAGAAAAGTATCTCCCAACTTTTTGAAGAGTGGGCTACACGATGGCTCGAGGAAAGAAGCTGATCGCCTGGTGTATATGCCTACATACACATGTGCGTATGTAGGCATATACACATGTGAGCGCTAGCGCATTGACCTCGCTGTTTTCTAAAGCTCTAGGCCTTGTTCTTCTTCAAGCTCGTCGGTGGGAGTTTGTTCCTCGTTGTCGTGGTTGTTGCTGTGGGTAGTGGTGATGTGCGGTGCGTCGTCTAGTCCGAGGCTTGCGATGAAGTCGAGGCTTGCTTGTGCGCCCTCGTGTAGCTCGCCGGCGTCTTCGTCTTGGGAGTTGTCGGTGTTGTCGGCTTCTGCTGTGGTCTCGGGCGCTGGTGGTTCTTCCTCCGCCTCGTTGTAGGAGGTGTCTGGCTTGTCATAGTCAGTGTTGTCTGGTTCGTAGGCAGCAGCAATGGTTTCTGCGACCATGTCGCGGATTGTCTCTTGGGCAGGTTCATCTATGCCGAGGCGGCGTAGTTCGTAGGTGCGTTGTGCGGCAAGTAGGTTGACTTCGTCGGCGATGTAGCCTGCATGGTCGGCAACATCGTGAGGGATTTCCTCTGCACGCAAGCGGGTAGCAATGTCGGCACGGTCGGCGAAGTCCATTTTCTCGCGGCGGATAGTATCGAGGTGCTGTTGAAGCCTCTGAGTGTGGTCATTGTCGTGTTGTGCGGCAGCGTTTAGGCGCTTGTCCCATTCTTCGGTGTCGTCGGCGCGGTAGCAGATTTCGTCCCACAGACCTGCCTCCGGCAGGTTAGCGCCGGTCTCTTCAATGGCCTGCTGCGCTAGGCTGCGGCGCTGTTGCGCTTGTTCAAGACGCGTGTGCGCATGGTCTATGCGCTGTTGGTACGTACCGTATCCATCGGCGTCATGGTCGTAGGCCCGCTCGGCTACTGGGCGGGTGTAGTCCTCTGCCAGTAGGCGCTGGTGCTCAATGTCTGCGCGGGCAGCTTCTTCTTCACGAAGGGCCGCACTGTGGTCTGCCATAGCCTGCTCATAGGCGTGAATACGCGCAGCATCAAGACGCACCTGCTGGAAGTTAGCCTGTACCTCATTGACAGCAGCGTTTTTGTCTTCGTAGAGGCGAGTGGTAATGCTTGCTTCCTGCCAGGTCAGCGATTCCACCTTGGAACGGGCAAAGCGTGCGTGCTCTGCCAACACAGACTGGTTAAGCCGGTTGAGGTTTCCTTCTTGACCAGTAAGTCGGGTGGTCTCCGCACGGTCGTAAGGGTTGTGGGTGCGCAGCCACGTATCGAGTTCTATATCTGTCTGACCAGATACAGGAGGCAATTGGTGGCGCTTTCCGGTATCGCGCAGGCGAAGCTGTTCGTCTAGACGGTAGCGGATAAGACGTGCCGGATCGTGAGCGTTGTCAATATCGCGGGTAGCCGCGTCCATGACGGTACGCGGGTCAATGCCCGCGTCAATAAGCTTTGCCCAGCCGTGGCGGATAGGTTCTACACCGTCGTTACTGGTCTCAATCTTTCGGGCAAGGTCGCCGGGGAGCGTATCGATCCAGTCGGGGAGGTAGGCGTCGATGAAGTCGTTGGTGGCCTCGTCTTTGCCCATGAGCCACAGGCCCATCATGCGATCGGGTGAGGTCTGCTCGTCTACGACGTCGGCTATGACCTCGCGCGCGGCCTTCGGGCTGTTATCACGCGAGATTGCCTTATTAAAGACGTCCCTTGTGCTCGGAGCATGGTCTATGCCTTGGTAGTGGTAGTGGCCTTCTTCGGCAAGTTCATCTAGCTGGTGTTCGGTTACCGCATAGATGTGGTTGGCGATTTTGCCGCGTGTAAGTGCGACATACAGCCCGGCCCTATCGACGTGGTGGTCGATTACGGCGCGGGTGCAGTCCACGGTGCTGCCCTGGGCGCGGTGGACGGTAGCAGCGTAGCCTAGCTGCACATTGTCGCGAACGTAGTCTGCTGGCAGGCACAGTTCCTCGCCGGTTGTATTGTTGCGGGCGGTGATACTGCCGCCCTCGGCAATTCCGGTGACAGTCAGCAGCGTGCCGTTGTTAATACGGGTACTGGTAGCAGTCTCGTCGTCGTAGAAAGTCTGGTTTTTGCGCGCCAGAATCGTATCGCCCACGCCTGCTTTTTCGCCTCTGGAAAGCGGGGCTTCCACGGTGGTGTCTACAACGCCCACGGCGATGTAGTGGGCGCGGATTGTCTCGTTGAGTTCTGCCACATCGCGGTTGGTGGCAGCAATAAGCAGGCTGGTTTTGCCGCTGGAAGTATCCGCCAGGTAGTCTGCTGCGGCGTTGTCCAGCATGTCGCTGCGTGCGCCACCATTGACCCAACCGCGCTCAGCGTAGAAGTCGAAGGTAGAAGAATCGCCTTCGCGCAAGCGCAAGCTGGTAGCAGATTGCTTGCTATCTCCGCCGAAGCGCACGACTTCGGAGAGTTGATTGTCAGTGCGGCCTGCGGCGTTGACCATAGCGCCGAAAAGTCCGCCGTTTTCGACCGCGCCGAGCTGTTTGTGGTCGCCGATAAAGCGCACGACTGCGCCTGCTTCTTCGGCAATTTCGAGCAGTGAGCCGATGTTAGGGGTCGAGGCCATGCCGGCCTCATCGACGATGATCATGTCGCCTGCGTTAATGGATACTGGCAGGTCTTTGAGGCTGTGGCCGGGCTTTGTGGGGTGGTTTCCGCGCCAAGTGTAGGTGAGTTTGTCGATGGTAAAAGCGTCAAAACCTAAGTCCTCAGACAACACCTCTGCCGCCTGTGCAGACGGGGCCAGACCAATAACGTTGCGGCCTTCATTCGCCCAGACGTTGGCAACAAGGCGCATAGACGCGGTCTTGCCGGTACCTGCCGGGCCTACGCCGGTAGCGGCTAGTGTGCCGCAGGTAAGGAGGTAGCGCGCCATGGATTCCTGCCCGGCGTTTAGGCGGAAACCAGCCTGATTTTCGTGCTCATCAAGCGCTTTATCAATCGCTGCCGACGGTGCGAATGCAGCCATCGGTTCGTTGAGTGCGCCCAGTGCTTTGTCTTCGGTATCGAGGATGTCCTGGGTGGTATAAAGCTCGCTATCAGCGCGGGTATCGCGGGCTTTACCTGCCGTATTTTTCAAGGCCTCGGGCAGTTCCAACACGTCGAAATCGTTCAGCGCAATGGCCTTATCGCGCACAATTGCTTCCACAACTGTGGCGTGGATAAGGTCGCGCTCGGAAAGAGAATCGAAGCGATAGCCTTGCAGTTTCCCACCCGCAGCAGTCGCTACATGCGAGGTACGAAAATAGGAACGACGCCTAGTTACCGTGGCTAAAACGTCGTCGATCAGGCCCGAAAGGTGGGCCTCGGCGTCAAACAGTGGGCGCTCATCACCGTCAGAATTTGCGGCAAGTTGGTTGATGGCAGCTAGTTCTTCCGCCCCAGTATCACGGGCAGCAACTTCCGCTTTCCAGCCTGCGCGAAGCTCTGAAAGGCTTTCTGGTTCACGCTTTGCGTCACGGGTTTCCAAGATAGCTTGCTGCCACAAACGACCCACCTCAACCGAGTTCGGAGTCGCACCACGCGCGGCAACAAACTCTTCCACCAGTCGCTTATAGACCGGCTGCGCGTCGCGTCGACGCTTGGAAAAAGACTCCATCAACGACTCGGAAATACCGTCGATCTCCCACGTTGGTTCCTTATTTGCCCCGTGGTCACAGGCGGTGAATGTGTAGCCCATTTGGTTAGAAAGCAGGGTGTTCAAGATGGAGTCATAGCGGTGCGAAATCGACTGATGATACTTCATCAACGTGTATCCATCGATGGATAACCAGCGTCCGTCTTCGGTCTGAACTTTGTTGGATACCAGCACGTGCGAGTGCAGATCCGGGTCTCCTGCGCGCGTATCGTAGTGCTTAAATTCGGAAGCGACGAACCCTTTAGTCTTGACTTGTTCACGACCTTGCTTGCCTACTCGGGTAAACAATGCGTTGTCTTCTGCCCACTCCATAGCCTCCTGCACGGCCTGGTGATGAAGCGCCTCAATACGCCGCGCGGTCTCTTCATCAGACAACGCCCACGCCACAGACACCGACTTCGCAGGCGAAAAAGTAAGGTCAAAACCCGACACCGACTGGCGCACATTGTCCTTTAATCCGTTGACCCAATTGACGATTTCCCGGCCTGATTGCGGTTCGACTCCGTGTTCTTCAATGAAGAATTCCCGGCCAATATCCTGCACTAACTCGGCTCGTTCCTGCTTGCTCATCAACGTGCCAGTAGTCTGCCTATGGCGGCGCTCCGCGTCACGCAAAGCGACCAAAACCGGGACATCATTCGTGAAGTGAGCAAACGGACGACCCAGCTGGACGTCCTTGATTTTCTGCCCCTCGGACATCTTCATATCCGCATCCGGGTGCAGACCCTCGCCATACAACGCGGCCATTTGCGACTCGGTAACTTCCCCACCCTGCACGACGTTCTCGGTGTTTAAACCGGCAAGACCAGAGCCCAACCAACGCCCCGGTGGGGTTCCTTTAGCGTCGTAATACTTCGACAAACTTGGCGCGTCTGTCGGCCCATCATTGGTAGCCACAGAGCGCAACAGGTACTCATAACCTGTTCCGCTGTTGACTACGCGCAGGGTCATCATACGCCCTAGTCTAGCAGCCAAAACCCGATTAACACTAAGAGTGCATATAGTGTGTTGTAAAAAGGGCGCCCGCGCCCGCTGCTACAGGTCTACAGCGCTGTCGAAAGCCTGCAGGGATAGTCCGCTGATTGCTTCCGGTTACGCCGAACTTCCCGCACGGTGTTTGTGTCAGGAGTGGAGCGGTGCGTTCGCTGGCATTGTGGGTTTATGGTTACCGCAAGTAGAAGTTTGAGGAAGCGTCAGGAACTACGTCAGTATCTCGAAGAAGGACAGCGTAAGCTTCGCGACCGGAAAAAGAGCACCAACTCGTTGCTCAGCCTTATTGATCAGCGAGACAAGTTGAACGAAAAGATTGGTGAAGCCTCGCAGTCCATTATCGACCTAGGCGAAGCTAAAGAGTTTGTGCGCGAGCTCGTCGGTGTCAGCCAGCGAGACTTCAACGACATGCTGGGGGCCGCTAGTGATTCCTCCCCTAGTTGTACTGCTCGGGGACGTTGATCAATCGTGAGAACGGCGGCTGGTTGTCGCAGGCCGTGTGCGGGCGGTGCTGGTTGTACTGGTGCAGCCAATCCGGCAGGGCGTCGCGTCGTTCTTGCTCGCTGGTGTAGCAGCGGGCGTAGGCCCACCCGTCGGCCATGGTCCGGTGGAAGCGCTCTACCTTGCCGTTGGTCTGCGGCCGGTACGGACGCGTCCGCTTCGGGGTGATCGAGAGGGCCTCGCAGGTGTCCCGCCACAGGTGCGAGCGATAGGCGCCACCGTTGTCGGACAGCACCCGCTCCACGGCGACGCCGCGATCGGCAAACCACGCCACAGCCCGATGCAGGACCCCGACCGCGGTGACGGCGGTCTCGTCGTCGTGGACCTCGGTGTACGCGACGCGGGAGTGGTCGTCAATGACGGTGTGCACGAACGCGTACCCGAGCCTGGGGTTGTGCCACTTGCTCTTCGGCTTACCCGGTGTCGCCGTTCGGTTGTGGTCGCCCTGGCGGCGGCCGACGTAGCGCCAGCCGCCGCCGTCGGGGATGTTCCCGAGCTTCTTCACGTCCACGTGGACCAGGGAGCCGGGGTGGGGGTGTTCGCACCGGCGGATCGGTTCGCCAGTCTCGCGGTCCATGTAGGAGAGCCGGTTCAGTCGGGCACCGGCCAAGATGCGGTGGACGGTCGAGGGCGCGATGCCGAGTCGGGCGGCGAGCTGCACGGGGCCCTCACGCAGCCGTATCCGCAGGCTGACGCACCGCTTCGTCGTCGCCTTGTCCGTCTTGTTCGGTGAGGTCTTCGGCCGGGACGAGCGATCCTGCATCGACTCGCCGGCGCGATAGCGGTCGACCCACCTCTTCACGGTCGGCCAGGAGACCTGGAAGCGGGCGGCGACTTCGCTGATGGGCCAACCGTCGTCGACGACGAGCTGGGCCACCTTGAGCCGGTGGCGAGGTGTCAGGGTGGCGTTGGCGTGAATCACTCCTCACCTGCTGCGACGGGCGTCGTCCGCGGCGTTCGGAGTTGCCCCAGGACTGCAAGGAGGATCGTCGTGGCGAGCGGCACGAGTCCGGCGGCGATGAACAAGCTGGCAGCGGCGATGTGTCGGCTGAGGAGTCCGGTGAGTGCGATGGACAGTGGCATGAAGGCGATGGAGATGAAGAAGTCGAGGCTGGCGACTCGGCCGAGCATCTCCAAGGGGACTTGTTCTTGGAGTACTGCTCCCCAGATGACCATTCCGATCCCGATCAGCGCCCCGTAGAACGCGAGGCCTGCGCCGATGGCCCACGAATTGCTGGTGAGCGCCGGGATGGACAGGGGCAGGCATCCGATCACCCAGGCACCGACCATGGCCGGCAGGAAGCGTTCCGGTGTGCGCCACGACCCAGCTAGCAGAGAACCCACCACCCCGCCCGCGCCGAGGGCAGCCAGGACGGTGCCGTAGAGTGCAGGTCCGTTTTCATGCGATGAGCGTATGACCGCGGGCAGGAGAACTTCCAGCGGACCGGTCACGGCCAGGCCCATGGCGGCCGCCAACAGCACGCTGGAGCGAACCCAGCGCGTGCGGGCGACGTAGCCGAACCCGTCGAGCAGGTCCCGCAGCGCAGAGGTGGCCGGAGCTTCGGCGTCGGTCTCGGCTGAGCAAGGGGCAGGAAGCCGCAGGGCGGCGATCAGGGCGAGTCCGAGCGCGCCGGCGATGAGGTACCCGCCCGCGGCGGGCATGCTGGCACCGATGACCGCTCCGACGGCGGCGGGCGCAATTGCCTGTCCGACCAACGGGCGGGCGGCGCCTTCGAGGCCGTTGACGGCCATTAAGTCGTCGCCGTCCACCAGGACTGGCACCAGCGCCGTGTAGGCGGGGAAGAAGAATGCGGTTGAAGTGCCAATGATGAACGCGGAGACCGCGAGCATCCAGAAGGTGACAATGTCGAGGATTGCTGCCGTGGACGTCGCGGTCGCGATGGTGAGGTTCAGGGTGAGCACGCTCACGATGACGGACTTATTGGGGAACCGGTCTGCGATTACGCCAGCTGGGAGGGATCCTGCAAGCAGGCCAATGCCGCTCCAGACTACGACACCCGACAGGGCGGCTGGCGTGGCGCCCAGGTCGAGGGTCTGCATGGCAAGGTAGAGGGCCCAGGCACCCTGGGCGAAGATGGTCAGCACCATCGCTGCGAACAGCTGACGGTACGTGGGGATGGTCAAGGGGTGAAGCGGGTTCATGGCATGTCCTTCAGGTCAAGGTTCAGGTAGGGCCAGTCGGCCAGGTCGTGGAGCATCTGACGGTCATGCGTGGCAACGATCACCGCGCAGGAGGTCTGCAGCAGCTCGGTGGTCATGTCATCAACGAGGATCGAGGACAGATGATTGGTGGGCTCGTCCAGGAGCAGCAGGTCTGGATCCTGGGCCAGACACATGGCCAGGTGGAGACGGCGTTGCTGTCCTTGCGACAAGCGCCCCACCGGCGTGCCGGTTGCGGAGGCTTCGAGCAGCCCGAGCGAGCCGAGGGACGGCGCCTGAGCTCGACGGCCTAGCTTCGCCAGGTAGGCCTCATAGACCTCGTGTGCGGGGCTGGAGCGGTCCCAGTCGGGGACCTCTTGGGACAGCAGAGCGATGCGCGCTCTCGGATTAACTCGCACATGTCCCGTGGTGGGGGCCAGCCGCCCTGCGAGAAGTGCCAACAGGGTGGATTTTCCCGCGCCGTTCGGTCCGGTGACCACCAACCGGTCACCGCCGTTCACGTCGACCGAAACCGGAGCGTCCAATCGGCCCTTCACAGTAACCTGGGTGGCGTTCATGATGCTCTGTCCGGCACGGGTTGCCGAGGCGGGCCACGCAAGACGCAGTGGCGGCGCCGGGACGCCGATTTCATGACTTTTCAGGTCTTCGATACGTCGGTTGAAGGCTTGGACCACTCCAGCAGCGCGTGTGGCACGTTGGTGCTTGCCTGTGCCCTTTTCAGGTCTCCATCCACCCTGGGACAGGCGGGAGCGCGCCTCGGCTGAAGCGCGTGTCAGTTCCTCGTGTCGGGCAACCTGGGCGGCGTGATCCTGTTCCCACTTGAGGCGTTCTCGTCGGCGGCCTTCAATCCAGCCTTTGTAGCCGCCCGAGTAGGTTCGCGGGACACCATCTCGGGTCGGGTCGAGATCCAGGAAGGTCGTCGCCACGTCGCGCAGCAGGGCGCGGTCGTGGCTGACTAAGGCCAGGCCACCGGGGTGGTCCCGCAGGCGCTCAGTCAGGAAGGACAGCCCTGCAGCGTCCAGGTGGTTGGTGGGCTCGTCCAGCAGCAACAGGTCAGGGGTCGATCCGAGGGCGACCGCCAGCCGTACCCGGTACCGCTGGCCGACCGACAAGGTCGACAGGACCCGATCGCGGTCGCTACAGGCGTTCAGGCCCGCCAGGGCGATGTCAACACGGCGGTCTGCATCCCAGGCGTCCAGCCGCGTGGCCGCCTCGAGTGCGGCGGAATAAGCGTCGGCCGCGTCATCGCCCGCGGCCAGCGCCGCGGTAGCCACGTCGAGGGCCTGCAGAGCGGCCCTGGATGGGGCGGTCGCCTCGGCAATGAGGTCACCGACCGTGCGATCGCCCTCGGTGGCCATGTCCTGCTTGACCAGGACGAGGGAACCCACCCGGGTCACCACTCCCGAGTCGGGTTTCAAGATCCCCGCCAGTATATGGAGCAAGGTGGTCTTGCCCCGGCCGTTGTCGCCGACGATCGCCAGTCGCGACCCGGTGGAGACGGTGACGTCAGTCCCACTCAGCAGCGGCCTGTCGCCGAGTGTCAGGTGGAGTGATTCAGCGCGGATGTGTGCAGCGGGCCCTTGGGATGTCCCGATCCAGGCACATGATCGTAAAGGTTCTGTGGTTGGCATTGCGTACTTTCAGCTCGTCATGGAGCCGGGCACCACGAAGCGGCCGCCCGGCAGATGGCCAGGACGGCAGACGAGAGGTCATAAGGGGTCCCGCCGCCGTCAGCGGACGGAACGCAGCTTCATCGAGGCGATGCCTGAGTACATGCGGCCGAGGATACAGAGCCCGGGCGATGCCACGCAAGTCAACTAACGTCCCCGGTCAGTACACCTAGTGCGCAGGATTCGTCTGGAGACGATGAGTCGCACTCTGACGACAATGAGCGCCAGGACAACGACGAAGCCGCCAGCGCCCTCAGAGGCGCTGGCGGAGAGGGTGACTACGATTCTGATGGTCAGTAGTCGGTAGAGAGAAAGAGCAGTCTTTTGCAGTGATGCTGGCTAGTACTTCTGCTCGTTGGGGTCGTAGTACTCGCCAGGGTTGGCGGGCGCGTCTTCGTACGTGTTGGAGTAGGGCGAGTCGTTAGTCTCGTCGGTGGTGCGCTCGTAGTGGTCGGCCATGGAGCCAATCATCACGCCGAGGAAGGTAAGGAAGTACCAGATGATGACCCAGGCGATTACCCCGCCTAGCGCTCTGATGATTCCTGCCACCAGTCCTGCGCGTCGTATCTGGGCAATGAGCATCCAGGCCGGCATGGCGATGAGTGCAGCTGGGGACATGGTTGGTAGAGCCGATAAAATGACAGTGCCTCCATAGGTCGTCCTCCCGCCCTCTCTTTGGTGCATGCCGCCCCATGGTGCCATTGAAGAGTTTTGAAAAGACTCCACCAGTCTCGCACATAGTAAACATTGTTTACAGAGTGTCGATTAAACAATCCTAGCGACAGCCCCACGAGTGGCAGCAATGGTAAACATTGTTTACGATTGCTGCCAAGGAGAGGATACTGCACATGAAACAATCTCCCCACCCTTCCGGACGTGTGGTGTCTGTACGGATGCCAGACGAAATCATTGAACGACTCGACGCTCTCTGCGATAGGACAGGACGTAGTCGAGGTTTCTACTTAAAAATGGCTATTACGGCCATGCTGCCCAAACTAGAAGAATTCCATTGGAATCAAGTGGCTGCGGACTTCGAAGAGAAGACAATCAACAACCTGTTTAACCAAATAATGCTCAACGGGCTAAAAGACGAGACCGAAGAACAGGAGTGAAGCCACTAATTCCTTAGGTTCTAAGCAAGCTTCACCAAAGAAAATAACCGATAAGGCCTCTTGGCGAGAACCGCCACCATTACTAAATCTCCCAGTAGGTCACATTGGTGTGATTTAATAGGCGAAGAAAATAAAAAGCCGCGCCCTACACTCATGGGGTGCGCAGCGCGAGCGGCACACACCCTCGGTTCAAGTCCAGGGCGCGCACGTTACCCAAGATATGGGTAACCCCCGCATCATCGAGCGCCAACTCTAGCGGGGGTCCAACTCCAAATCGACACCACCGTGTCGGTTAAGACTTTACCACTTCCCCACAGGAAGTGCGCAAAGCACAACACGGTCGGTGTCGATAATCCGAAAGGAGACCAAGGCACCATGCAGACCCGAGATGAGCGCCGCGCCAAGCTCGAAGCAGTCAAAGAACTAGCCCGCAGGCAAGAACACGACGCCGCACAAGAACTACTCCAATCCCAAGACGTCGGCTACACCTCCAAACTCTTCGTCCAAGCACTCTTCCCCTACCGCAAAACCGAGGGAAACAACCGCACCGTCGAAACCCCACAGGGAACAATCACCATCCTCTCCCAACGAGGAGTCCCCTACGGCAAGTACCCCAGGCTCATCATGGCCTATATCATCACCCGCGCCGTAGCTAATGCCGGACGCCTCAAAGAAGGAAAAATCACCCACGAAGAAGCCTGCCGCATTCCACTAGGACACTCCATGAGCCACTTCCTCCAAGCAATCGGCATCACCGGACGCGGCACCGGAGGAGCAACCGGAAACCTGAAAAATATCCGCGAGCAGCTCCTACGCATCGCAGGTTCTTTCATCACTGTCCAAAGCGACGACGGCGTTCACGCACGCGGACGCAACACCCAAATCCTCGAAGACTGGAACCTCTGGTTCGACCCCCGCGACCCCAACCAGGGGAGCTTCATGGAATCAGAACTCGTCCTAACCCCCCAGTTCTTCAAGCACATTGCCGAAGCCCCCATCCCCATCGACCTCAATGTACTGCGCGAGCTCAACAAACCACGTTCGATGGACATTTACATCTGGCTTACCGTAAAGCAATACTGGCTGGCTAAAAACAACCGCGAAGCCTACACCTTCACTTGGGACATAATCGCCGCCAACTTCGCCACCTCAGAGATAACCTCTACGACTCAGATGCGAGACTTCAGACGACGCACAAAGGAAGCAATCGAAGAAGTTTCAAAGGTATGGCCGAACTCGGGAATTGAAGCCAACACAGACGGCGTAACGGTCACGAGGACTGCTCCATCAGTTCACCAGAAGCCACCGCGCCCCGAACTCGACTAAACCGAACACGGAAGACTAGCGCCCTACGGGGCGCTTTCTTTTTGCCCAAAACAGCGTGCACAGATTTACCCTCACGCAAAATACGGCTGCGCTGATTTACCCATACGGAAACCCACATGAGACTACTGCGCATAAGTTGACACACGCCTGCGCATAAGTTGACACATGGCAGGTTCTCCCAGCTCAACCTGCGCATAAGTTGACACACAGAAAAAGAGCCTGCGCATAAGTTGACACACGCCTGCGCATAAGTTGACACACGCCTGCGCATAAGTTGACACATAAAGGCACTTATACACAGGGTTTCACCTGCGAGTTTCTCTATTTTCCCAGGTCGCTTATAACTATATCCCTGTAGATCTATATCCCCAGCCGATCAACCAACAAAACCGTTCACTACGAGCTACTGTTTATGCTCCCGCCTCGCCTTACTGAAGTGTCCCAGGTTTTGTTCCGTTTGAGTAGATGGGAAAATCTGGAATATGCCAAGAAAATTTGACCAGGATGCGAAGGATCGTGTGGTCCGTCTTGTAGAGGACCGCATCTTGGCGGAAAATATGTCGATGCAAGCCGCGTGCCAGGCAGTAGCCCCAAAGCTGGGGGTGTCATGGCACACAGCCCGTCAATGGACCCAACAGGCCCGCCGTGCGGGAAACATCCCAGAACCCGTGCCTGAAGATCTGGCCGCCGAAAACGCGAGGCTTCGCCGTGAAAATCAAGAGCTACGCGACACCAATGAACTTTTAAAGGCTGCCTCAGCTTTTTTCGCGTCGGAACTCGACCCAAAACGTCGGAAATGATCCGGTTCATCGATGAATACCGGAATCGTTTCTCTGTCGAGTTCATCTGTAAGACGTTGAAGAAAAACCGCGCTGGTGGGTTCATCACCTCGCGTGGGTATCGTCAGTCCAAGGCCCGTGGGGTAAGTGCTCGCGGCCTTCGTGATGCTGTGCTGGTTGAACGCATTAGTGCTATCCATCGGGATAATTACGGCATCTACGGTGTGCGGAAAATGTGGCATGCTCTTCATCGTGACGGAATCGATATCGGTCGTGAACAAACCGCGCGGCTGATGCGTCTAGCCGGTGTATCAGGCAAAGGCAAAGGCCGCTCGCCTATGACCACTCGCACACCTCAAAGGCCGGATTTGCGCCCGGACTTGGTGGAGCGAGAATTCAAAGCCGAAGGCCCGAACAAGCTGTGGGTGGCTGATATTACCTACGTGCGCACGAAGAAAGGCTTTGTGTATGCCGCGTTTGTCACCGATGTTTACTCCCGACGGATCGTTGGGTGGGCGTTATCAGATTCCATGCGCACCGAAGCGTTGCCGCTGCAAGCTCTCAACCAGGCGATCGCGTCTGCTGAGGAAACAACAGGTCTCATTCATCATTCGGATCACGGCTCGCAGTATGTCAGCGTTGTCTACAACGAGCGTCTTGCCCAGCACGGGATTGCCGCTTCCACCGGAACTGTTGGCGACTCCTATGACAATGCTCTGGCGGAAAACGTTAATGGTTCCTACAAAAACGAGCTGATCCATACTCGCAGGTGGGATGAGGTTGTCGAGGTGGAAATCGCGACGTTTGAGTGGGTGTCATGGTGGAACGAGACGAGGCTTCACCAAAGCTTGGGCTACCGCACGCCAGCTGAAGTGGAAACCGAATTTTGGGACCAGCACCCGCCGCAAGCAATAATAGAAATCAAGGCAAACGCCTAGGAACAAAACCCGGGGCACTTCAAATTTATCTGAATGCTTGCTAAACGACGGCGACAGTAGCCCTGGCAAGGGTCAGTATCCTTGTCTCATGGATATGTATGAAATACAAGTAGAAAACCTGCTCCTTTACGCCCCTGAACAAGACATTGAAGAGATTCGGAGACTACTGCAGGGTCGGTTCTCAAAACTAGAACCGACCCTGCAGCTACAGCGCGTGACCACTGCAATCCCAACCCATGATGATATGGGGCTAAAAGACTATTGGGACCAGCAATATGGCCACGATTTAGAACCTGTGGGTTACCAACTAAAGCAAATCAATTTCGTCTTCTTAGTAGATAGAGAACAAGACCAGGAAGCTCTAGGCATGCAGATCTACGCAATAGTCTCTGAGGCAGTTCGTCCGTTTGGAAAAATTGAGTACTTTAGTATGTTCGGTGACCCTGACGGTGAAGAACTAGCAGACAAAGAATAGCTTTTCCGTACTTATGCAGGCACTGAGGCAGAAAACGGAGAACTTCCTCCAGACCCTTCGAACCGCTTCGGAGTGCAATGGTGCAGCCGGTACCCCTTCCCATACTTGCTATTCACCTGCGCATTCGCGTCTGCAGTGGCAGCAGCTTTGGTCCGGCCATATCCGTATATGTACCCGACTATGGTTTGATTGGCAATACGCTCAACTGGGCATTTGGCTCTCCACGAGAACTTAGTTTTTGCAAATGGCGTAATATTCTCGCCAGGACTAAAAGTGGGGGAGGCAGAAGCAATAGCGGGTTGGGATACGCCTAACAGTAGAGCAGACACCGTTGTGAGAACGACAGCTTTAACTTTCAAAATATATCTCCTCATGAAACGCAATGTCATGGCCAACGGCCTTGACAGACGAAATGGAACCACTGCTGTAGAAAACTTCATGCGACCCCGTAATAGCCCTGAAATGCGGTGCAGAACTTAGCCGCTTTTGACCATCGAGGCAAAGAACCGCATGAAATGCCTTCTAACGACGAACCTATCCGAGTCCCAATACTTCCTCTAGTCATGTGCACAAAGTCGGAACGAAAGTGACCACCTTTTCGGGGTCAATCTTTAACTGACTTATGGGAAACTGGCCAGGTGGCAAACGTTGGATCAGCTTCTAAACGAACAGACAGTGCTCATTATTCTGGCTAGATTAACGCTGCACAGCGCGGTTTAGAGCTGCGTAGAGCGTCGTGCGTGCAACCCCAAGCTCGCGCGCGACGGCCGCCTTTGACTCCCCCGCCCCTATCCGAATGCGCGCCTCATCTATTTGCTCAGCACTCAGCGCACGTTTACGGCCACGATACTTACCGGCCTTTTGTGCCAAAGCAATCCCCTCCGCCTGGCGCTCACGAATGATAGCCCTCTCAAATTCGGCAAAAGAACCTAAGATGCTCAGCATCAGATTAGAACGAGCGTCTTCTCCCTCATGGGTAAAGCGGAGATTTTCGTGGAGGAAGTAAACAGTTACGCCCTTGGCCGTAATTTCATCGACAAGCGTACGAAGATCAATCAGTGAACGCGCCAATCGGTCGATTGAAGACACGACCAACTCATCACCGTCGCGGAGATACTTAATGCACTCATTGAGAGCGGGACGCTCTGCCCTGCTGCGTCCAGAAATTTTGTCCTCAAAAAACCGGTCAATCCTACCGGAGGCAAGAAGTGCCTCAGTTTGACGATTAGAAGATTGGTCTAAAGAAGAGACTCGGATATATCCGACACGTTGCCCCGAGACACTTTCCATTTCCATGCCCTATCTGTAGTTCAAAGTTATTAGCTTAACACTACAGATGTATGAAAATTCGGAAAAGGGCTTATCGCTACAGCCTTAAAGCGAGTTAATGGACTGTAGTTTTAGGGTGTACCCTAAAAAGGGAGTGGAATCCTGACAAATGCTTATACCCTAAGGTGGGGGCATGGACTATACACTCGAATTTATTTCAACGTCAGACCCCAAAACAAACAAAAGGCGAAACTTCGAAATGAGGGACAAGGCGGGGAACCTACTGACGAAAAACGGTTTTAGTGCAGGAGACATTCCCAAAGTTAAAGACATAGAAGAGGCACAAGAGGTCTTCAGGAGGCTGGGACTCAAAAACACATCACTTTTCGGGGATCACTTTGTAATAGCTCAGGACAGTGGGGGCAAAATTATTGGAGCAGCTGTCAGATGCGAGTTTTTGGTACCGGTGTTCTGGGGACTCGGTACTGTCGTGTTCCGGGTAGTTGGTACCGGGCCGAGGGGTGCGTCGGCCCGGCCCGTCTGTATTAGTCGTCTGGGGTGGTGGGGGCGGTGGCTTTGCGCATGTCGAAGTCTCCGATATGGATTCGGTGGCCGTTGTTGAGGCGGCTTACGAGTGAATCGGCTCCGACTCTGTCTGGCAGTGTTTCAACCCAATAGGCGGCAGCTGATTGGGAGGAGATAAGTGTAGGCAGCCTTCCGTCGCGGTCGAATATGATCTTGGTTAGGTCTTCTTGCCCGCGCTGGTTGATGCTGATGGTCATAAAGTCGTCGATGATAAGGACATCGACGTTGATCAGTTTCCGCATCTTATCGAGGTAGTTTTGGTCAGTCGGTGAGAAGACCGCCAGCATGTCTACAAGTTGGTCCAGCCGGTAGTACGCCACCGAGTATCCAGCCTTGCACGCGGCGATGCCGATGGCGCAGGCAATGTAGGTCTTGCCTGTTCCCGTCGGGGCGAGGATGTGAATATTGGTCGGGTTTTCCCGCCAGTTAGTGGCTGCGATTCGTTTCAACTGGCGCATGTTGATACCGCGTTGTTCTGCCCGGGTGACTTCAGCAAGGCTCGCATCCGGGTATCGGAATTTAGCCTGGGTAATGGCCTTGGCAATGTTGCGCTGTTGGCGTTGTGTGTAAGCTTCTTCGACTGCGGCGAGGAAAATGTCTTCTGGTAGCGCATCCGCATAGGCCTCGTCGTTGACAACCTCGTAGAAGACATCAGCGAAGGTCGATACGCGAAGCTTGCGCATTTTCGCCCGCACAATTTCGTCGTCGATGCTGCTCATGGTTTCACTCCTTATTGCTTCTAGTTTTCGTAGTGGTCAGCAGGCCGGATAAAGACGGCATCGGCCACCTCACCGGTAAGCGGGGTACTTGGGCGTGGTTGGCGCTTGGCCACAGGCTGTGGTTTTGCCCCTGGTGGCCCGGGATGTTGTTGGGCGTGGGCAATGTCAGTCTGGATGCGTTTGATCACTGCCATCGTGGGGGCCAGCTTCTTGTCTAAGACCTGCTGGCATGCCGGTTCGAGGGTGGCTTTGTTGTGCTTTTTGCCCAGGTTGGCCAGCACGTTGCGTGCCTGAATGAGTCCGCGGGGTACGGCGGCACTATTGCGGTCGAGGATCATCGCTATGACTGCGTGCGTTGCTGCCCCAAACGACGAGGCCCAGGCCAAGAGCTCATCACGGGTAAGCGCCTTGTGGCCTTCATCGTCGCCACATGGGCCATGCTGAGGGTTGGTGGAATACCGGTATTTGAATCCGTGAAGGCGCGTGTGTTCAGCAACAAGCTGCTCCCCGTTGAAGATGCTTACTAGTTGCGGGGTGAGCCTGACTGTTACCGATTCTCCCACCAGCTGAAATGGCACTGAGTAGTACTGGTAGTCACAGGTGATGTGCCAATTGCGGTCGACTTTGAGCCTCTTATAAGACACTTCCGTAAACGGCGTCGGCGGAAGATCCCGCATCATTGGTGCCTCTTCTTTATCAAAGCGCATGCGCCGTGTTGAGCCATCAGGCCGCGTCATTGCGCTGTTGATATCAGCAAGACGGTCAGCGATCGCCTCATTAAGCTCATCAAGGCTATAGAAGACCTCGTTGCTGAAGTAACCCAGGATTTTGGTGTAAGTGATTTTCACGGCACGCTCTACCGCTGCCTTGTCACGAGGCCTGCCGGGCCTAGTCGGCACAATCGTGACCCCGTAATAGTCAGCAAACGCTGCGTAGCGGTCAGTGACCATCCGGTATGTAGAGGTCTTCTTTGGCCGATAAGTCGCCGTAGAAGCATTATCTGGCACGATGACCGCTGGTACTTTGCCAAGATAGTTCAACGCCTTAACATGGCACTCAATCCACGACGGCATCTTCTCGTTCGCAGCGGCCGTGACGTACATCAGCCCTGAGTATGGGCTGACCGCGACGAACAATGACGCCTTGAACGCTGTATCACCACTGGCCTGATCTACTACAGGCACTTTGTCACCGGCCCAGTCGACATAAAGCTCTTGACCTGGCTCATGGGTGACAACTTCAACGAGATCATTGGCACGCAGAAACTCATTGAGCCCACTGCAGAACTGGGAGTACTGGTACTTTGTCTTATCCGTCGGACACGGCTGCGACACGTAGTCCATCCACAGCTTATGCCTGGTCACATGCTTTGTACTTTTCAGCTTGCGTGCAAGAGCGTGAAAATCAGGCTGGTCGTAGGCCATCGTCCGTTTACTCCGGCCGTCGCTGAATCGATCATCGAACCATCCAGGTGGAAGTTGACGGAAACGCTCTAGAGTTAGTTCCTCATCGTTGATGACTTTCTTTGCTCGGGATACTTCTCGTCGTGAACATCCCAATGCGTGTGTGATCTGCGCGTAGCTAGCACCATCAAGGCACATCGCGATGATCTGTTTGAAGTTGGCCACAAGGACCAGCTCCTTCCAAGTAGAAGTTGACGCAACACCACCGGATCGTGGTGCCGCCAACATCAACTATGAAAGAAACCCCCTTGCAGTACCGGATACGCGGAACACCGGTACCAACTACGCGGACTCGCGGTACCAACTACCCCAAATCGACAGTCAGTGTAGCTGAGAATTAAGCGCTTCGAAGTCATCGGGGGCTAGAAGGTTGCACCAGAGTGCCGTCTGCGGGTGTTGTAGCGCATGCACCATCGAAAGACTTCTTGGCGACGGCGGATTGGGCTGTCAAAGACTTTCCGATCACGTAGCACTTCATGCGTTAAGGTGGCGTCAAATGACTCTGCCAAGGCATTATCGGCACTAGTTCCCACCGCGCCCATGGATTGGTGTTGCGCGGGGGTATCTAGTAACGGGATGGTGAGTATCGAGTAACACTTTGGGAGAAGTGAAGCGCCGAGCTGCTACCAGATACTCACTGAAGCGCTACCGGATAGTCACGACACTGCTACCAAATAACCGGTCGCAACAGAATAGCCCACCACCCCTTTCTGGTAGGCGGGTGTGGCCGACGTTGACGCGGTGTAAGTGTGCGAACCGGTCGGGTGTGCTGGTTGCGCGTTTCACGAGCGCAATCTAGTGGCCTTGCAACAATCTTCGACAGGTCTATGCCGCTTCGTTGTCAGCGAGGGGCACATACAGGCAAAGGCATCTCTACTAGTTGGAGAATTCCTGACAGCTGCGCGGCTGCAGGCATGGTGGCGTCGAAGCCTTGACGAGGTGGAGCAGTGGTATGCGCAAGCGCTCGCCTATTCAATTATCTCTTCCAGCAATACAACTTCTGTACCCGCACACCTTCAACCACAAGGCGAGGTGTTGGATATCTTTACCGATGTTGGGTCCCCCGATGCGCAAAAGTGTGAAAGCGTTACTGCTGAGAGAGTTGCAATGTGTATGGCACGTCTTACCGGAGTAATGCCGGAGACTCGTATGGCAGGCAACTTTCAAGTGGTAGAAACAAGTATTGGCGGGCAATTCTTGGATATTGAAGTGGCAGAAAACGAACTGCGCTTTACTATGGGTTCATCGCTCAATAACCAGAATCCGGCTTTGAGTACGGCACTGACTCAGGCTGTTAATCAGCTCCATGTTTTTGAACCAGCGCCCACGGCATTTGTCCTCGATTCCGGAGAACATGTCGAGCTTTATACGCGGGCCGTGGTCGATACGTCCGTCGGACTTGATGACCAAGCATTGCTAAATGCAATACAAAAGTGGGGACCATACGTCTATGACTTTAACGAAAGAATCTTTGCCCAACTGCAAGGATAGAACTTGTGGGGATCCAGGGACGCCTTACCTCCAACTTTTGCGAGGATCTTCTTGCGCTACCCGTCGCACTTGAGAATCTGTCATAGCCCAAGCAGGGTAGCTAGCGTCGATGGCTTTAAGTACTGTCAGAAGGTCGTTGAGTCGTCCTCGGATGTTGGTTTCCAAGAGGTTTTCTTGGTGTGATACTCGGTTGCGTAGACGTGTCAGTCTTTCGATTTTCTTCCCAATGTTTTCCCTCGATTGGTCCTTAAGGTCAACGCGGGGAAAGGCGTGGTGTAAGCACTCTTTCCACAGTATTTTTGCGTTTGGACGATGGTCTGGCAACGCTTCTCCGAGAAGATTCGACCAATTACCTAATGTGAGTTGGGCTATTACATCATCATGGCTGAGCGGAGCGTTCTTGCGCGCGTGTCCATTGCGGCGACGCTGAGATTCTTTCCGAGCCCATTTTCTAGCCTGTCCCATTGGCCCTTTGAACATGTCGTATAAAAGCTGTGCTGATTGGTGTTCAAGGGACCAGTCTCTGGAGCCTTTTTCCTTATCGTTCCAGTCTTGAAGTGCGTTGTTCATAGCGTTGCGTGTTAGAACCTCAAAGTAAGACAGCTGAGAGTGTAAAGCCCCCGCCAGTCGAGTATTCCAGCGGTACAGTGCTACGGCCTTTTCTATATCTTTTCCTGCGGCCATGTAGTACGTTTCGAAACGAGCAGCTCCAAGCATTGTGTCCAGTTCACTTTTGGTCTTCATGAGGTTAATGATATACTTAGAACCGTGAGCGTCGATGTAGATTGGCGCACCATACCCCACGACCCCAAGCCTTGCGCTTGGGGTCGTTGTTTTACCCCTTGGTAAACCCAGGCTTCGCGAGACTCTCACCCACCTAGACAACGCTGCCCACCCGCAGGCGGGCAGGCCAGTCTTTGCCATCATTGACACAGAGACCACGGGGTTTAACAAGCGCTACGATCGCATCATTGAACTCGCCGTCGCCCGCTTTGATGAATCTTTCCGGCTTGTCGACCAATGGCACACGTTGATTAATCTTGACGGCAAGCAGATTAAAAACTCCCACATCCACGACATCACCAATGACGGACTTGCCACGCTTACTCCACACGGCAGTCGACGCTCCCAACTGTCGGGCACTGGCTGAGTTCTACCGGATCCTTCTCGGTCTGCGATACCGCCCAGGCGATGCGCCGCCAGCGAAGAGCGGAGAGGACGACGCCGACTGGCTGGTGCTGGTCGACGACAGCGGACGTCGTGTCCTCGCTTTCCAGAAAAAGACGGATACTCGGCAACCGACATGGCCGTCAGAGGACGTGCCGATGCATCTCGACTTCGTTGTATCGACCGTCTAGGCGCTGAACCGGCACCGCCGCCAAGTAGAAGAGCTCGGCGCGCGCCTGCTGAGGGATCGGTCGCAGAACCGCGAGGAGCCTCTCCTGGTACTTGCTGATCCGGCCGGGCGTCCGTGCACTCGTTCTGCCTCTGGTCTACGAATGATGACATCTACCTCGGTAGACTGGGGCTCGGCTCTGTAAGACGAACGGCCTCAGGGACCTTGCGTGCGGTCGCGCTCGCCGGCATCAGAACTTGGATGGTGGTCTATTCGACGTGTCCCCCAAGAGCTCCAGGACGTACCTGCTTGGCCCTTCATGCTGAAGTTGCCAGAAGCCGCCCTTGTTCGTCCAGCCACTACCAGTGATCAGGTACAACTCGTTGCGCGCACGTGTGATTGCCACATAGAACCCCCGCCTCTCCTCGGCAACAGACTTCTGATTGGGCGGCTCGTGTTTCCAAGTGGGAGGACCGGTGGGCGCCCACCGCGGGACGCTACCTTCAACCAAACCCGGCATGATAACCACATCAAACTCCCGCCCTTTCGCCGACTGATACGTCGTCACGGTGACCGCCGTCGGGCTAATGCTGGACGCTAAGCCATAGACCGGCACATCCGTCAGATTGAGGAGCTTCTGAAAGTCCTCCTGGTCCGTCTCGTCCTGTAAGGCGTCAATCAATCCTCGGATATCGAGAGCATTGGCGAGCGCGTCAGTAAAATCGCTTGCGGTCAGTTCGGGCGCGCAGTGCAACGAAAAGAACTCGGCGAGCTGGCGACCACGGCTGCGCCTGAACTCCCGAGTCGTGTTCTGTGAGAGCCTCCCGAGATCGCGCGCCAGCGCGGGGATCGTAATATCAATCGGAAGATGCGCGCCTGGCGTATCTGACTTCGTGCTTCGCAACGCACAACGTGAGATCCATCGCGCAAGCGGACCTTTCGGGATCACGTCGGCGCGGTCGTGGAAGTACTCGACGTCTTGACGTTTAAGCTCTACGAGGAGAGCTGTCAGGAATGGCCCCTTTCTCGGGTAGAGCAACGCGATCTCCCCAGGGGGTACACCCGCCAACACTTGATCCTGCACGAGGGCAACAGCTCGCGAAGCGTGCGCCGATTGATCTCCCTCAACTGAGACGTGACGAATGACGCCCTCAGCTTCTCGAACGTTTCGCTGAACTGGCGTTGTCGACGCCACAAACCCTGCGGCCGCCGCAACCAGCGATGCCGCCGAGCGGTAGTTCAAATCCAGCTTGATAGTTTCAAAGCCTGGGCGTTCACTAAGTTCAAGCAGAAAGGCAGGGCTAGCACCGGTGAAGCCCAAGACACTTTGGTTCGGGTCACCCACAGCCGAAACCTCCGTCCCGGCATCATTTAGCATGGTGACGATCGAG
>ERZ1673742.953-NODE-953-length-30372-cov-23.406571_pt1 | contig 30372 bp, 29 predicted proteins | sample MGYA00580208_ERZ1673742 | MGnify/ENA primary metagenome ERZ1673742 (study PRJEB41218, sample SAMN15661774) | gut metagenome | host: Homo sapiens | place: Canada: London | collected 2015-08-20/2019-03-30 | study: EMG produced TPA metagenomics assembly of...
TGGTTGCCATAAAATGTCCTCCCGCTAAATACAGAATGAACGAAAAAAGGCGGGTGTTTTCGGCCCGCCGTCCTTGTGATACGGACAGGATCCTGCAAAGAACCTTTACTGCATTAAAATAATAAAGCGCTGACCGCGAGTCACTTTGTATCCGTTAAAAATTGCATAAAATTTAAAGAAAAAATCTGTCGTTCTGCCAAAAGCAGTGGGGATACACCTTTGCAAAAGCCGTGAAATCTGCTATAATAATACATACATCTACATATCAAAGAAGTGGGTTTGACAGCAGCACTGCGGCTGCGGTCAAAGGCCCCTGTGCTGTTTTTTTGAGGGAAGACCAATGGAATATGCAACCGAACAACAATTGACAAGGCGGCAGAGCACCGTATGGCGGGCACTGCGCGCCGCCGCACCGCAGACCATCCCGGTGCTGGCGGGCTATTTTGTGCTGGGGATGGGCTATGGCATTTATGTGCAGTCGCTGGGCCTGCCGGTGTGGATGCCCATGCTCATGGGCACGGTGGTCTACGGCGGTTCGCTGGAATTTGTGCTGGCAAGCCTGCTGCTGAGCGCGTTCTCGCCCCTTTCGGCGTTTCTGATGGCGCTGATGATCCAGGCGCGGCATCTGTTCTACGGCCTTGCCATGCTGGAGCGCTACAAGGGCTACGGCCTGCGCAGCTTTTATATGATCTTTGCCATGAGCGATGAGACCTTTTCCATCACCTGTTCGGCCGAGCCGCCGGAAGGGGTGGACAGGGGCTGGTTCATGTTCTTCATCACCCTGCTGGATCAGTGCTACTGGGTGGCCAGTGCCGGTCTTGGCGCGGTGGTGGGCTCGGTGCTGCCCTTCAGCACCGAGGGTGTGGACTTTGTGATGACCGCCATGTTCACGGTGATCTTTCTCAACCAGTGGGAAAAGGACGAGCAGCACTACAGCGCCCTGATCGGCCTTGCCGCCCCATTGGCGTGTCTGGTGGTTTTTGGCTCCAGCAGCTTTTTGCTGCCCTCCATGGGATGCATCCTGATCCTGCTGCTGGCTCTGCGTAAACCGATCGAAAAGGCCGAAGGCACTGAAGCAGAAAAAAGCGGCGAGGAGGTGGGCGTATGACCGCAGTCCAGATGGGCCTGACCATTGCAGTGTGCACCGCCGCCACCATGATCACCCGCTTTCTGCCCTTTGTGGTGTTCTCTTCCAAGGATCAGCAGCCGCCGGAGATGGTGCGGTATCTGGGCCGGGTGCTGCCCGCCGCCATCTTTGGTATGCTGATCGTCTACTGCCTGAAAAGCGTCACCCCCTTTGCGGGCAGCCGCGGCATTCCGGAGGCCATCGCCCTGCTGGTGACGGTGGGCCTGCACAAGTGGAAGCATGAGACCCTGCTCAGTGTCGCAGGCGGTACGCTGTGCTATGTGCTGCTGGTGCAGTTGGTGTTCTGAAGAAAGAAAAAAGCGCGCTGCCGCGCAGGAAGATTCCTGTACGACAGCGCGTTTGTGCATGGGACGATCCGCTGACAGCGAACCGGAGCAGGACCGTCCGAAAAACCGATGCTTTGCGACCCGGTCACGGAAATTTTTCAAAAAAAGGTGTATACTGTAAAAAAATGCATCCGAAGGAGGGTTTTCCCATGCCCAGCATCATCATTATAGGTTCCGGCCCGGCGGGCGTATCCGCCGCGCTGTACGCTGTCCGCGCCGGTGTGGATACCACGGTGCTCACCAAAGGCCCCGGTGCGCTGGACCGCGCCGAAAAAATTGAAAACTATTACGGCTTTGCCGAGCCGGTCTCCGGTGCGGAACTGGAACGCCGCAGCATCGAGAATGCAAAGCGCCTTGGTGTGAGATTCGTCACAGCCGAAGCCGTGGGCCTGACCTATACGGATAAACTCACCGTGGAAACAGTGGATAAAAATTACCCGGCGGACGCTGTGATCCTTGCCACGGGTGCATCCCGGGCGGTGCCGCGCATCCCGGGCCTTGCCGGGCTGGAGGGGCACGGCGTGAGCTATTGTGCCGCCTGCGACGCCTTTTTCTACCGTGGAAAGGACGTGGCGGTGCTGGGCGGCGGCGAGTACGCCCTGCACGAGGTGCAGGCTCTGCTGCCGGTGGCAAAAAGCGTTGCCCTGCTGACCAACGGCGCACCGCTGACGGCGGACTTCCCGCCGGAGGTCACAGTCTATCCGCAGACCGTGGAGGCTGTTCTGGGCGAAACCGTTGTCACCGGCGTGCAGCTGTCCGGCGGTGTGCAGCTGCCTGTCAGCGGTGTATTTGTGGCACTGGGCGTGGCGGGCAGCACCGCACTGGCTAGGAAGATCGGCGCAGAGGTGGACGGGAACCGCATCGTGGTGGACGAAAAAATGCAGACCACCGTGCCCGGCCTGTATGCGGCGGGCGACTGCACCGGGGGCCTTCTGCAGGTGGCAAAGGCCGTGTATGAGGGCGCGCAGGCGGGCACTGAAGCCGCCAAGGCCCTGCGGAAAGGATGAAAAGCAATGTCGGAAACAACAAAGGAACACCGCGATTGTCTGGCCAAAGGTTTTCCCTTCTGGAACGACCTGACACCCGACGAACAGGACATGCTCTGCCGCTACACCCGGCCGGTGCACTACGCAAAGGGGGCAAGGGTGCACAGCCCGCTGGAAAGCTGCGTGGGCATCCTGCTGCTGCGCTCGGGCCAGCTGCGGGCCTATCTGCTCTCGGAGGACGGGCGGGACGTGACGCTCTACCGCCTGTTCGGCGGGGAGGTGTGCATCCTGTCGGCCTCCTGCGTGATGGACTCGGTGAACATCGACCTGTATATTGATGCCGAAGAGGACACCGAGGCCTACTGCATCAGCGCGGGCGTTTTCCGCAGGCTGATGCAGCAGAACGTGCATGTGCGCTGCTACGCCTATCAGATGACGGCGGAGCGCTTTTCCGACAGCATGTGGACCATGCAGCAGGTGCTGTTCATGAGCGCAGACCGCAGGCTTGCCATTTTTCTTACCGATGAGCTGGCCAAGACCGGCGGTGATGAGGTGCGCATGACCCACGACCAGATGGCAAAATACATGGGGTCTGCCCGCGAGGTGGTGAGCCGGATGCTGAAATACTTTGCGCAGGAGGGCTGGGTGCGGCTGTTCCGGGGCGGCGTGCAGGTGCTGGACAGGAAAAAGCTGCAGCAGCTGGCAAGAGGACAATAACAAAAAAGGGGCGATGTGAACATCACATCGTCCCTTTTTGGGTCATAGATTATCCTTTGCAGCCCTGTTCTTCCCAGTCGCCAAAGTCGCTGGCTTCGGCGATCTTGGTGGGGTCGAATTTTCCGCTCTCGTCTTTGGGAGCAACGGCGGGGCCTGCTTCCACAGGGTTCTGGTTGGGAGCTTCCGGGTCGAACACCGGCTTCTCACCGCCCTCCGCGGGTGCCGCCGGGGCAGAGGCTTCTTCGGCAGGAGCTTCCGGCGCAGCTTCTTCTGCAGCCTTTTCGTTGGCAGCATCGGAGGCTTTGGTTTCCGCTTCGGCGTAGGCTTCGGCAGTCTTGGCGGCTTCCTCAGCGTTCTGCTCGGCGTCCTCCGGGAACTCTACTTCCTCCACATGGAGCGGGTCTTTCTGGTTCAGGATCTTGTCCAGTGCCACAATGGCAGCACCGGTAACGGCCACAGCAGCGGCCGTGCCAAGGATACGAAACAGTGTTTTCATGCCGGGACCTCCTTGAAAGATCAGATCAAGAGAATGTTACCACATCGTTCAGCGGCTTTTCGGCAGGCTCCACCGAAATGGCGGTGAGCACCGGGCCTTTGCCGCGGTAGATGTTATGGAACTTGTAGCCTACCTTTGCGGTCACCCGCACCCATGCGCGCTGCTCCAGCGCCTTGTAGCCATCGTAGCTGCAGGGGAAGCCAACGAACTGGATGTCCTGCACGCAGCAGGTCATGGCGAAACGGCCCGGCACGAAGCTGTTCTTGCCGGCACGGTTGGTCTGACACACCTGTGCAAGGAATTTGACCGTTTTGCCGGTATACTTCTGGGGCTCGTCCTGACAGTCCATGTACCAGATGCCGAAATCGTCATCCGGAATGTCGATGATGTCCGCGTTGATGTCAAAGGGCAGCGGATCAGGGATATCGTCGTAGGCCACGCTGCCGTCGGCAAACTCGTAGGCGATATCGCACTTGCGGGAAGCCTGACGCACCAGCTTGTGCAGCTCCTGACGGGCGGCATCGTTGTTCACGGCCTCAGCGCGGTTGAACACGATCAGCTCACTGCGGGCGATCTTGTCCAGCAGCAGGCTGCGCATGGAGTTGTCGCGGGCGTAGGTCAGGGCGGTGGTGCCGTCGGCGGTGGCGATGCACTGGTACACGATCCAGCTCTCGGGCAGAGCCTCGGCCAGATCCTGCAGCAGCCACATGCCGTTGTACTCAATGACCACACGGCCTGCACCGGATTCCTTTTCCAGCTTGAGCAGATTCTGCGGGTTCAGCTCGGCCTTGTCCTCCAGCACCTTGACGGTCACACCGGGAAAGGCGAACTTCTTCTCGTTGTACTCTTCTTCGCCCTCTTCGCAGATCAGCAGCAGGGTCTTGTCGCCGGAGTCAAAGTTGGGGTCTTCAAAGGTCTCCTGAATGAATTTGGTCTTGCCGCTTTCCAGAAAGCCCACAAACAGGTAGACCGGAATTTCTTTTGCCATAGGAATGGTTTCTCCTTTTTACTTTAAGCTCAGCAGCCGAACAGCTCTGCAATGGCCTTTTCGTTCAGCTTGGAGCCGATGACCACCAGCTTGCCGCCCACATCTGCACCGCGGGCACGCACTTCCCATTCGCCGGGCACATAGTCGAACTCCAGCCAGCCGTCTGCGCCGCCGTTCACGATGCCCTTGCTGCGCAGGATCATGCCGTAATTGCCGGTATCCAGCTCGGTGAGGGCGTGCTCCACCTCGGCCTTGGTGAACTTGCGGGCCGTCTCCACGCCCCAGCTGGTGAACACTTCATCGGCGTGGTGGTCGTGATGATGATGACCGCAGCAGCAATGACCGTCATGGTCGTGGTGATGCTCGTGCTCCTCGTGATCATGCTCGTCCTCATCATCGTCATGATCGTGGTGGTGACCGCAGCAGCAATGGTCATCATGATCGTGCTCGTCGTGGTCGTGGTGATGATGCTCGTGCTCATCCTCGTCGTCATCATCGTCATCGTGGTCATGATGATGGCCGCAGCTGCACACACCGTTCTCATGGTCGTGATGATGGTGATGCTCGTGCTCTTCTTCCTCGTCCTCGTGGGCGTGCTCTTCGTTGGCCTTGGCAGCCATGGCGATCAGCTCGGCCTTGAAGTCGTCCTTGGTGGACATGGCCTTCAAAATCTGCTCACCGGTCAGGTGATCCCATGCGGTGGTCACGATAGTGGCAGTGGGGTTCTTTTCGCGCAGCATTGCCACGGCAGCGGCGATCTTTTCCTCGCTGGCGGTCTGGGTGCGGCTGAGCAGGATGCAGCTTGCGTGGCTGATCTGGTCATCGTAGAACTCGCCGAAGTTCTTCATATACATCTTGACCTTGTTCACATCGGCCACGGTGACAAAGCTGTTCAGCTGCACATCCAGATGCTCAGCCACGCCTTCCACAGCGCGGGTCACATCGGACAGCTTGCCCACGCCGGAGGGCTCGATGACGATGCGGTCGGGGTGGTACTGCTCCACCACCTGCTGCAGGGCGGTGCGGAAGTCGCCCACCAGAGAGCAGCAGATGCAGCCGGCGTTCAGCTCGTTGATCTGGATGCCGCTTTCCTTCAGAAAGCCGCCGTCAATGCCGATCTCGCCGAACTCGTTCTCGATCAGCACCACCTGCTGGCCGGCAAAGGCCTCTTTGATGAGCTTTTTGATCAGGGTAGTTTTACCGGCACCAAGGAAGCCGGAGAAAATATCGATTTTGGTCATGATTCAATTGCCTCTTTCTTCGAATAGCACACAGAGCCGCAGAGTGCTGGCTCAAAAATCTTACACTCCTATTATAACAAGGCTGTCAATGGGAAAACGGCCTTTTTCAAGAAAAAATTGTAACTTTTTTTGCAAATTGGCGGCATTTTGAGGGAGAACGAACTCCCTCAGTCAAAACCTGACGGTTTTGCTGAGAGGACGCCAACCCTCTCAGGCTCACTGCGTTCGCCAGCCGTTCCCCTTTCTGGCTTCGCCATCTTCCCCCGGCCGGGGGAAGTCGTTCCACTCAGGGGGAGCTTTTTGTTTTCTGAAGGTCGGCACGAATAAAGCTCCCCCTTTCGGGGGAGCTGGCAAAGCCGCAAGGCTTTGACTGAGAGGGCCCAGTCAGCGAGGATGCTCTCCGGCAGCGGAGGTCATTCCAAACCGTCCCGCCCCTGCATTGCAATCTTTTTCCCGGAATGATACAATAGGACACAGAAAAATTCCCTGCCGCCGGGGGCTTTTCCGGCGGTCCGGCCATAGAAAAAAGGAAGCTGTCATTATGAGCATGAATACCGTACCCGAGCGCCTTGCCGCGCTGCGTGCCGCCATGGCTGCAAACGGCGTGGCCGTTTATCTGATCCCTGTGGGTGATCCCCACGCCAGCGAATACCTGCCCTGCCATTACACCAGCCTGACCTGGTTCTCCGGGTTCCACGGCGAGAACTCCAACTTCGTGGTCACCCGCACCGAGAGCGCCCTGTGGGCCGACGGCCGTTATTTTGTGCAGGCCGAGAAGGAAATTGCGGGTACCGAGATCAAGCTGCAGCGCATGGGAGAACCCGGCGTGCCCACCGTGGAGGAATATTGCGCAAATGCCCTGAATGAGGGCGAAGCACTGGGCCTGTGCGGCCTGACCGCCAGCACGGCCCTCGTGAACGACCTGAAAAAGGCACTGGAAAAGAAGGGTGCTTCCATCAAGACCCTGAACCTTGAGGACGAGCTGTGGACGGAGGGCCGCCCTGCCCTGCCGGATACCCCAGCGTGGATCCTGCCGAAGGAATATGCGGGCTTCTCCCCGGCGGAAAAGCTGGATCAGCTGCGCAGCAAGCTCAAGGAACTGGGCTGCACCGCTCAGTTTGTGGGCAAGCTGGATAATCTGGCATGGCTTTTGAACCTGCGCGCCATGGACATTGAGTGCACTCCCTATGCCATGGCCTACTGCTATGTGACCCCCAGCCGCGCGGTACTCTTCATCAACACGGCCCGCGTCACCCCGGAGGCAAAGGCAGAGCTGGAAGCCAACGGCATCACGCTGGCGGAGTACGACGATGTGCTGAAGTTCCTCGCTGCTGAGACGGAACCCCAGACCGTGCTGGCCGAGTGCTCCACGGTGAACTACGCCGTGTATCAGGTGCTGGAGCAGAACCCTGCCCTCACCGTGAAGGACGGCACCGACCCGCTGCTGATGATGAAGGGCGTGAAGAACGAAACGGAGCTTGCCCACACAAAGCAGGCCCATATCCGGGACGCTGTGGCCATGGTGCGGTTCCAGATCGAGCTGGAAAGCCGCCTTGCTGCCGGTGAGACCCTGACCGAGCTGACGGTGGATGAAATTCTGCACAAGTACCGCAGTGCGGACGATAAATTCCTTGTGGAAAGCTTTGGCACCATTGCGGCCTACGGCGGCAACGCAGCCATGATGCACTACCACGCCACCCCGGAAGATCACGCTGTGCTGGAAAAGAAGGGCTTTCTGCTGGTGGACAGCGGAGCCACCTACATGGACGGCACCACCGACATCACCCGCACCTACCCGCTTGGCCCGCTGACCGAGGACGAAAAGCGCTTCTACACATGGACTCTGCAGAGCCACATCGACCTTGCCAAGGCCGTCTGGCTGGATTACTGCGAGTGTAAGATGATCGACACCATTGCCCGGGAACCGCTGTGGCGGCACCTCATCAACTACCGCTGCGGCACCGGTCACAGCGTCAGCTTTGTGGGCAACGTGCACGAAGGCCCCCACAGCCTGCGCGGCACCAACTCCGTGCTTATGCGCCCGGGTATGGTGATCACCGACGAGCCGGGCGTTTACGAGACCGACCTCGTGGGCATCCGCATCGAGAACGAGCTGGTGTGCGTGCACAAGGCCGATAACCAGTACGGTACCTTCCTTGGTTTTGAACCGCTGATGTTCGTGCCCATTGCCACCTCTCCCATCCTGCCCGGTGTGCTGGATAAGGACGAGATCGCATGGCTGAACGATTACCACCGTCAGGTGTTTGCAAAGCTGGCACCGCACCTGAACGACGAAGAGCGCAGCTGGCTGGCGGAGAAGTGTGCCGCCATCGGCTGCTGAGAAAGCGCAAAAAACACCCGGAGCCGTGCAGGAGCCAGAGCGGCTCTCGGCGGCAGCCGGGTGCTTTTTATAGGGTCACAGCTTGCAGCAGTGCGTCTGTGGGGTGTCCAGCGGCGGAAGAGTGAACTCGTTTTCGCCAAAGGGCGAACGCAGGATGGCCGCCCGCGTTTCCGGGTAGATGCCAAGTTCGGTGTAGATGCTCTTGTACAGGCCCATCACCCGCCGCCGCAGCCGAAGGATATCGGCGGTGGTCACTCTGGAGTGGGAGACGCTCTGGCGGTTCTGCAGGTAGTAATAGCCGATGTCCGGGATGGAAACGGCGGTGCGCACATAGCGCAGATATTCGGTGTTGAACAGCTGATCCTCCGCAAACAATTCCTTGCGGAAATGGAGGCTGTGCTTCCGCAGGAGGTCACGGCGGTAGAGCTTGTTGCAGGGGCTGCCATAGTAGAAGGTGTTCGGCTTCTGGATCAGATGCTTTGCGTACTCCTGCCCGGTGTACACCCCGGCAGGCAGATAGCCATAGGCCCGGGTGCGGGGCGGATTGCGCTGGAGCACATGCTGCAGCGCCTTTTCCCATGGGCGGATGTGCTCCACATAGTTTTCCGGGTACACCATCCAGAAGGGCGCGATCACAAGATCGGCGGTGTGGGCCTCGGCGGCGGAGACCAGCTTTTCCGTAAAATCGGGGGCCAGCCAGTCGTCGCTGTCCACAAACTGGATGTATTTGCCGTGGGCCAGCGCAATGCCCTGATTGCGGGTATCCGCTGCGCCGGTGTTGGTTTTATCCACCAGTGCAATGCGGTGGTCGCTGGCGGCAAGGGCGCGGCAGATGGCAAGGGTGTCGTCGGTGGAGCCATCGTTCAGCAGCAAGATCTCAATGCTTTTATAAGTCTGGGCGCAGATGCTTTTGATACAGCGGGCAATGCACCCGGCAGTGTTGTACATGGGCACGATGATGCTTACAAGGGGAAATTCCATAGGTTCTCCTTTTCTCAGATGCGGCTGTGGGTGCGGGCAAATGCGTCGGAAAGCTTCTGCACCGGGCCGTTGGGCAGAGGGCTTTCAAACAGGCTCAGATAGATGCCGTGCAGCCGCAGGCGGAATTTATCGTACACGCCCAGCTGGATGCACAGTTCCTTATAGGTGTGGTACATCCGGCTGCGGTGGCGCAGCATGTCCGCCGCGCTCACCTGCGTATGGCATACGCTCTGCGGGTTCTGGATGTAGCAGTAGGCGGCTTCGTCGATGGCGGCAAACCGCTGTGCCACCTGCAGATACCGGGTGTTGAACAGCTGGTCCTCGGCGTATACCACATGCTCGAACCGGATGTGCGCCATCTGGATGAGATCCCGGCGGTAGAGCTTGTTCCAGAGCACGCCGTAGTAAAAGGCAGCGGCATTGCCGGTGAGCTGCCACAGGTAATCTACCTTGTTGTACACCCCGGCGGGCAGCAGGCTGTACTCCCGGGTGTCATAGCCGCCATCCTTGCGGGGCACCATCATCCGGTAGGGAGCCAGCACAAGGTCGGCATGGCTGCGCTGCATAGCAGCCACCAGGTTTGCGGTGCAGCCCGGCAGCAGGTGATCGTCGCTGTCCGCAAACTGGATGTATTCGCCGTGGGCAAGGGCAAGGCCGCAGCTGCGGGTGTCTGCTGCGCCGGTGTTGGGCTTGTCCACCACACGGATGCGGCTGTCGGCGGCAGCAAGCTTCCGGCAGACAGCAAGGGTGTCGTCGGTGGAGCCGTCGTTCAGCAGAAGGATCTCAAGCTCCGGGTAGCTCTGGGATGTGATGCTCTCCACACAGCGGGAGATGAAGCCCGCCGCGTTATAGGCGGGCACAATAACGCTGACAAGCGGCTGCGGCATGGCGGGTCCCTCCGTTTTTTCTTTTTTCGATGCAGCAAAGTTTTATTTATCATACTCCAGCCCTGCGCAAAAATCAAGGCGGGCGGCTGGCGGAAAGGAGAATGTGAGATGGTATTTCACATTGCGGTATGCAGCCCGGACGCGGCCTTGCGCAGCGGGCTGGAACGCCAGTGCATGGAATATTTTGCCCGGCGGCAGGATGCGTGCATCGTGCAGCAGCTGCCGGATGCAGATGCGCTGCTGCGCCGGGACACCGAGGGAGAACGGTTTGACCTGTATCTCATCGAACTGGGCGCTGTAGCGGCCCCGGCAGGGCTTTCGGCGGCTGCGGAGCTGCGCCGCCGGGGCCGCAGGGCTCCGCTGGCCTTTGCGGCCCGCACACCGGCCCACGCCTACAGCGCTTTCCGGGTGGATGCCATGCAGTATCTGCTTCTGCCGGTGCACCAGCAGGAGCTTTCGGCCCTGCTTGCCCGCGCCACCGAGCCGGAGTACGGCCCGGCAATGACCGTTGCCACCGCCGAAGGCCTGCGGGCGCTGGCCTATGCGCAGATCGAATATCTGGAGTGTACCCACCATGTGGTGCACTTCCATCTGCTCAGCGGCGAGGATGTGGTGTCCCTTTCGCTGCGGGTGTCCTTTGCCGAGGTAGCAAAGCCGCTGCTGGAAGACGGGCGTTTTTTGCAGCCGCACCGCTCCTATGTGGTCAATCTGGCGGCGGCACAGCTGCTGACGGCGGGCGAGCTGCAGATGTGCAGCGGTGCGCGCATCCCCATCCCGCGCGGACGGGAGGGTGCAGTGCGCGAAGCCTTCCGCAGCTGGATCGACCGGTAAAATGGCAAACAAAAAAGAGCCGCTTTCACGGCTCTTTTTTTCGTGCCCGGAGATCAGGCATCAGGTTCGGTTTTGTGTTTCTTTTCCTTGTCGGAAGCATCCAGAACACCAAAGCCCCAGTGGTTGGCCATGTCCATGATGATCTTCTGGGGAGAACCGGAGGGATAGGCGTTCTCGGAGAACGCGGTCAGAAATTTATACAGCTGCGGCTGCACCTGATCGTACAGGCCCAGCTTTGTGTACAGCTCCTTGTAATAGCGGAACACCTGCAGTTTGTTCTGCACGATGGAAGCCAGATTGATCTGGGTGTGGCAGATGCTCTGGGGGTTCTGCACATAGTGGTAGCCCGCTTTGGAAATGGATACGAAAACATTGGCGTACAAAATGTATTCCAGGTTGAAAACCAGATCTTCGGCCCAGCGCACCTCGCTGGTGAACTGAAGATGATGGTCTGCCAGAATATCCCGGCGGTAGAGCTTGTTCCACAGCACGCTGTAGAAGAAGGATGCGGGCTTCTCCATCAGGCGCAGGGCAAAGGTATCGCGGTCGTAGATGCCCTCGGGCAGGAAGCCGTATTCACGGATATCATCAGGCTTTTTCTCGGTATCGATGCCAAGGTTCTCCTGCAGGTTTTCCAGTGCCTGCGTGGCCTTGGAAGAGTTGGCGGGAATCACCATCCAGTAAGGTGCAATGACCAGATCGGCGTTGTTCGCTTCGGCGGCAGTCACCAGCCGCTCGGTAAAATCAGGGTCGAGATAATCGTCGCTGTCCACAAACTGCACATACTTGCCCCTTGCAAGGGACATGCCGCAGTTGCGGGTCTCCGACACACCGGAATTGGATTTGTCCACCAGAACGATGCGGGGGTCCTTTTCACGGAATTGCTCACAGATGGAAAAGCTTTCGTCCCGGGACCCGTCGTTGACCAGAATGACCTCGATATCCTTCCATGTCTGGGCACAAATGCTCTCCAGACAGCGGGCAACACTATTCTGCACGTTGTACACAGGCACGATAATGCTGACGAGTGGGTTGTTCATGACGGAAGGTCTCCTCTTTACGGATATTATACCTTTATATTAAAAATCACAGAGTGTATTCTTACAAATGAGGACACTTCCCCCTTGGGGCAGTCCTATTTATAATATCATACTCTTCTTGCGCACAAAATGCAAGAGCAAAGAAGGATCAGATAAAGAAAAGAACCGCACGCTGCGGCCCTTTTTTATTACACACGTGTCCAGTCCAGCGCATCCCACCGGGGCACGAACTGGCTGCAGATGCGGCGCATCTCCGGCTCGTCGGCGGCAGAGGTGCGGTCTGCGATGCCAATGACGTAATACCCGGCCTTGTGGGCGGTGGCGGCGGCGTATACGGCATCCTCGCACACGGCGCAGGCGGCGGGGTCTGCACCGCCCAGACGGCTCATGCACTCAAAGAACACCTCCGGGCGGCTTTTGTGCAGCACGCCCTGCGCTTCCACGATGAAGGAGAAATACTGCGCGATGCCCAGCCGGGTAAGCACGGTGCGGCACTGTTCGGCCCAGGTGTTGGAGCAGATGCACATGCGTGCGCCCTCGGCCTGCAGCTTTGCCAGCATCGTGCGCACGCCGGGTTTCAGCTCCACGGTCTCGTACAATTCGGCGATCACCTCGCGCATCACGGAAAAATAGCTTTCCTCGGTCAGCGGCAGGCCGTACTCCCGGATAAGATACTGTGCGCCCTCCTGCATTCCCATGTTCAGCAGTGTGGCGCGCAGATCCCCCCGCGGGGTGCGGCCATAGCGGCGCAGCAGTGCGTCGGGGGCACCCTCCCACACCACGGTCATGCTGTCGGTCAGGGTGCCGTCCATATCAAAAATCCATTGCTTGCAGTGCATGAGAATGCCTCCTTTTGAAATCCTGACAAGTATACCATGTTTCTTTGCCGGGAGAAAGGCATCAATTTACAAAAAACGGAAGAAATTTCTCTGGAAATATGCTATAATCTGAACAAAACCGGAAACGATCAAAGGAGGCGGATGCAATGGATGATCGCAGAGCGCCGTGCAAAGCTCTGGTGCTGGCGGGCGGCGGAGCCAGGGGCAGCTATCAGGTGGGTGTGTGGCGCGCGCTGATGGAGCTGGACTGGCACCCGCAGATCATTACCGGCACCAGCGTTGGCAGCCTAAACGGTGCCATGTTCGTGCTGGACCAGTACGAGACGGCCCGCGATATGTGGCTGGCCATCCGCAGCAAGGATGTGATGGAGCTGCCGGAGGAGGATGCCGACCTTTCGGCCCTGCACCAGTTCCTGCGCAGCGTGGTGAAAGCCGGCGGCATGGATGTGACCCCGCTGGAAGAGATCGTGGAGCGGGTGCTGGACGAGGATGCCCTGCGCGCGGCCCCCATCCGCTTCGGCCTTGTCACGGTGGAGCAGCGGGGCTTAAAGCCCCGGGAGCTGACGCTGGACGAGATCCCGGCAGGAAAGGTCAAGGACTACCTGATGGCCTCCGCTGCCTGCTTCCCGGCGCTGCGTGCGCGGGAGATCGACGGGGTCAAGTTTCTGGATGGCGGCTACAGCGACAACATGCCCACCGGTCTTGCCAAACGCATGGGCGCGGATGAACTGGTGTGCGTCGATCTGGAAGGCGTGGGCATCACCCGCCCCAACCTCACCGGCCTGCCCACCGTGATGGTGCGCAGCTACTGGGAGCTGGGCGATATCCTGCACTTTGACCCCGACACCGCCCGCCGCAACATCGAGCTGGGCTACTATGATACCCGCCGCGCTATGGGATATCTGCGGGGGTGTGCCTATGCTGTCTCCTGTGATGCCCAGAGCTGCGCGGACGCTGCTGCGTTCCACGCAAAATTTGAGCGGGTGCAAAAGGCCGTGCGGGAGAAATACCCGGTCACCCTGACGGCGGATGCGGCCCTGCTGCTGGCCAAGATGAAGGATGCCGACCTTGCCCCGCTGGAAGCCGCCGCGGAAGATGCCGGTGTGGACCCGGCCCATTACTACACCACCCATACTTTGTGCGATGCATTCCTTGCAAAGTGCGATCAGGCACGGATGCAGAGCTTTGCACCGCTGTTTGAGGGCAGCGCCGATGCGGCGCGGGCCGCACTGGCCGCGCTGCTGCCCAATACCTTTTTGCAGGCGCTGGTCTGGCGCACCCTGACCACGCCGGAAGCCGAGCTTTTGCCGGAGGTGACCGAACATGAAAGTGTATAAAGGTTCCTGCGCTTCTCCCGGCCTTGTGCTGGGGCAGGTGAGCCGTCTGGAGCACCATGTGGAGACCACGACCGTGGGCCCCTTTAAACCGTCCCGGGAGCTGCAGCTGCTCACCGATGCCATCCGCACCGCGCAGGACGAGCTGGAATCCATGGCAGACCGTGCCGCACCCAGCGAGCAGGCCATCTTCCAGTTCCAGAGCATGATGCTGGACGACGAGGGCATGATGAACGAGGTGCGCTTCTGCATCAATGCAGGCATCGGCGCGGCAGCGGCCATGAATCAGGTGGGCCAGCGCTACGCCGACCAGCTGGCCAACATGAAGGACAACCCTTACATGCAGCTGCGCAGTGTGGATATCCTCGACGCAAGCCGCCGGGTCATCAACATCATCACCAACCGCCCCCGCATGTGGCTGGCGCTGGACCACCCGGTGATCCTTGCGGCAGAGCGGCTGATGCCTACCGACCTGTTCAGCGTGCCCTCCGGCATGATTTTAGGCATCATCACGGCAGAGGGCAGCGGCCAGAGCCACGCGGCCATCATTGCCCGGGCAATGAATATCCCGGGCATCGTGCAGGTGGGCCGGGATTTTCTGGACGACTGCGACGGCCGCACCGTGATTCTGGACGCCACCGGGGGCCAGTGCACGCTGGACCCGGACGCTGCCGCCCGCCAGCAGGCCGAGACCCGCATCTGCGAGCTGCAGCGGGAGAACGAAGAGATGGGGCAGCTGCATGCTCTGCCCAACAGGACAAAGGACGGCCAGCCCTTTGAGCTGCTGGCCAACTGCTTTGGGCCGGAGGACATCGACACGGCCATGCAGTCCGGTGCACAGGGCGTGGGCCTGCTGCGCACCGGCTACATGATGCTGCCGGGCCGCATCCTCGATGAGCAGGAACAGTATTTCTTCTACTGCTCCTGTCTTGCTGCCGCCAAGGGCTGCCCGGTAACGGTGCGCACCTTCGACTTTGGCTCAGACCGCACCATTTCCGACGCCTATCAGGGCCTGCAGTCTTCCAAGCTGGGCCTGCGGGGCATCCGCAACAGTCTGCGCCAGCCCCACCAGTTCGAGACGCAGCTCTGTGCGCTGCTGCGCGCCGCCGCCCGCGGCCCGCTGCGGGTGATGTTCCCCATGGTGACGAATGTGGAGGACTGGGACGCAGCCATGCGTGTGGTGGAGCGCTGCCGCGAGCACCTGCGGGAGCGCGGCGTGGCGTTCAACGAAGATACAAAGTTCGGCGTGATGCTCAGCGTACCCGCTGCCTGCCTGACCGCTGAGGAATTTGTAGAGCACGGGGTCGATTTTCTTGTGGTCGGCACCAACGACCTGACCCAGTACACCCACGCGGCAGACCGGGAGCTTGCCAGCGCCGAGCACTACTACCGCCCGGCCAGCAAGGCCATGAAAAAGCTCATCACTATGGTGCTGAATGCCGCAAAGGTGCGCAATGTGCCGGTGACCATCTGCGGCCTTGCGGTGGGCAACCCGGCCAACACGGTGCAGTATTTGCAGCTGGGCCTGCGCAGCTTCTCGGTGAGCCCGCAGAACCTTTTGAATGTGAAGAAAGCTCTGCTGGAAGCAGAGACATAAACCCTGAAAATAACAAAAAAGCAGCTGCAACGCAGCTGCTTTTTTGTTATTCCAGATTCCCCGTCAGGGTCATGACCGACGCAAGCACGGCCAGCGGGGCGGTCTCGCACCGCAGGATGCGGGGGCCAAGGCCCACCGTTCTGGCACCGGCCTTTGCGGCCATCTCGGCTTCCTCGGCGGCAAAGCCGCCCTCGGCACCGGTCACGATGGCGATTTTCAGCTTTTCACCATCGGCGGGCTTTGCTGCGGCCAGCAGGTCGCGCAGGGGCGCACCGCCGCACTCGTAGCAGAACAGCACAAGGTCGTACTGTGCAAAGGTGCGGCACACGGCCCCGAAGTTTGCCAGCGGCAGGGCCACATCCGGCAGAATGCCCCGGCCGCACTGCTTGGCGGCTTCCACCGCAATACGGTTGTAGCGCTCGTTCTTCTGCTCCTCTTTTTTGGGGGCCGCCACGCAATACCGGCTGAAGAAGGGCACGATGTGGGCTGCGCCCAGCTCCACGCCGTGCTTGATGATCTGCTCCAGCTTGTCCTGCTTGGGGTAGCCGGCCAGCAGAGTGACCTCCACGCTGGGTTCGGCGGCGCTGGGATAGCCCGGCTCTACCCGGAACTCCACGCACTCGTCCCCAAAGCCGGTGATGGTGGCAGTGTATTCCACGGCATTGCCGTCGCATAGAATGACAGTATCGCCCAGCCTTGCGCGCATCACGCGGGCAAGATGGTGGGCATCGGCCCCGCGCAGGGTGGCGGTGCCGTCAGAGATCTCGGTGGTAAAATAACGGTGCGGCATAAAATCTCCTTACGCTTTCTTGCAGACGATGCACTCCCAGCCGCGCTTCTCCTTCACTTCCACAACGGCAAGGCCGGCTTTTTCCAGCCCGGCGATCACTTCGTCCTTGCGGCTGTCGATGATGCCGCTGGCAATAAAGGTGGCACCCTCCGCCATCAGGCCCGGCACGGCAGGAGCCAGAGACAGGATGGCGTTGGCCACGATGTTGGCGGTGATGATGTCGTATTTGCCGCTGGCCTTATCGGAAAGGTCGCCCACCAGCACGGTCAGCTTGTCCTGCACACCGTTCAACGCGGCGTTCTCGCCTGCGGTGCGCACCGCCACAGGGTCGATGTCCACGCCCTCGGCCACGGCAGCGCCCAGCTTCAGCGCCGCAATGGCAAGGATGCCGCTGCCGGTGCCGATGTCCAGCACCCGCTCGCCGCCGGTCACCCGCTCGTCCAGCGCTTCCATGCACAGGCTGGTGGTCTCGTGGCCGCCGGTGCCGAAGGCAAGGCCCGGGTCAAGGATCAGCTTTACCCGGTCGGTGTCGTACTGCTGCCACGAGGGCACCACGGCCAGCCGTTTGCCGATCTCCAGGGGGTGATAATACTTGCGCCAGCCGTTCTGCCAGTCCTCCTGCTCCACGCCCTCGGTCTCCACGGTGTAGGCGATGTCTGCAGCTTCCATGCGGGCGGCAATGAGGGCCAGCGTCTCCACGGGGGAAGCGCCCGGCTCCAGATACATATGGATGATAACGGTATCGCGGGGCTTGTCCAGCAGCTCCTGCTCGATCAGATCCACATGGGCGATCTCGGCCACCTGCTGCTCGATGTCGCTGTAGTCTTCGATATAGATGCCGCCCTCGGCGATCATGGTGGCAACGGCTTCGGCGTTGTCGGCGTCGGCCTTGGCCACGGTCAGGCGGATATCAGTCCATTCCATAATGCTGTCTCCTTTTATTTTGCATCCTCGCCCTCTCCGTCATTGCTTGCGCAATGCCACCTCCCCCAAAGTGGGAGGCTTTGGCAGTCCATGCAAAGTTTGCGGTTTTGCCAAGGGCTCTCCCTTTGGGAGAGCTGGACGCGAAGCGGCCTGAGAGGGCGCATGTTCTTTATAATAGTATAGTACCCGATTCGGCTGTGGGATGCAAGCCTTTGGGCAAAATGTACGTAAAAAGAAAAGAATTTTCAACACAAAGACGACCCTTGTGCGGAAAACCCAAAAATTATCGACTGAAAAACTGCCAAATGAGGACTTTTGATGCATTTTGATAGAAAAAAGGCGAAAGGGACTTTCTTTTTTTGCGGAAATATGTTACTATTCTATTACGGAATTATGGACGGCCTGCAACCAGAGGCGTCTGTAAACACAAACATTTCTTAAGGAGGAATGTGCTTTATGATGAAGTATCTCCAGAAACTGGGCAAAGCACTGATGCTTCCCGTCGCCGTGCTGCCGATCTGCGGCATCCTGATGGGTCTTGGTTATGCCCTCGCTCCGGGCGTTATGGGCGTTCCCGGTGCTGCAACCTCCGGTGCAGCTTACACCGTTGGCTTCCTGCTGGTCAAGGCAGGCGGCGCTCTGATCGATAACATGGCATGGCTGTTTGCCATTGGTGCCGCTGTCGGCCTTGCTGACAACGACGGTACCGCAGGTCTGGCCGGTCTGGTCAGCTTCCTGATGATGCAGCAGCTGCTGAACCCCGGCGTGGTCAGCATGGTGCGCACTCTGGAAGAGGGCACCGCTACCTACATCGCTTTCCAGAAGGTCGCCGGCAACTCCTTCATCGGCATTCTGGCCGCTGTTGTGGGTGCTGCCTGCTACAACAAGTTCAAGAATACCCAGCTGCCTGACTGGCTGGCATTCTTCTCCGGCAAGCGCTTCGTTGCAATCGCTACCGGTCTGATCTCCATTCTGGTGTCCGTTGTTCTGCTGTTCGTCTGGCCCGTCATCTTCGACGCTCTGGTCGCAATCGGCAACGGCATCGCTGGCATGAACGGCATCGGCGCTGGCATCTACGCCTTCCTGAACCGTCTGCTGATCCCCACCGGCCTGCACCACGCTCTGAACAACGTGTTCTGGTTCGACACCATCGGCCTGGGCGACCTGTCCCACTTCTGGGCAGGCGAGACCAGCGCAGATGTGGGCTGGAGCCTGGGTATGTACATGTCCGGCTTCTTCCCCTGCATGATGTTCGGTGTCCTGGGCGCTGCTCTGGCTATGGTCAAGACCGCTAAGAACAAGAAGGCCGCCATCGGTCTGGTTCTGTCCGCTGCAATCTGCGCATTCGTCTGCGGCGTTACCGAGCCCTTCGAGTTCGGCTTCATGTTCCTGTGCTTCCCCCTGTACGTTGTGTACGCTGCTCTGTACGGCATCTTCACCATCATCACCTACTACTCCGGTTTCCGTGCTGGCTTCTGCTTCTCTGCAGGCGCTACCGACCTGGTGTTCTCTGCATCCCTGCCCGCAGCTGCCAAGACCTGGATGATCATTCCTCTGGGCATCGCAGCCTTCGTGGTGTTCTACGCAGTGTTCTACTTTGCTATCACCAAGTTCGACCTGAAGACCCCCGGCCGTGAGGACGAGGACGAAGAGGCCGAGAAGAAGGTCGTTCTGGCAAACAACAACTATACCGAAGTCGCTTCCGCTGTTCTGGCTGCTGTCGGCGGCAAGGAGAACGTGAAGGAAGTTGGTTACTGCGCAACCCGTCTGCGCTTTGAGGTCAAGGATAACGCCAAGGTGGACGAGAAGGCTGTCAAGGCCGCTGGTGCTGCCGGTGTCATCCGCCCCAGCAAGAACGCTTGCCAGGTGATCATCGGCACCAAGGTTCAGTTCGTGTACGACGAGCTGAAGAAGATGCTGTAACGCACACAGCATTCTGAACGGAGTTTGTGCGGGAGACTGGTTGCTCCTGCATTCCCATAAAAGCCGCCGGGAGAAGGGCAGAACCTGCCGCTCCCGGCGGCTTTTTGCGTTCCCGCGCGGAGTGTGCTATACTGGTTCAAAAGGCAGATACGGGAGGAAAAACCATGAGCAAAGTGTACAGCTGGCGGAAACTGAACGAAAAAGAACTGACGCGGGTCTATCTGGACGAAATGCGGCGGGACTTTCCGCCCACGGAGCTAAAGCCCCTGAGCATGATCCTGAACAGCGAAGCGGACGGCACCGCCCACACATGGGGCGTGTTCGACGGCGAAACACTGGCGGCGTACCTGCTCATGGTGCGCCCGGCAGGCAGCAGGGTGAGCCAGCTGGATTACTTTGCCGTGCTGCCGGAATACCGTGCTGCAGGGCTGGGCGCGCAGCTGCTGGCCGACCTGCCGCAGCACGAGCGCGGTGCGCAGGCCATCCTCATTGAGGCCGAATGCCCGGATAAGGCGGAGGACGAAGCTATGGCTGCGCGGCGGCTGGGCTTTTACTCCCGGTGCGGCGCGCGGGACACCGGCTTCACCGAGCACCTGTTCGATGCATGGTTCCGCATTCTGGTGCTGGACTGCCCGGGTGCCGGTACCTTTGCGGACCGGCAGGCCGTGGATGCCCTGGTGGACTGCTACCGCCGCACCATCAGCGAGACCGAGTGGCAGAAGTACGTGCAGTTCTACTGCCCGGACGGAACAAAATACTGCTGAGCAGAAGGCGCTCTGTGCAAATTATGTGTACAGAGCGCCTTTTTGTCATATTTTTGTTGACAGACTCCCAAAAAGTGGTACGCTAAAAGCACAGCAAAACGCTTTTAGAGGAGGGCAATATTATGGCAGAAAAAATGACCCGGCGTACCTTTATGAAGAGCGCAGCAGCTGCGGCTGCAGCAATCTCTTTGTCCGGCGTGTTGGTCGGCTGCGGCGGCAGCGGTCAGCTGGCAGACGACGAGGTCCAGATCGGACCCTTCACCGTGAAGGTCTTTGGTCTGGATGTGGATCTGGGCACGGAATCCGGCACGGACAAGGGTGCCATCACCGGCAAGGTGAGACTGCGCTATGACGCCGGCGGCGGCAGCTGGCAGGGCGGACAGTACGGCGACATGTTCCAAGCTTTCGTGGGCGAAGCAAAGCTGAAGCAGGTATCCCCCGCCGGGACTTTCTTTGTCTCCGACACGCTGTTGGGCAAGCCCTTTGCCACAGAGGAAAAAGATCTGAGGCTGAACTTCCCCGATGCAGAAATCAAGGAAGCTTACCGGAATGGTCAGCCTGCGGTGCTGAAGATCGTCATCAACGGCATCAGCGAGACGCTGTTCCTTGTCAAGAAGAATGGCGGCTATGCAGCCACCAAGACTCTGCCTTCCCTTACCACGGTTTGACCCGCAGACCCTTTTGCCCCGAGCATTCTTTGAAAGAGTGCCCGGGGCTTTTTGTCGTTTTGCCCAGCCGGAAAATGGCATTTTCGGCATATTTATCCTGTTTGTAAAATTTGAGTACAGGCTTTTCATACCGGCTTTACGCAGGCTTGACACAGCCGCCGGAGCCTGTGCAAAAGCTTTACCTCCATTTTGCGCGTACATGGTCGCAGCGCACACGGCGGTGCGGTACAATAAGGCCGTTCCCAAGGAAAACACATAGAAACAAGAAAACATCGGCCGGAAATGCATTCCGGCATTTATTGGAGGAAAAGGGTTATGAAAAAGATCACTCGTCGTTCGTTTATCACTGTCTGCGGCGCTGCTGCTGCGGCTATGGCTCTGACCGCCTGCGGCGGCGCAGCCTCTTCCACTGTGGCATCCTCTGCTGCGGAGTCCACCTCTTCTTCTGCCGCTGCTGAGACCGCTGCAGGCACCCTGTCCGGCAATGTGGCTACCGGCGGTTCTACCTCTATGAAGAACGTCATCGCTGCCCTGACCGAGGGCTTTGCCGAGGTGGAGCCGGGTGTCACCGTCAGCTACGACCCCACCGGTTCCGGCGCAGGCATCACCGGTGCTACCGATAAGACGCTGGACATCGGCCTGTCCTCCCGCGCCCTGAAGGACGACGAGAAGAACGATGTGGACGGCACCACCGTGGCTCTGGACGGCATCGCCATCGTTGTCAACAAGGCCAGCAAGGTGGCAGACCTGACCGTGGACCAGCTGAAGCAGATGTTCACCGGCGAGATCACCAACTGGAAGGATGTGGGCGGCGACGACGGCGAGATCGTTCTGGTGGGTCGTGAGGCCGGTTCCGGCACCCGCGATGGCTTTGAGAGCATCGTGGACGTGAAGGACAGCTGCAAGTACGCACAGGAGCTGACCGCTACCGGCGCAGTCATCAGCGCTGTGGAGGCCAATCCTCTGGCCGTCGGCTACGCTTCCCTGTCCGCTGTGGGCGACACCGTCGCCATGGTCACTGTGGAGGGTGTGGAGTGCAGCGAGGACACCGTGAAGGACGGCAGCTACAAGATCCAGCGTCCCTTCGTGTTCGTCACCAACAAGAGCGTGACCCTGTCGGAGCAGGCACAGGCCTTTGTGGACTTTGCCACCAGCAAGGACGCTGCCGACCTCATCCGCACCGCAGGCGCTGTGCCGGTGAACGAGTAATTACCGGGTGGTTTGCCGGGGAAAGCTCTCCGGTGAACCGCCTGCCCCGCATCTGAACAAGAAAACTGCCGCGTCGGGCTGCCGTTTCTGCGGGCCGACGCGGCTTTTATAAAGGATTTCAGCTATGAACAAAAAATCCTATCTGAGCCGGGTGCGGTTGCCCCGCACCCCCGCCGAATGGCTGGAAGCGGTGATGAACTTCATCTTCTTCCTGTGCGGTATGCTGGCTGTGGGCTGCGTGGTGCTCATCTCGGTGTACATGGTGATCTCCGGCGTGCCGGCCATCCACAAGATCGGCCTGTTCCAATTCCTGTTCGGCACAAAGTGGGCCTCCACGGCGGCCCAGCCGCTGTTCGGCATCCTGCCGTTCATCCTTTCCAGCATCTACGGCACGCTGGGCGCTGCCATCATCGGTGTGCCCATCGGCCTGCTGACGGCGGTGTTCCTCTCCAAGGCCGCCGACCCCAAGCTGCGCACCGTGGTGGTCACCGCCATCGAGCTGCTGTCCGGCATCCCCAGCGTGGTGTTCGGCCTGCTGGGCATGCAGGTGCTGGTGCCCGCCGTGGCAAAGACCTTCGGCAAGGCTTCCGGTGCCTGCCTGCTGAGCGCAATCGTGGTGCTTTCCATCATGATCTTGCCCAGCATCGTGTCCGTGTCGGTCACGGCGCTGAACGCCGTGCCGCCGGAGTATGAGCAGGGCAGTTTGGCACTGGGTGCCACCGACACCGAAACATGGTTCAAGATCAGCATTCCGGCAGCCAAAAGCGGCATTGCCGCAGGCATTGTTCTGGGCATCGGCCGTGCCATCGGCGAGGCCATGGCGGTGATGATGGTGGCAGGCAACAGCCCCAACATGCCGGACAGTCCCTTCCGCAGCGTCACATTCCTGACCACCGCCATCGCCAAGGAGATGAGCTATGCCGGCGGTCTGCAGCGGCAGGCGCTGTTCAGCATCGCGCTGGTGCTGTTCGTCTTTATCATGATCATCAATGTTGTGCTGAACGTTGTGCTGAAGGGAGGAAGCCGCGATGAATAAGGGCCTTTCGCCTTCCCGTCAGATGTGGAACCGGGTCATGACCGCACTGGTCTGGGCCAGCGCCGTGCTGGTGATGGTTCTGGTGGCCGGTATCATCGGCATGGTGCTGGTGCGGGGCATCCCCCACATCAGCTGGAAGTTCCTTTCTACCACTGCCAGTGTGCTGAAAAAGACCGACGGCATCCTGCCTGCCATCCTCAACACACTGTATGTCATCGTGCTGACATTACTGATCGTACTGCCGCTGGGCGTGGGCGCGGCGGTCTACCTGACCGAGTATGCCTCCAACCGGCGGCTCATCGAGGTCATCGAGTTCACCAACGAAACGCTGGCGGGCATCCCCAGCATCATCTACGGTCTGGTGGGTATGCTGGTGTTCAGTCAGGCGCTGGGCTTCCAGACCTGTCTGCTGTCCGGTTCACTTACGCTGGTGGTCATGAACCTGCCCACCATCATCCGCACCACGCAGGAATCCCTCAAGACGGTGCCGCAGGGCTACCGGGAGGGTGCCATGGGCTTGGGTGCAGGCAAGTGGCACATCATCCGCACCATCGTGCTGCCCTGCAGCATCGACGGCATCGTGACCGGCTGCATTCTGGCTGTGGGCCGCATCGTGGGCGAAAGTGCCGCCCTGCTTTTCACCGCCGGTGCCGCAGAGGTCATTGCCAAGGGCGTGGCCAAAGCCTACACCTCCAACGGTGCAACCCTGTCGGTGCTGCTGTACCTGCGTGCCTTTGAGGACGGCGATTTTGCTTCCGCATGGGGCATCGGTGCGGTGCTGCTGGTGCTGGTGCTGGCCATCAACCTTGCGGCGCGGCTGGCAAAGACTAAGCTGAAACAGAAACAGTAAAATTTGATTTTACTGTTCAAAATGGCCTCCGCATTCGCTCTGGCCATGAATAGCGGAAAATTATTTTTAATTTCGTAGATTTGAAAAATCTGCGGATTTTTCAAATCTACCTTTTCACGGGAAGGGTCGAAACGGTAAACTTCCTGTTGAAATTCAACAATGAGGTATTCTATGGAAAACACGAATGTGCCGGTGATATCGGCAAAAGACCTGAACCTCTGGTACGGCGACTTCAAGGCGCTGAAAGGCATCTCGCTGGACGTGGGCGAGCGGGAGATCACCGCTCTCATCGGCCCTTCCGGCTGCGGCAAGTCCACCTTTTTAAAGACCCTCAACCGCATGAACGACCTTGTGCCGAATGTGCGCATCGAGGGTGATGTGCGGCTGAAGGGCGAGGACATTTTTGCCCGGGAAATGCAGCTTACAGACCTGCGCCGCCGGGTGGGCATGGTGTTCCAGAAGGCCAATCCCTTCCCCATGAGCATTTACGACAATATCACCTACGGCCCCAAGCTGCACGGCGTACGCAATAAGGCTGAGCTGGACGAGCTGGTGGAAAGCTCTCTGCGGGGCGCGGCCCTGTGGGACGAGGTGAAGGACCGCCTGAAAAAGAGCGCGCTGGGCCTTTCCGGCGGCCAGCAGCAGCGTCTGTGCATCGCACGCGCACTGGCGGTGAAGCCCGAAGTGCTGCTGATGGACGAGCCCACCAGTGCTCTGGACCCCGGCTCCACCATGAAGGTGGAGGAGCTGATGAGTGAGCTGAAGAAGAACTACACGGTAGTCATCGTTACCCACAACATGCAGCAGGCGGCCCGTATCAGCGACCGCACCGCCTTCTTCCTGCTGGGCGAGCTGGTGGAAGTGGGCCCCACGGCCCAGATCTTCAGCGCACCGCAGGATAAACGCACCGAGGACTACATTTCCGGTCGGTTCGGTTAAAGGAGGAAACAGCTATGAGTATCCGTAAACAGTACGACACCGATCTGGAATCGCTGAAAAATTCGCTGACCGAAATGGGCCGCAACTCTGCCGATGCCGTGGAGAACGCTCTGGAAGCGCTCTGCGTTGCTGATGCCGATGCAGCTGCGGCCATCGTGAAGGGGGATGCCCGCATCAACAATATGGAGCGGGATATCGAGCACCGCTGCATGACGTTGCTGCTGCGTCAGCAGCCGGTGGCAGGCGATCTGCGCCGCATCTCCACCGCCATGAAGGTGGTCACGGATATTGAGCGCATCGGCGACCATGCCGCCGACATCGCCGAGATCATCCCCCACCTTGTCACCGTCCGCAAAGAGGGCGACCCGGCGGTAAGTCGGGCCATTGCCATGGGCAAAAAGGCCCACCAGATGATCCTGGATGCTCTCGATGCCCTGACGGCAGAGGACGAAAATGCCGCCCGCAGGGTGATCGCCGCAGACGACGAGGTGGATTACGACTTCAACGCCATCAAGCATCAGCTGGCGCAGGAGATCGCCGAAGATCCCGGCAAGGTGGACGCAGCGCTGGACCTGCTGATGGTCATCAAGTATCTGGAGCGCATCGGCGACCACGCCGTGAATGTGGCCGAGTGGGTGCAGTTCATGCGTACCGGCCGCTATAAGGACGAGAGCATGTTCTGAGCATTTCCCTTCCTCATTTTTGAGGGTTCGTGTTTTCTTTATTTCTCCTGAAAAAGGCCGTTTCTGCCCGGTGCGGAAGCGGTCTTTTTCTGCAGGACGAAAATTGACTAAAAATTTTTTAGCTTTCTGCAATATTCCGGTGCGTCGGTTCGTATCTGAGGTGTAGGGCGGCAGGAGCCGCCATTCCCTGTGCGGCGGGCGTCCGACATCCCCCAGTCCCCGCCCGCCGCACCCTTTACGGAGGAAACGCAGATGACACAGACGAATCCTATCCTGCCGGAAGTCAGGGCCGGAACGGTCAGCCGTGAAGCACTGGTGCAGGCGGCACTCAAAGAGATCACCCAGAATTACCGCGAAGCAAGCCTTTCCAACGTGGCACGGGAGTACGGCGTTTCGCTGGCATATGTCAGCGAGTGCGTGCGTGCCCAGACCGGACGCACCTATAAGGAATTGCTGCAAAAGCACCGTATGGAGACCGCTGCCCGCATGCTGCGCCGCAGCGACATGAACATCCAGCAGATCATTTCTCTGGTGGGCTACGAGAACACCAGCTATTTCTACCGCCTGTTCCACGAGCGGTATGGTCTCAGCCCGCGGGAATACCGGCTGGTGCGCACCGGCCATGGCCGCGCCAGCGCATAAGGTACTTGCTCTAAAAGCAGGGACTGCTGCACATCGTTTTAGCCGAAAGTGCAGCAGCCCCTGCTTTTTGCCGTTTTGGAGCATTTTAAGGTACTTTGGTGCGGGAACTGGATTTTTATGGTAATTTGTAGTACAATAAGAGCAATTCTCAAAGTGCTGTGCCGGACCGAGCGCAGCGCAGAAAAGACGAGGTGGAATGAATGTTTCGTGGAGCAGTGAGAGGGGATCTGCCCCAGATCCTGAAGATCTATGCCCATGCACGTGCAGTCATGAAGGCATCTGGCAACCCGACCCAGTGGGGGGATAATTTCCCGCCGCAGGAACTGCTGGAGGAGGATATCGACTCGAACCGGTTGTTCCTCTATGTGGTCAACGGCCAGATCGAGGCCGTGTTTGCCTTTATTCTGGGGGCAGACCCCACCTACGCCGCCATTGAGGACGGCCAGTGGCTGGACGATACCCTGCCCTATGGCACGGTGCACCGTCTGGCATCGGCCGGAAAGCACAAGGGCGTGGCATCGGCAGTGCTGGACTGGAGCATGGAGCACTGCCAGAGCCTGCGTGCCGACACCCACGCCGACAACAAGATCATGCAGCATCTGCTGGAAAAGAACGGCTTTACCCGCTGCGGCATCATCCATGTGGCAGACGGCTCGCCCCGCTTTGCCTACCAGAAGCTTGCCCCCACCCAGCCGCTGGGTTGAAACAGAATACACCCCCAAAGAGCCCCGGTCTGCGGATGCAGAGCCTGCCATGCAGGACTGCGCACGCAGGCTTTTTTGTTTGCCCCCGCTCGCTCTGCCCTGCGCCGCTCGACGGTGACGGAGAGAACGAAGCCGCGAACGGTTAAATCTGTCCTTGCTACAAATACAGATCGACGGAAAACCCTCATGGGCACCGACCTGAATGCAAATTTGTGAACGAAAAATGTCTGAAAACGCTTTCATTTCTCTGCCGTATGTGCTATAATAACACCCGTCCTTGTGTAAGAGACAGGAAGCTGTACGCCATTGGCGTACAATAGGAAAGAGGAGTGTCTATATGAAAACGTTGAATAAGGCAGTTGCCCGCTACAACGGCATCAGTCTGATCGTTCGCATTCTGATCGGCCTGTTCATCGGTGCGGTGCTGGCTCTGGTGGCCCCCGGTGCAGGCTGGGTGGGTGAACTGGGCAACCTGTTCGTTGGCGCACTGAAGGGCATCGCCCCGGTGCTGGTGTTCGTGATCGTGGCAAGTGCTCTGGCACAGGGCTCTTCCAAGCTGGACCGCCGCTTCGGCACGGTCATCTGGCTGTACATGCTCACCACCTTTCTGGCTGCGGCCATCGCAGTGGTGACCAGCTTTATGTTCCCAGTCACGGTCGTGCTGGCAGACGCTGCCCAGTCGGACGTGGTGCCGCAGGGTCTGGGCGAAGTGATGGGCACTCTGCTCACCAACTTTGTGGCAAACCCCGTCAGTGCCATCATGAGCGGCAACTACATCGGCATCCTGTTCTGGGCCTGCATGTTCGGCGTGGCCATGAAGAAGATCGGCTCTGACACCACCAAGACCTTTATGGCAAACACCGCCGATGCGGTCTCCCAGATCGTGCGCTGGATCATCAATCTGGCACCCTTCGGCATCATGGGTCTGGTGTACACCAACGTTTCCGGCAACGGCCTTGCCATCTTTACCCAGTACGGCAAGCTGCTGGCCCTGCTGGTGGGCACCATGCTGTTCATGGCCCTCATCGTCTCCCCCCTCATCATGTTTATCTATCTGGGCTGCAACCCCTATCCGCTGGTGTTCCGCTGCCTGCGTGAGTCCGGCCTGACCGCCTTCTTCACCCGCAGCTCCGCCGCCAACATCCCCGTGAACATGGCCCTGTGCGAAAAGCTGGGTCTGGATAAGGACATGTACTCCGTCTCCATCCCGCTGGGCGCCACCATCAACATGGACGGTGCCGCCATCACCATCACCATCATGACGCTGGCCGCTGCTAACACCTTGGGCATTCAGGTGTCTCTGCCTGCAGCCATCGTGCTGAGCGCTATGAGCGCTCTGGGTGCCTGCGGTGCTTCCGGCGTGGCCGGCGGTTCCCTGCTGCTGATCCCCATGGCCTGCTCCCTGTTCGGCATCTCCAACGATGTCGCCATGCAGATGGTAGGCGTCGGCTTCATCATCGGCGTGGTGCAGGACTCTGTGGAGACTGCCCTGAACTCTGCCGGTGACGTGGAGTTCGCTGCTACGGCAGAGTACCATCAGTGGCGCAAGCAGGGCAAGCCCCTGCCGGAGTTCCTGACCGGTAAGAAGAACTGAAAAATTTAAAAATATAGAAAAGGGCTGTTGCCAAACTCCTTCCGACATCGCTTACGCGATGCCACCTCCCTCAATGATGGAGGCTTCACAGCTTACCGTCATGTCAGGCTCCCTCCGTGAGGGAGCTGGCGCGGCGAAGCCGTGACTGAGGGAGTTCTTGGCAACAGCCCCTTCGCTTTTTACGGGAAAAGATGTAATGGGCAGCAGGGCGTTTTCATTACGGCCCCTCCCGTGAAAAAACAGAAGAGCAGCGGCCGCAGCCGCTGCTCTTCTGTAATAATAAAAATAAAATTTCCGCTGTTTATGCCCAGAGCAAAGCGGAGGGCAGCCTAAATAGCAAGTCAATCCATAAACTTTGCCTTCTGCAGAGCAATCAGAATCAGCGGGATGAGCACCAGCTGAGCCACGATGCCCGGCACGGCGGTGAGCAGCGCACCGGACAAAAATGCGCTGAACGGGAAGCTGGAACCGGTCAGGCCGGCCAGCACAAAGCGTACCGCACCCCAGACCAAACGGCCTGCCACCATGGCGGTGACAAGAGAAGCGTACATCATGGGCACGGTGTGCTTCACCTTGTGCCAGAGCACGCCGGACACAAGGCCGTAGGCGGCCAGCTCAAAGGCCATGGCAATGGCGATGGGGAACATCGGCGGCATGCCGAACAGCACCGACCGCACCAGCGGAGCAATGAAGCCCACGGCAAGGCCCCATGGGCCGCCCAGCACAAAGCCGCACAGCAGAATGGGAAAGTGCATCGGGCACAGCATGTTGCCCACCTGCGGCACATGGCCGGTAATCATGGGCAGCACAAAGGCCAGTGCAAGGAACAGTGCAGCCAGCACGAGGCTGCGGGTGGTGGAATGGGGGTTCGTTTTCATAAAAAGCTTCCTCCTTTTGCCAGATAAAAAAGGGGCCTGCCCGGCTTGCAAGCCAAAGGCAGACCCCTTCGTGGCGTCTATAGCAACAAAAATAAGATGGCAGAACGCAAAGGCCCCCTGTGGGCTTTGCGCTGCACCGTTGCGTAAGCGCAGCGGTGGATAAAATGCTCCATCAGGATGGAGAACACGGGCTTCTGTCCGCACACCCGGCTTCGTACCGGAATCTGTGAAAAATATAGCAGATGCCTCTGGCTTTGTCAAGATACGGCAAAAAGCCTGCAATTTGACCAAAAAGCGGCAAATTTCCATGCATATTTCCCCGCGTGTGTACATTTTGCATGAAGAAGCTTGACCTTTTTGCATAGAATAGCTAATATAAACTTGAAAAAGAGCGCGCTGCGGGCAGCAGGACTGCACCGGCGCTGACGAAAGGCTTTTTTGAACATGTGCAAATCTGAGGTTCATACGGGAGGACCATCATGACAAATGCAGAAAAACTTACTCTGGCCAAGCACGCCTGCCACATCCGCATGGGCGTGATCGAGGGCACGCACAGCGCAAAGTGCGGCCATCCGGGCGGCAGTCTGGATATCGCCGAGCTGCTGAGCTACCTCTATTTCGTGGAAATGAACATTGACCCGAAGGATCCCAAGATGGCCGACCGCGACCGTCTGGTGCTGTCCAAGGGCCATGCAGCACCGGCACTGTATGCAGCGCTGGCAGAGCGCGGCTATTTCCCGGTGGAAGACCTTAAGACCCTGCGTAAGATCGGCAGCTATCTGCAGGGCCACCCCAACATGAACGAGACCCCGGGCGTGGATATGTCCACCGGCAGTCTGGGTCAGGGCATCTCTGCCGCCTGCGGCATGGCACTGGGCGCCAAGCACGCCGGCAAGCCCATCAACGTCTACACCATCCTGGGCGACGGCGAAGTGGAAGAGGGCGAGTGCTGGGAAGCCTTTATGTTTGCCGCACACTACGGCCTTTCCAACCTGTGCGTTGTGCTGGACCGCAACC
>ERZ1673742.964-NODE-964-length-30159-cov-7.467380_pt1 | contig 30159 bp, 29 predicted proteins | sample MGYA00580208_ERZ1673742 | MGnify/ENA primary metagenome ERZ1673742 (study PRJEB41218, sample SAMN15661774) | gut metagenome | host: Homo sapiens | place: Canada: London | collected 2015-08-20/2019-03-30 | study: EMG produced TPA metagenomics assembly of...
TCATCAAGGCCGTCGAAAAGTTCGACTACACCAAGGGCTACAAGTTCTCGACCTATGCAACGTGGTGGATCCGTCAGGCCATCACCCGCGCCATCGCCGACCAGGCGCGCACCATCCGCATTCCCGTGCATATGGTGGAAACCATCAACAAGGTCATTCGCGTGTCCCGTCAGCTCCTGCAGGAGCTGGGTCACGATCCCTCTCCCGAGGAGATCGCCGCCGAGATGGATATGCCCGTCGACAAGGTACGCGAGATCCTGAAGATTGCGCAGGAACCCGTCTCCCTCGAAACGCCGATCGGCGAAGAGGAAGACAGCCACCTCGGCGACTTTATCCCCGACGAGGGGGCAAGCGAGCCGAGCGAGGCCGCTTCCTTCACACTCTTGCAGGAGCAGCTCGTCGACGTGCTCTCCACCCTCACACCGCGCGAGGAAAAGGTCTTGAAGCTCCGCTTCGGCATTGAGGACGGCCGTCCCCGCACGCTCGAGGAGGTCGGCAAGGAGTTCAACGTCACGCGCGAGCGCATCCGCCAGATCGAGGCCAAGGCGCTGCGCAAGCTGCGCCACCCCAGCCGCAGCAAGAAGCTCAAGGACTTCCTGAACTGAGCCGATAACGACAAATAGAAGGCACACCCTTCAGGCGTTTACAGCGTCTGGATGGTGTGCCCTTTTTGCTGCAAAGTGACGTGTCGTGCATTGCACATACGACATAGCCAGCGGACAGAATGCAAGTTATTCTGTTCAATAATTAAATCAAAATTAAACCCACAAAACAGAATTACATTGAGATGTTTATGCCTGTTTCAACGCACAAATCATAGAATCGATACCTAATAGCGCCGTATAGCTACTGTTGGTTTTTCTGAAAGCGGGCGTGTAATAAACATTGTTTTCAGCATCAAAACAGAATCTTTCAGCAGTTAGTTCTTTTATCTCACGCGCCAACAGATTACTTCCATAGAAACGGCGGAGAAAGTCGATTCCCGCACACATGGCGGCGACAGGCTTCTTTTCGCCGATAAAATGAGTGACGCACGTTTTTATCACATTGGAGTCTCTATAATTGTTCAATAAACCGATTCCACCGGGGATGATCAATGCATCGTATTCTGCAAAATCAACCTCATGAATATCTTTAATGCGTCCCCTGCCGATGCGGGCTGCTTCTATCAGGGTATTCCGCTTTTCTGCTATCTGCTCTGTCAGGTGGTTCACAGACTGAACGGAAACATCTTCTGCAACAGGCGTGTAATCACACCCGTATTTATCAAGCGCTACATACGTCAGAATTACTTCTTCTATACATGAACCATCACCGAGGCCACAGCCTGCTAATAAAACTAAATACTTCATTTGTTCTCACCTTCACAACTCACGGTTTGCCAACGACTTCTCACTGATAAGCATAGCATATAAGGTGACTTACATCAACGTCTTCTTCAAGGTAAATCAGCGACCTTTTTATGAACGCCGTTCTGTTTTGCCTGTTCACTTGCCGCCCTGCGTGGTTCTCGATAAAGTGGAATGCGATCTCTACCAGTACCTCTCCGGCGAAGAAAAGTATTCTCAACTCTTCGAATGTGTTGGTCGCGACCGCTACGTCGGTTCATTGCTTTCTCAATGCAGAAGGGCTGCCGATCCCGGTAAAGAAGTATTTCCCCGCGCTCGATGCGATCTTGCGCCAAAAAGACCCGCCTTACTGAGGCGGGTCTTTTTGATTAAGTTCGGCAAGAAACCTCCCCAACGCGGGGTTCTGGTTGCCGCTCTGCCAGGCTGCGATGATCTCTTCCTCCTCCCCTTCTCCCACAAGCGGGACAAAGACAAGGTTATCGGCGTTGTAGAGCCGGTTGGTGCAATAATCGGGCAGAAGCGAAACGCCCTCTTCCGCTGAGACCATCATCAGGATACTCTCTGTGTCCGCCGAGCGGAAGAGAATGTTGGGCTTGTAACCCGCCTCAACATAGCGCTGCATGAAAAAGGCATCGCCGTAAGAGTCGGGCGCGGCGTCCGGGGACATATATAAGATGTTCTCCCCGCGCAGCTCCTGCCGTGTGATCTGGCGGCGCTGCGCGAGCCGGTGGCCCGCGTAGAGCGCGACAACAAGCCGCGCCTTTTCGACCGTCTGAAATGCAACGCCCTCCTGCGTGCGCAGGTTCGTCGAGTCCCAGGTAAAAACGATGTCATACTCCTGATGCAGCAGCCCCGCGGCCAGCACGTCCGTCGAGCAGCGATAAAAAGAGATCAGCACATTGCTGTTCTTCTGGTGAAAATGGCGCATCAGCGTGGAGAGGTCGCTGCGCTCGTAGCCGCGCACATAGCCCACACGCAGCGTACCGGTCAGGCCTGTTGCGGCATCATGCACGCGCTCCTGCGCGCGGCTCATACGCTCCAGGATCGCCTTGGCGTCCTGTAGGAAGGCGCTGCCTGCGCTCGTCAGGCTCACAGGACGGGTGCTGCGGTCAAAGAGCTCGCAGCCGAGCGACTGCTCAAGCTGCTGGATCTGCTGTGTCACTGCCGTCTGCGAAATGTAATACTGCTCCGCCGCCTTCGTAAAGCTGCGATGCTCCGCCGCGGCAACAAAATAGCGCAACTGGTTTCGGTTCATGTCCGTTTTCTCCATAACATAAGTTTTACTTATTATATCATCAAAGAATCGGTCTTGTAAAGCATCGTTTCCTGCGGTAAGATAAGCGCATCGTTCACAATTCTTTCACAAACGAGGTAGATCGACATGAAACGCGAATCCTTCCGTTCCCGTCTTGGCTTCCTGCTCGTCAGCGCCGGCTGCGCCATCGGCATCGGCAATGTCTGGCGCTTTCCCTACGTAACGGGCAAAAACGGCGGCGGCTATTTTGTTCTCTTCTACATTCTGTGCCTGCTCGTTATGGGCGTTCCTGTACTGACAATGGAGCTGGCTGTCGGCCGCGCAAGCCACAAGAGTGCCATTCTCTCCTATAAAACGCTGGAAAAGCCCGGCGCCAAATGGCACATTCACGGTTGGTTCTGCCTGATCGGCTGCTACCTTCTGATGATGTACTACACAACGGTCTCCGGCTGGATGGTGAGCTACTTCGGCCGTTTTCTGAGCGGTAAGTTCTATGCCGGTATGCCTGCGGAGGACGCGTCCGCCGTGTTCGGCGAGCTGCTGTCAAACCCCGTAGAAATGGGCGTTCTGGCTGTTGCCATCGTCATCGTCGGCTTTATCGTTTGCAGCCGCGGCCTTCAGAAGGGTCTTGAGCGCGTATCCAAGGTCATGATGATCGCGCTGCTCGCGCTCATCCTCATTCTCGCCGGCCACAGCCTGACGCTCTCCGGCGCGGCAGAGGGCATGAAGTTCTACCTGCTTCCCTCCCTCGATTCCATTCGTGAAAACGGCTTGCGCAGCCTCATCACCGACGCGATGAATCAGGCCTTCTTCACACTCTCGCTCGGCATTGCGGCGATGGAGATCTTCGGCAGCTACATGTCCGACGATCACACCCTCGCCGGCGAATCCATTCGCATCTGCGCGCTCGACACTTTCGTTGCGCTCATGGCCGGCGCGATCATCTTCCCCGCATGCTTTTCCTACGGCGTAGCGCCTGACAATGGCCCGTCCCTTCTCTTCGTTACGCTGCCGCAGGTGTTCGTCAACATGGCGGGCGGCCGCTTCTGGGGCACGCTCTTCTTCCTCTTCATGATGTTTGCGAGCATGTCCACGGTGCTGGCGGTGTTTGAAAATATCCTCGCCGTCTGCATGGATACCTTTGGCTGGAGCCGCAAGAAGGCTGTGCTCATCAACGGCGCACTGCTGATGCTTTTGAGTCTCCCCTGCGTCTTTGGCTACAACATCTGGAGCGACTTCCACCCCATTCTCGGCAAGGACGTGCTCGACAGCGAGGACTTCCTTGTGAGCAACCTCCTGCTGCCCATCGGTTCTCTTGTCTACCTTCTGTTCTGCGTCACCAAGTGGGGCTGGGGCTTTGACAAGTACATTGCCGAGGTCAACAAGGGCACGGGTGTCAAGCTCTCTCCCAAACTCAAGCCCTATTTCCAGTGGGTGCTGCCGGTTCTGATCGTCATCATCCTGCTGCAGGGTCTGCTGTAACTTTGCTCTTTTCTTTCTCTCTCATCCTCCCTAAATAGGAAACGCCGCAGTAAAATACTGCGGCGTTTCGCTTTTTCTCTTCCTTCTTGATTATGAACTCCGTGTAAATAATCATATAACTCGTAAATATATTTATATAAATCTATTGACAATATTTGCAGCCGTGCTATGATAACATTCAGAAAGAAAAGAAACCAAGGAGGCGCATGATGAAGAAAAATCTGTACAGTCTGACGCTGTCGGACGAGGTGGTGCGCGAGGTAGACGCGCTGGCGCACCGCATGGGCACGAACCGCTCGGCGCTCGTAAACCGCATCCTTGCCGAATATGTTTCCGTGCCGACGCCGGAGCGCCGCTGGAACGACATTTTTGAAGCCATTGAAGAACTGATGACGCCCACGCGCGAGTTGGTGCCGTTTTTCTCTCCCGGCTCGTCCACGATGTCGCTCAAGTCGAGCCTTTCGTACAAGTACCGTCCGACGGTCAAGTACGAGGTCGATCTCAGCAGCGGCGATTCCCAGACAATGGGCACACTGAACATCGTCTTCCGCACACAGTCGGCAGCGCTCATTGCCGCAATGACGAATTTCTTCCGGCTTTGGGTGAAGATCGAGGACAGATGCCTTGCTCCGCTGCTCGGCAGCTCCATCGCCTGTGCGCTCTACGACGGGCGCTTCGTTCGTCCGCTTGCCATGCCGCGCGGCAAATCTTTGACTGCCGATGATGTGGCAGGCGCGATCAGCGCTTATGTCCAGCTCTTCGACCGGCTGCTCAAGGGTTATCTCGACGGTTCGCTCACGGCGAGCGACGTGGAAATGGCCTACCGCGGCGATCTGCGAAGCAGAGCGCTGCTCATCTAAACCAACGCTATTGTAAAAAACACGAATTTGAGGTGAACTTGAATGAATGCTGAAAAATATACGCAAAAGGCTTTGGACGCCGTCAAGACCGCGCAGAACATGGCGCAGGAAAACGGCAACCAGTATGTGACAAGCGAGCATCTGCTCTACGCCCTGCTCGATCAGGACGGCGGACTGATCGGATCCCTCTTTGGCAAGATGGGCGTCGACTGCGACGGTCTGCTCTCTGAGATCGATACTCTCATCCGCAAGCTCCCGCGCATCTCTGGCGGCAGCGGCGAGGTCTATGCCTCGCCCGAGGTCGGCAAGATTTTGAATCTCGCCGAAAAGACCGCCGAAAAGCTGCACGACGAATATCTCTCCGTCGAGCATCTGATGCTCGCCATCTTCTCCGAGGGCTCGCAGAACGTGCGCCAGCTGCTCTCAGACCACGGCATCACGCGAAGCCGCTTCTCCGACGAGCTCTCAAAGGTCAAGACCTCCCCCGTAACGAGCGACAATCCCGAGGATTCCTACGATGCGCTCAAGAAATACGGCACCGACCTTGTTGAGCGCGCGCGCACAAAGGAGCTTGACCCCGTCATCGGCCGTGACGCGGAGATCCGCAACGTCATTCGCATCCTCTCGCGTAAGACGAAGAACAACCCCGTGCTCATCGGCGAGCCGGGCGTCGGCAAGACGGCCATCGCCGAGGGCCTTGCCCAGCGTATCGTGCGCGGCGATGTGCCAGAAGGTCTCAAGGACCGCACGATCTTCTCGCTCGACATGGGCGCGCTCATCGCGGGCGCTAAGTACCGCGGCGAGTTTGAAGAGCGCTTAAAGGCCGTTTTGAACGAGGTCAAGAAGTCTGAAGGCAAGATCATCCTCTTCATCGATGAGCTGCACACCATCGTCGGCGCGGGCAAGACCGAAGGCAGCATGGACGCCGGCAACCTCTTAAAGCCCCTGCTCGCCCGCGGCGAGCTGCACTGCATTGGCGCGACCACGCTCGACGAGTACCGCCAGTATATTGAAAAGGACGCCGCCCTTGAGCGCCGCTTCCAGCCCGTTATGGTCAACGAGCCGACGGTCGAGGACACCATTTCCATCCTGCGCGGCCTGAAGGAGCGCTATGAGATCTATCACGGCGTTCGCATCCACGACAACGCGCTTGTCGCCGCCGCGACGCTCTCCGACCGCTATATCACCGACCGTTTCCTGCCCGACAAGGCCATCGACCTTGTCGATGAGGCCTGCGCGATGATCCGCACGGAGATCGATTCCATGCCCGCAGAGCTTGACGACCTGCGCCGCAAGATCATGCAGCAGGAAATTGAAGAGATGGCTCTCAAGAAAGAGGACGACCAGCTCTCGCGTGACCGTCTGGAGGAGCTCAAGAAAGAGCTTGCCGATGAAAAGGAACAGTTCAACGCCATGAAGTCCCGCTGGGAGGCGGAAAAGAGCGGCGTGGACAGCGTGAAGGAGCTAAAGTCCAAGATCGAGCAGATGAACGGCGAAATCGAGCGCGCACAGGCGAACCTTGAATATGAAAAGGCCGCCAAACTCAAGTACTCTGACCTCCCTGCTCTTGAAAAGCAGCTCAAGGACGCCGAGGCCGCAGCCGAAAAGCACACGGGTGAGAACTCCATGGTGCACGACACCGTGACCGAGAACGAGATCGCCGACATCGTGGGCAAGTGGACGGGCATCCCCGTCAGCCGCCTGATGGAGGGCGAGCGCGAAAAGCTGCTGCGCCTCGACGAGATCATTCACAAGCGCGTTGTCGGTCAGGACGAGGCGGTGCGCCTCGTCACCGAGGCCATCCAGCGCTCGCGCGCCGGCATTGCGGACCCGAACCGCCCCATCGGCAGCTTCCTCTTCCTCGGCCCCACGGGCGTTGGCAAGACGGAGCTTGCAAAGTCCCTTGCCGACTGCCTCTTTGATGATGAACACAACCTTGTGCGCATCGATATGACCGAGTATATGGAGAAGTTCTCCGTTTCTCGTCTCATCGGCGCGCCTCCGGGATACGTCGGCTACGATGAGGGCGGCCAGCTCACCGAGGCTGTGCGCCGCAAGCCGTACAGTGTCGTGCTGTTCGACGAGGTCGAAAAGGCGCATCCGGACGTCTTCAACATCCTGCTGCAAATCCTCGACGATGGCCGCATCACCGACTCGCAGGGCCGCACGGTGGACTTTAAGAACACCATCATCATCCTGACATCGAACCTCGGCTCGTCCGAGCTGCTCGACGGCATTCAGCCGGACGGCAGCATTTCCGAGGACGCCCGCGCCGCCGTCATGGGTGAGCTGCGCCGCGCGTTCCGCCCGGAGTTTTTGAACCGTCTCGACGAGATCATCATGTTCAAGCCCCTCACGAAGGAAAACCTCTCCGGCATCATCGACATCCTGATGGAAGGCCTCAAGAAGCGCCTTGCCGACAAGACCCTCAAGCTTGAGGTCACGGATGCTGCCAAGAGCCTCATCATCGAGCGTGGCTTCGACCCGATCTACGGCGCGCGTCCGCTCAAGCGCTATCTCCAGAGCGCGGCGGAGACGCTCATCGCCAAGGAGATTTTGCGCGGCGACCTCGCCGCGGGCAGCACGCTTGTGCTCGACACGGAAAACGGCGAACTGAGCTGCCGCAAGAAGTAAACACAGCAAAAGGACCGGAGAACGGATTTTCGTTCTCCGGTCTTTCTGCGTCTGACGCTATAAGATTGCACAAGAACCGTCTCATTTTCCTGTGCATTTTGTCTATGCCTAAGTCATGTTTTTGGGATTTCTGCCTCAAAACAGGACTTAGGCATATATCATTTCATAGATAAGCGTGATAGAAAAAAGTTGCTGAGACAAAATGGCGAAAAATCGACTTCCTTTTTAGAAAGGAGAGATGCAATGCGTTTTCCGTTCGGCGCAGGTGATCTGGAGGCACAGGCACTGAACACAGCACAGGAGACATACAATGTGGCAAGCAGAGCGCAACGTGTTCTGTAAAAGGCAAAAAACAAAGAATAGGAGGAAAGAAAATGAAAGGTCACAAGTTTTTGAAGATCACCGGAATCTTGATGATCGTTTCCGCTGCGATCTCCATTCTTGCGGGCGTGTTCGTCGGCGGGCTTGGCGCGTTGGCGGCAGGGCTCGGCGCAGCATCCGGCCTGACCTTCTCCTACTGGGCGGCGCTGTTTCTGACGCTGGTCGGCGGCATCTGCCAGCTGATCGCCGGTGTCAAAGGCGTCAAGCACTGTCAGCGCATCGAAGAAGCCGGAAAGCTCATCATCTGGGGCGCGATTGTGGCAGTGTTCTGCATTCTGAGCACAGTCCTGAGCATGGTCAACGGCGGCGAATTCAATTTTATGAGCATCTTGACAGGCGTAGCCGTTCCGGCTCTGTACATCTACGGCGCAGTGCTGAACAGCAAGACCGAGGACGAGTTTGCGGCATAAAGGAAAAGAAGCAAAACAATGAAAAGAAACGATCTTTTGTATGCACTCCTGCTGTTTATCGGGATCGGGTTGGGTCTATTGGTTCTCAGCAGGTTGGTGCGTTTCCAAAACAATTTGGGAGGGAATTATGAAACAGTCTAAGATGAGAATCCTTTGCCTGCTGCTCACGGCAGTGATGCTGCTCAGCCTTACGGCCTGCGGCAAGGATAAGAAGGAAGAAAATAGCAATGTGATGAAGTTCGATGATTGCGAGCTGGTCTACAAGAGCGCGTGCATCATGGACGATTTCGACGGGAACGATGCGCTTGTTGTAACGCTGGACTTTACCAATACCAGCAGTTCAAATGAGTCGTATCTCTGGACACTTTCCGAAACGGCCATACAGAATGGCGAAGAACTGGAGATCGCCACGGTCTATGTCAGCGAGGATTCCTTCGATACGGTGATCGACAGCCAGTTTGATGACGTGGCTCCGGGCAAGACGCTCGAAGTGAAATCCGCCTTTGTGCTCAAGGATATGAGCAAGGTCGAAGTGACCTTTGAAGAGAGCTTTGGCAGCAAGAGCAACAAGATCACCATCGACCCGTCCACGCTCAGCCGCGGCTCGGCCTCGAGCACGTCCAACACGGGCAAGAACCCGACGCAGACCGGCTCGGAGATGAAAGACTGGTGGAACGGCGACTGGTACGGCTGGTGGGAGATGACCGAATGCGCAGGCTATTATGAGGGCATGGACGATAGTCGCTGGGACATCTGCGGCGTCATTGACATCAAGTCTGACAACACCGGTACCGTTACCCTCTGGGACGAGGATTATTCGAAGAGCAACCCCATGGCTGAGGCGAGCGTCAGTCTGCTCGACGACGGCATGGGCGAGCACGGCACGATGATCTCTAAGAGCGGCCGCTTTACGAACATTGACCTGTCGCAGGAGGACTGGGTCGTCAATCCGGTCGCAATGGAGGTTGACGATCTGATCTGCATCGACGGTTATTACGAAAACGGCGAAGATGAATTCTACTATGAGATCTACCTGCGCCCATGGGGACGCTACTGGGACGAGCTGGATGCAAATTCCCGCCCCGCGTACTATGACAGTTGGTACGTGCCGATGATCGAGTCTGGCGAGTACATGCCGGACTCCATCGGTTGATGGAGCTCAGGCAGCCATCGGTGAGAGAGATAAACGGCTGATCCAATCAGCAAAACAGGCTCCCGCCCCAATTTAGGGCGGGAGCCATGCGCTTATTGATGAAAATTGGGAAAGATTTTGAACAGTTCTGAAAGGAGTGACCATGAAAACGACACTGAAACGAGTGCTCTCGCTTTTGCTGGCGCTGGTTCTAATGCTGTCTCTTTGCGCCTGTACGCAAAAGTCACAGGAGGACTCTGATGAACCGGACAATACCGGCGGATTTGCGCTCCCGACAAAGAACGACAGAGAAAAAACGGGGAAGCGGCCGACAAAGCACACCGGAACGGCAGAGGGGAGAAACTCCCTGATGTGGCTGCGTGATCGGATCGATGTTCCGATGACGATGTTCGGCGCAGCATATCTCGGCTATGCCGATGACCTCTTCGAAGAGGAATTTGAGGAGGAACTTCCCGCGTGGCTGTGGGAAAACAACGAAGCGATACTGCGAGAATATCCTTTTATCGCGGAGATCGACGAAAACCATATCATTGGCGGCACAGGTTATCTGTACTGTATCGTACCGGTCGATGAAAATGCCTCCGTTGCGATCAACCGCGTGAAGTGGGACAACAAAACAAGGTCGGAGAAGGTCACGGAGGTCCTTTACCGGTCGGAGAGCGGTGAGCCGGTGCTGCTTTTTGCCAATCTGGACGGCGTCGCCTATGAGGCTGACACGCAGGTCATCATCACCGACAGCAGTGGGAATATCTGCAAGTGGTATCCGTCACTGGACGCAGACAGCTACCTTGCCCCGTACATCACAGACGAAGGAGAGTACCTGCTGTGGGACTTTACGGAATACGCATGGCAGAGCGCCTCGCCCGACCTTGCCCTTTGGCTTGCCGACGGTTGGACCGGAATGACAGCGCTCGGTCTGGCCAGATCACAAAGTACGGGCACGGGCTGGTTCATAGAAACAACGAGGGAGTTCGTTGAGAGCAGTGCGTATTTTTCCCTGCGGTTTTATCTCGACGATGAAACAGGCGGTTCCGTCGATCTGGACTGGGCCTATGAGGGCTCAGACGACTTTGAAGAGATGTGGAGCGGGTTCTGGACGATCGAACCTGTTCTCGACGGGCCGAGCTACGTGACCATCAGCCTCTCCCTTGTGGGCGGCAAAAACTATGCCCTCATGGACGGCCCGTCATACATGAGCGAAACCTATCCCTGCCTGATCAGTCCAAGCGGCGATGAGCTGCTCATCGGCAGGGGCGAAAACGGCATCGCTCTGCCGTTCATGTCGTGGGACACAACGACGTGTATGCTGACGCAGGCCGTTGGATAAAATAAAGATAAGCAGGATCGATACGGAACACTTTGATCTCTCGCTATATGGAGAGAATGGTACGGCGGTCGTCAGCACCACAGAATACACCGACGCCTCCGGCGGAAAGGAACGCGAATATACGCTCATTCTGTCGCTTCCCGAGCAGACGCTCTACTTCCGCGCAGACTGGTGCAAGCCCTGATCAACCGGCAAACAGCCGCCCGTACGGGCGGCTGTTTTCGCTTCGCTACCGATAGTAGCGGAATACTTGGTGGACTTTTGCGGCAAAAACTGATACGATAACGCCATCAAAGCAAAGGAGACCTAATTATGGACAACGAACTTGGCACGCGCATCCGCGCGCTGCGCAAGGAACGTGGGCTGTCGCAGGAGGCGTTGGCGCAGGCGCTTGAGGTCTCGCGGCAGGCGGTGACAAAGTGGGAGGACGGCTCATCGCTGCCGAGCACGGCGAATCTCTTCGCGCTCTCGGGCTTTTTCGGCGTTCCGCTCGCAGAACTGACCGGTACGCCGGAGGGTGCTGCTCCCCCGCCGAGCACAGCAGCCATATCAGAAAAAACATGTGCCAAGCGCGTAAAAGTCCTGCGCATCGGCGCGTGGGCGCTGCTGGCCGTCAGCGTACCGATTCTGCTTGTATGCGCTTTGCAGTATTTTACTGCGGGGCCGCCTATTCCAGAGGATATTTCGATTGTTGGCGGCGCTGATATGGCGACAGATATCTACATCATAGGCCGGTTCCCTTCGCACCTTTTTTTGGCTGCACTGTCGCTCTTTGCTGTAGGGTTCAGCGTGCTGATCGGGTTGGAAATCAAGAAGTGGAAAGGGAAAACACATGACAGATAAATGGAAGATTTCGCTGTCGCTGCTGCTCATTGCCCTGCTCGTCGGCTGCGGCATCAAAACGGACGACGGTCTGCACATTGAAAAACACGACTGGACATCGACGCAGGCCATCGACAGCGCAGGTCAGCCGCTTGACCTCCCTGCCCTCACCTGCGCGGCGCAAAATGGTGCGCTGACGATCACCGACGCAGACGGCAATGAACAGAGCGGAACTTACTCACTTGTGCAGCGCGAGGCAAACGGTGTCCTTTACGATCTCTCGCTATATGGAGAGAATGGTACGGCGGTCGTCAGCACCACAGAATACACCGACGCCTCCGGCGGAAAGGAACGCGAATATACGCTCATTCTGTCGCTTCCCGAGCAGACGCTCTACTTCCGCGCAGACTGGAGCAAGTCCTGATCAACCGGCAAACAGCCGCCCGTACGGGCGGCTGTTTGCTGTAAAGTGATCTCACTTTATCAGTCTTGCGATCTCTTCCTCTGCAAGCGCAGTCACGCCCGAAAAGTCGATACAGGGACGATAGACCGCTTCCAGCGTGTCATGGGCGTTTGCGGCATCTGTGAGCGTCCTCACGGCCTCTTCCAGGAGAGATGTTTCCACGCGGCGGATAAATCGCAGCTTCGCTTTCTGTGCTCGGGTGAGCCGTTCCTCCGCCATCGCATCGAGCCGCAGGCGGCGGTAGGGCTTCCCCTCATAGAGCATGCGCGCGTTCGTCGTGACGAAGGCAAGGCCGCGCTCGGGAATCAGCACATGCTGGCATTCTTCCGGTCGGTCGGGATTGGGGCAAATGATAACGTCGAACCGTTTCTCCTGCGCCGCCTGCGCAATGGTTTGCAGCATTTCATTCCCCAATCCCGCGCTGTCGCAGAGCGCGTAAACGCGCGGGCAGAGTTCCTCCACCGTGTCAAAACGGCAGATATCGCCGTGCTTCGTCACACCGCCGAGAAAGGCGCGAACCACGCGCCCGCTCCCCTCTCCCTCGCTTCTCAGCTCACGGGCGAGGATCCCGCTTGTGCGGCGGCGGAGCTTTGCAAAATCCATCTGCGCATGCATCGCCACGCGGCGTTCGCTCTCCACCTCGCCCATCGCGCGCAGCGCGCGGTAGGCGCTGCGATAGTGCGCGCGATACTCATCGCTCAGCGCAATGATCTCTGCGCGGCGCGCCTTGGCTGCGTCCAGATCGTAAAAGCGCGTCAGGTCGACATATCGCTCGCAGGCGGCGGCATAGCTTGGTTCAAGCACATGGGGCGCGGTGCCGTCCACGATGGCGGTGCGCCGGTCTAAGAAGATCGCTCCGTCGAGCGAATCGGGGTCGCCCGAGCAGTTGATATATACGACCCGCTCGCCCGTGCGCTCCACAGCCGCACCCACGCGGCGCATAAAGGTCGATTTGCCGCTGCCTGCGCCGCCCTTGAGGATCAAGAGATCGTCAAATCGTCCGTCCAAGAGCTGTTCATAGAGCGAGGAAAATCCCTCTTCGCTGTTTGCGCCAAGGAAAAAGTGCAACGGTTGCATAGCGTTCCCTCCAAAATCAATCTTTTCGTTTTCAGCTTATGCGGAAACGTCCGTTTGCGCGCTTCCCTTTTGCAAAAAAATATGCTATGCTCTCTTCAGCCGCGTACCGCGGCAAATTCAGGAAGAAAGGACTGATCTGTTATGATGATGCAGCGTGTATGGAGGGTCCACACTTCCTGACCCTCCGAAATTTTACTTTGGAGGACGACAATGGAACATCTTATTTTCATTCGTGAGGCCATCACAGACAGTGAGATCGCACGCTTTTTCGAGAAGCTGCATTCCTATCACCGGCGCGATATCTTCCCCGAGATTGAGCAGGCCGAGGATCTCGCCTATTTTCTCAGCGATGAGTACCTCTCGCAGCTAAAGACACTGCACAGGCGGCAGGAAAACCGCCTGCACTTTCTCTTTTTCGAGCGCGGCGGGCAGGATATCGGTTTTACGATGCCGGTCATCTATGGTTCAGAGGACGACAAGTGCTTCATCATGGAGTTCTGCGTCTACCCGGAATTTCGCGGAAGCGGTACAGGTCACGCCTGCGGCGAGGCGCTGCTCTCTTGGGCGCGCGACCGCAGGGCAAGCTACTTTGAACTCAACTGCGACACCGCGCCGCGCGAGCGCTTCTGGGGCAGACTTGGCTTTCTGCCGAACGGCTGCGACGAGTGGAACATACCGCTGATGCTGCGCCCGCCGGAGGAAGACACCCCCATCACCGTCCGTCAGTTCGTCCCCGGTGCGGACGACTGGCAGCTTTGGAAACTCGAAAACGGCTATCTCGCCGAGATCGGTGAAACGCCGCTCGACGAGAGAAAGCAAGCGCAGCTTTTGCAGGCCATTCAAGAGGAACGCATCACCTTCTTTGCCGCCTACCGCAAAACACGCATGGTCGGAATGTGCAGCGTGAGCCGCGTATTTTCGACATTCGCATGTGCGGACATCGGTGTCTTTGAGGATTTCTTCGTCGAACCGGTGTTCCGAAAGCAAGGCGCCGCGCGGCAGCTCGCGTCTGCGGCACAAGAATACGGTAGGGCAAATCACCTTGCCAGTCTTGCCGTTACCTGTGCTTTGTGCGACGAGGGAATGTACCGCGCGCTGGGCTTCACCGAAAAGCTTGGCACGACCCTTGTCCACCTCAGCTGACAGCAAAATAAAGAAAGGCTCTGTTTGGGAGAACCCAAACAGAGCCTTTTTATGTACTTATCTTACTCCGTGAAGATCTTATCCTCGGCGCGGCGCGTATAGTCGCGCTCGAGCATCGCACGGTGCGAAAGGAACGCGGGATCGTCGAAGTACTTCGCACCCATCGGGCAGTTGCGCACGCAGGAGTGGCACTTGATGCAAATGCCCGCAACCTCCGTCACATCGTCGGGGTTGATCGAGCCCATCGGGCAGAGAGAGGCGCACACGCCGCAGCGGGTGCACTTGTCGAGATCGGTCTTGGGCTTGGCTTTCAGAAACACCTTCGGTTCGCCATCGAGGCCCAGCGGACGATAATAGGGCGCGTCGGCGTCACCGTCGACCGTGACAGGCGCAGGGAAATCCGTCATCTTCACGATGCGGCCCACGACCGCCGAGCCGAGCTTGGCAAGCTCCGCCATATCGTCGGAATCGGGTCTGCCGTTGGCAAGCGCGTCGGTAAAGGCGTGGCGGCAGGCAAAGGCGCCCGCGCCGATGGTGTGGAAGCCGTCCCCTTCGAGGCAGGCGCAGAGCTCGGCAAGGGAATTATCAAAACTGCGGTTGCCGAACGTCACGACCGGCACAGCCAGCGCGCCGTTTCCGTGAAAGCCGGACTTCACAAACTCGAGCAGCTTATTCGGCAGCTTGCCCGCGTAGGTTGGCATACCGAAGACGACAAGGTCGCCCGCGGCAAACTCATACGCTTCCTCGCGCGCGGCGGGCAGCGTGAAATCGCGCACCTCGAGCGGAACGTCAAAGCTGACGGCAAGGGCATTTGCAAGCGTGGTGGTCACCTTTCTGGTGTTGCCGGTGGCGCTGAAATAGACTGCGTAAACCTGAGAAATGTTCATGGGATTCGGCCTTCTTTCTTTATTGTTCGGGGCGCTGCCCGGCCTTACAGGGAAAAATCCTCGGAGGTATACTGATCGCGCAGTGTGGCGGGTCTCGGCGGCACACGCTTGAGCGGATCATAGCAAAAGTGACGGCAGTGGTCAGCGGAATCGACCACGCCGCGGCGGGAACAGATGACCTGCCCTTCGCTGATGACAGATCCGCTCTTGCAGTAGGCGCAGTGCTTTTCAATGTCCTTGCGGAACAGATGGAACATGGTCTTCCCTCCCCTTTTCTGGTCACATGCTGCGCACAACGAGCTTGCCGTCCTCCATCGACGCACGGATCTGCGTAACGGGATGCTCGTAGGAATCAATGATCTGCGCGGCCATGGTGTCTTCCAGATCTTTCTGGATCGTGCGGCGCAGGTTGCGCGCGCCGTAGGTCGCGGAATAGGACTTCTTAACGAGATACTCCTCAACAGCCTCGTCCCACGTAAAGTGCAGGCCCTTGTCCTCGAGGCTCTTTTGCAGCTCAGAGAGCATGATGCGGGCGATGCCGGCAAAGTTCTGCTCGTCGAGGCGGTTGAAGCAGATGACCTCGTCCACGCGGTTCAGAAATTCCGGGCGCAGGAACTCACCGAGCGCCTTCATCGCGCGGTCGCGGTTCTGCTCGTTCACCGTGTGGCCAAAGCCGACGGTGCCCTCCTTGCGTTCGCTGCCCGCGTTGGACGTCATCACGATGACGGTGTTTTCAAAATTGACCTTGCGGCCGTGGGAGTCGGTGATTTCTCCGTCATCGAGAATTTGCAGCAGGACGTTCATCACATCGGGATGCGCCTTTTCGATCTCGTCGAAGAGGATGACGGCGTAGGGCTTGCGGCGGATCTTCTCGGTGAGCTGACCGGCCTCGTCATAGCCGACATAGCCCGGAGGCGAGCCGACGATGCGGGAGACCGAGTGCTTTTCCATGAATTCCGACATATCGAGGCGAATGAGCGCGTCGGGCGAATTGAAGAGATCCTGCGCAAGCTGCTTGACAAGCTCGGTCTTGCCGACGCCCGTGGGGCCGACAAAGATGAAGCTCACAGGCTTATGCTTGGGCGAAATGCCCACGCGGTTGCGGCGAATGGCGGCGGAAACGGCCTCGATGGCCTCGTCCTGGCCGACAATGTGCTCTTTCAGGCGCTTGTCGAGCTCACTCAGGCGGTGGAACTCGTCCTCGCGGATGTGGGAGGCGGGGATCTTCGTCCACAGCTCGATCACGCGGGCAAGGTTGTCCATCGAAAGCTGCGGGTCACCCTGCGCGCAGAGCGCGTCAAGCTCCTCCTGCGCCTTCATGGTGAGGCTCTTGAGCTCGGCGAGGCGCTCAAAATCAGGCTCCTCCGCGCCCTGCAACAGTTCGCGCTCTTTGTCGTAATCCTCGATCTCGCGGCGCAGCTCCATGCGGCGGTTGATGTTCTTATCGTGCAGGTTGAGATCGGAGCAGGCCTCGTCGATGAGGTCGATGGCCTTATCGGGCAGAAAGCGGTCGGTGATATAGCGCTCGGAGAGCAGCACGGCCTGACGCAGAATGCCCTCGGGGATCTTGACGCCGTGGTACTGCTCATAATAGTGGGCAATGCCCTTCAGGATCTTGAGTGTATCCTCCATATTCGGCTCGTTGACCGTAACAGGCTGGAAGCGGCGCTCGAGCGCGGTGTCCTTTTCGATGTGCTTGCGGTACTCGGTGAAGGTCGTCGCGCCGATGACCTGAATTTCGCCGCGGGAAAGGGCGGGCTTTAAGATGTTGGCGGCGTTCATGCTGCCCTCGGCGTCGCCCGCGCCGACGATGTTGTGCACCTCGTCGATGACGAGGATAACGTTGCCCATCTTACGGATCTCCTCGATGAGACCCTTCATACGGCTTTCAAACTGGCCACGGAACTGTGTGCCCGCGACGAGCGCCGTCAGATCAAGCAGGTAGACCTCCTTGCTTCTGAGCTTGAAGGGCACCTCACCCGCCACGATGCGCTGGGCAAGTCCTTCGGCGATGGCAGTCTTGCCGACGCCCGGCTCACCGATGAGGCAGGGGTTGTTCTTCTGGCGGCGGTTGAGGATCTGGATAACGCGCTCGATCTCCTCCGCGCGGCCAATAACCGCGTCGAGCTTGCCGTCGCGCGCGCGCTGGGAAAGGTTGATGCAGTAAGAATCCAGGAATTTGTGCTTGCTGCCCTTTTCGGCTTTCTTATTGCTGCGAGGGCTCTGCGTCTGCTCGGCCTCGCCGCCCGATGCGTCGTTCGCAGCGGGCGAGCCGCCGAAAAAGCGGCTCAGGAACGGGAAAGTAGCGGTCTTGCCGTCCTCGTCCTCGTTGTCGGCGTCCGGATCATCGGCGTCGGTCAGACCTTCGAGGTTTTCCGCGCCGCCGAAGGCGCCCATCATCTCGTTGGAGATATTGTCAAGATCCTCATCGGTAATGCCCATTCGGCGCATCATCTCGTCCACCTGCGGCAGTCCGAGATTTTTGGCGCACTTGAGGCACAGGCCCTCGTTGACGTTCTGCCCGTTTTCCTGACGGGTGATGAACACAACGGCGATATTCTTTTTACATCTGGAACAAAGTTGCGGCTGCATGGTATGTCCTCCTTGGGGGTAAAAATCAAGCTAACAGCGCAGCAAACAGGCTGCGTGGGGTATGGCTCATAAAAAAAGATAAGAGATAGGTGCCTTCATATTCGGTGAAGGCCTTAACGCCGAAGCGCGGCGCTACATCGCAGACGAGAAACAGCAGCAGCGTGCTCTCAATCAGTCCCAGCGCACCGCCGCCAATGGTGTTGAGCGTGTTCAGAACCGGCAAGTCTAACACCTTGTCAACGCCCGCTGTAACAAGGTGGAGCAGCACAGACAGCACGAGAAAGCAGAGTACGAACACGAACGTTCGCACCACGCTGCCGAGCAACGTGCGCACAGCGGCGAGCGCCGCATCACGCGCGGCAGAGCGCAGCGATTCGCGCACTCTCCCGTCAAGGTCGAAGTGCAGCAACTGCTTGAGAAGTCCCGTCACGGCAAGCGGCGAGGCATACTTCCCCTCTTCTTCCCCATCCGAAACGGCGGGTTCGGTCAGCACACTGCTTCCCTCCCCTTCTGCCGCAGGAGACTGCTCCGAAGGCTGCGGGATCTCGCCCTCGGCATTCTCGTCCCAGCTGCGGAACCATTCCTCCACGCCTTTTTCCGCGCGCGGCATCAAAAGCTCGGTCACGGGTTCTGTGAGAAGGTCGGTCAGAAGCGATGCGCCAATGAGCGCGATCAAGATGGCAGCGAGCGCCATGAAACTGCGGAAGAGTCCCCGCTTTGCACCGAACACGATGCCGAGCACCAACACGAGCGCGAAGGCCACGTCGATCATAAGACCATTATTCACGTTCCTCGCACTCCTTTCAAGTCACAATTTGTAACATTTTTAGCGATTTACAGAAATCACGGAATATAAAGCCAGGCGGACGACGAGCCGACGAGCACCGCCGTACCGTCCGCGCGCATGAGTACCGAGCGGGCATATTCCGTCCCGTCAAGGCGCGCATATTCCTGAAGCTGTGCCGTATAAAGCACCAGACTATCGCTGTAAAGCACCGCGATGTACTTTCCCGCCGCCGACAGCGAAAGGATCTCCTGATTGCTGTCAAGGCTTGCCATCTCGGTTCCGTCGGACGCGACCGTGACAAGCTTCAGCGTGCTTCCGGAGCGGTAGCGGCTCAAAAGCAGTACGGCAAAGCTGTCTCCGCCCATGCTCGAACCGCGCAGATAGGGATACTCATAGCGATAGCTTCCCGCAAGCGTTCCGTTCGCGGAAAAGAGCGTCAGCCCCTCGTCCGTCAGGCAGGAAAGCGTCCCCGCCACGCTGTCGAGCGAGAGAAGGAGCGAACCTGTCAGCGTATTGACAGAATCCGCCTTTTCGCTGCCGAGCGAGTAGATGTTCACCGTGTCGGCAAACGAGCCGCCCGACTCCCCGAGCGTCACCGCTGCCATGCGCTTGCAGTCGCGCATGACGACCGCATCGATCACATAACGCTCCGAGGAATTGAAGGCGAACACCTTTTCACCCGAGGCGTCGTACACCGTGACGGCAGATTTATATCCGCTTTTTTCGGCATTCAGCGCCAGATAATCCGAGGGATTGACCGAAACCGACAGAATGCTTCCGCTGCACTCGCCGCTCATATCGCGCACAAGGCCGCCGGAGGAATAGAGCAGCAGCGTCTGCCCGCCGATGTCGTAGACCGCGGCGGTCTGTCCGCCAACGGCGATAGCGGGGTTGGTCAGCTTTACGCTCGTGCTGTCCACCACGTCGCCGCTGCTGCCGTAAACGGAAACGCCTGTTGTCGAGGCGACGATCAGGTGGTCGCCGAGCAGCGCAAAGGTGTTGCTGCGGTCATTGCTGAAAGAATAGAGCTCGACCTTGCCCTGCTCATCCTGCGTGACATGATTGTAGGAGAACAGGCGGCGCACACTGTCAAGGCCGCTCAGATCCTTCCACGCCGCGGCGACGACCGCCGCCAGCACGGCAATGAGCACCAAAAGCACCATCAATACGCGCTTCAGCCCGCTGCCGCGGCGCGGCGCGGCCTGAGAGCGGCGGATCTCCTCGCGGATATTCTCTTCCTCTCTTCGGTCAGTCATTGAGCCGTTCATCCTCATACCAAAGTTTCGTCATGTACAGACCGCCGGGCGGCACGGTGGGGCCGGCAAGCGAGCGGTCGCCGGAGGCAAGGATCTCGGGAATGTCCTCCGCCGTAAGCTTTCCCTCGGCGGCGTAGAGCACGGTACCGGTGATGGCCCGTACCATATTATACAGAAATCCGTCCGCGCAGACCTTGAGCTCTAAAAGGTCGCCAGAGCGCGACACGCGGCAGTAGTGCACGGTGCGCACGGTGGTCTTTGTCTCCGTGCCGACGGAGCGCACAGCCTTAAAGTCATGCGTGCCCTCGAAGGCGCGCGCCGCGCAATCCATCACCTCTTCATCGAGGTGCTTGGGGTAAAAGTAGGCCCTGTTCACATAGAACGGATTTTTGATGCGCGAATTATAGATGCGGTAGGTATATTCTTTTTTTTGACACGAGAGGATCGCGTTGAAATCCTCCGCTACTTCAAGCGCCTCGCGCACGACGATATCCTCGGGCGTGTGCGTGTTGATGGCAAAGGGCAGGCGCTCGACCGGGATGCGCGAGTCAGTATGGAAGTTGGCAATGTAGCGTTCGGCGTGCACGCCCGCGTCCGTGCGGCCGCAGCCGACGAGCTTCACATTCCCGCCGCAGACCTTTGAAAGGCCCTTTTCCATCGTCTCGCAGACGCTTGAAACCGTTTTCTGCACCTGCCAGCCGTGGTAGGCCGTTCCGTTATACATAAGCTTGAGGGCAATGTTTCGCATAAAAGCGTCCTTTCTCAGCGCAGCACGATGACCGCGGCCACAAGCGCGGCATAAAATGCCAGCACCAGGTAATCGCGCGTCTGATAGCGCAGCACATTGAGCTTCGTGCGCCCATCACCGCCGTGGTAGCAGCGGCACTCCATGGCGGTCGCCAGCTCGTCGGCGCGGCGGAAGGCGCTGACGAAGAGGGGTACGAGCAGCGGCACGAGCGCTTTGGCGCGCTGCATGAGGCTGCCGGTCTCAAAGTCGGCGCCGCGCGCCTTCTGCGCGGACATGATCTTGTCCGTTTCCTCAATGAGCGTGGGGATAAAGCGCAGCGCAATGGACATCATCATCGCCAGCTCGTGCACGGGGAGCCTGATGGCCTTGAGGGGGTTCAGCAGGTTTTCCAGACCGTCCGTCAGGCGGATGGGCGAGGTCGTATAGGTGAGCAGGAACGTACCCATGATCAAAAGCGTGATGCGCAGCATCATCGTGACGGCCGCGCGTACGCCCTCGATCGTCATGCGGAAAATCCAGAAATGCCAGATCTCCCTACCGGGCGTATAGAAAAGGTTCAGCACCGCCGTGAAGGCGATGATGAACAAAACAGGCTTGAGCCCCTTGAAGAGCGCCTTCACGCTCACGCGCGAGATGCGCACGGCGACCACGAGCGTCAAAACAAGCAGGCCGTAGGCAAGATAGCTCTTCGCCGTAAAAAGCGCCACGATGTAGAGCACGGTGACAAGGAGCTTGGTGCGCGGGTCGAGCTTATGGGCGAGCGTGTCGCCGGGGAAATACTGTCCGAGCGTGATGTCCTTCAGCATTTTTTGCCGCCACCTCTCTTGAGCGCGATGAGTTCTCTGCTCAACTCGTCGACGGTGTAAACAGCGGGGGAAATGGCAAGTCCTCTTTCGCGCAGCGCCATGGCGATGCGCGTGACCTGCGGCACGTCGAGTCCCGCGCTCATCAGCTCGTCGCCGCGGGCAAAGACCTCGCGGGGCGAGCCGCTCATGAGCACATGGCTGTCGGACAGCACAACGATGCGGTCGACGTTTTTCGCGATCTCCTCCATGCTGTGGCTCACAAGCACAACGGTCGTGCCGCGCTCGCGGTGGAACGTGCGAATGTTGGCAAGCAGCTCTTCCCTGCCCTGCGGGTCAAGTCCCGCGCTCGGCTCATCGAGCACGAGCACTTCGGGTTCCATCGCAATGACGCCCGCGATGGCCACGCGGCGCTTCTGTCCGCCTGAGAGGGCGAAGGGCGACTTTTCCAGAAGGTCTTCCGAAAGGCCGGCAAAGCGCGCGGATTCGCGCACACGGCGGTCGATCTCTTCTTTGGAAAGACCCATATTCGTCGGGCCGAAGGCAATGTCACGGTAGACCGTTTCTTCAAAGAGCTGATACTCCGGATACTGGAACACAAGACCCACGCGGAATCTCACGTCCCGGATCTTCTTGGGATCTGCCCAGATATCCTTCCCGCCGAGCAGGATGCGGCCGGAGGTGGGCTTCAAAAGGCCGTTTAAGTGCTGGATCAGCGTCGATTTGCCGCTGCCCGTATGGCCGATGATCCCGAGGAATTCGCCGCGATAAATATCAAGCGACATATCCTGCACCGCACTGCGGCAAAAGGGCGTGCCCGCGCCGTAGGTGTGCGTCAGATTTTCTACACGAATGATCTCTTCCAAGGTTCTGTCCTCTTAGGTAAAATTTTTCATAATGGCGTCCGCGCACTCCTTCACGGTGATCGCGTCCGTCGGCACGTCCATGCCCGCTTCGCGCAGGGAAAAGAGCAGCGATACCGTGTCAGGCACGGCAAGGCCGATGTCTTCAAGTTCCTTTTTGCGGGTAAAGACCTCGCGCGGCGTGCCGTCCATCACGACAAGGCCGTCGTTCATCACGATCACGCGGTCAGCATGCTCGGCTTCGTTCATGTGGTGGGTGATGAGCACCACAGTGATGCCCTGCTCGTAGTTGAGCTTTTCCACCGCCGCGAGCACCTCGCGCCGGCCCACGGGGTCGAGCATGGCGGTGGCCTCGTCCAGCACGATGCACTCCGGCTCCATCGCGAGTACACCCGCGATGGCAATGCGCTGCTTCTGTCCGCCGGAGAGAAGGTGCGGCGCGTGCTTGACATACTGCGACATACCGACCGCCTCGAGCGCGTCGTCCACGCGCTTGCGGATCTCCTCGCTCGGCACGCCCAGATTCTCGGGCGCGAATGCGACGTCCTCTTCGACGACGTTTGCGACGATCTGGTTATCCGGGTTCTGGAACACCATGCCCACGCGCCTGCGGATCTCAAGCAGGAGTTCTTCGTTGCTCGTGTCCATGCCCTCGACGTAGACCTTGCCGCCGCTTGGCAGCAGGACTGCGTTGAAGGTCTTGGCAAGCGTCGATTTGCCGCTGCCGTTGTGCCCCAGCACCACGACGAAGCTGCCGCGCTCGATCTCTACATTCACGCCGCGCAGCGCGCGCGTATTGCCCTCCCCCTCCGCGCCGGGATAGGTGAAGGCGAGGTCCTGTGTTTTTATCATTTCCATATCGGTGCGTTTCCTTTTGTTTATTCGCTGAACCAGCGGCCCGTTGCGCCGCAGGGCAGCGCAAGCCCCGTTTCCGTCACGGGAAGGCCGAGCTCGTCCCACGTGACCTTGCCGCCGTACTTTTCCGCGACCAGCAGATGCAGCATGTAGCCGAGCACGGACGGAGCAAGCCCCGTCGTATACGAGTTGATGATGACGAACAGCGGCTTATCCGACAAAACCTGCGAGCAAAGCTTTACGAAGGGGAACAAATTGTCCTCCAGCTTCCACACTTCCCCGCCGGGTCCGCGGCCATAGCTCGGCGGATCCATGATGATGGCGTCGTACACCTTGCCGCGGCGGATCTCGCGCTCGACAAACTTTGCGCAGTCGTCGATGATCCAGCGCACGGGCGCGTCGCCAAGGCCGCTGACGCGCGCGTTCTCGCGCGCCCAGTTGACCATGCCCTTCGCCGCGTCCACATGGCAGACCTGCGCGCCCGCCGCCGCACACGCGACCGTCGCGCCGCCGGTATAGGCAAAGAGATTCAGCACACGAATGGGTCTTTCCGCGTTTTTGATCTTCTCACGCGCAAAATCCCAGTTGACGGCCTGCTCGGGGAAAAGCCCCGTGTGCTTGAAGTTCATGGGCTTGACCTGGAATTTAAGATCCTTGTAGCCCACGACCCAGCTCTCCGGCAGTTTGTCCTTATCCCAGTGTCCGCCGCCGGAGGACGAGCGGTAATACCGTCCCTGTGCGTTGCGCCAGCCGCGATTCGTGCGCGGTGTCTCCCAGATCGCCTGAGGATCCGGTCTCACCAGAATTTGCTTTCCCCAGCGTTCGAGTTTTTCTCCGCCGCCGCAGTCCAGCAGCTCATAATCTTCCCAACCGTCCGCGATCCACATACACTTTCTCCTTTGCCGCATGGGCATACTTGTTCATAATAATCAATGTATTATACTACGCACGAGATTGAATAGTCAATGTATAAATCATGAACGATACTTTATTTAAGAGTTCCGCTTCTTTTACCATGGACTTTGCTGCGCATCTGTGCTATGCTGACGGAAACGATACAGGAAAGCCGGTCTTTTTTCATGGATAAATTGCTTTTGCACTCCTGCTGCGCCCCCTGCTCGGTCTACTGCGTAGACACGCTGCGCGCTGAGGGCATCGAGCCCACCTCGCTCTGGTTCAACCCCAATATCCACCCCTGGACGGAATACGACGCGCGCCGCCGCACGCTGCTCGAATACGGCGAAAAAGAGCACCTTGCGGTGCATATTCTGGAAGATTATGGTCTGCGCGACTTTGTCCGCACCGTGAGCGCCGACATTGACCATCGCTGCGCGCACTGCTACACGATCCGCCTCGGCACGGCGGCCAAATATGCCGCCGAACACGGCTACGACGCCTTCACCTCGTCACTGCTCATCTCGCCCTATCAGGATCATGAGCTATTGAAGGCCGTGGGCGAGACGATGGGCAAGAAATACGGCGTTCCCTTCTATTACCGCGACTTTCGCCCCGGCTTCCGCGAGGGGCAGAACAAAGCGCGCGAGATGGGTCTTTATATGCAGAAATACTGCGGCTGCATCTTCTCCGAAGAGGACCGCTACGAAACGAAGATCGAAAAGGCAAAAAAACGCTACGCCGAGGAATAAGTGAATTGCAAAAGACAAGACCCGTTGGAGCATCCAACGGGTCTTTTTTCATTCCGCGGCGATCAGCGCGTCGTGTACGATCCGCAGCGCGCGGTCGGATTCCTCGCGCGGCACAAAAATGCTCAGAAAACGCTCGCCGGTAACGACAGCAGAAACACTCACACCGCTGCGTGCAAGCGCGGCAGCGGCTTTGTGCTCGTATGCGCTGTCCGGCAGCGCGCCGCCCACCGCCGTGACGACCGCAAACTGCGAGCGGTCGCTTTTTTTCTGCGTCACGCCGGTGATGGGGCCTTCCTCCCCCGCCTTGCAGACAACACTGCCTTCGCTCTTCTCCCCGCATGATCTCACCACGATGGGAACGCCGCATTCTGCCGCCATCGCCACGCTGCGGTCATGCAGCACCTGTGCGCCTTTGCGCGCGAGCAGCAGCATGTCGTCATACGAAATGCGCGGGCGGCGCACGGCATTGGGACAAATGCGCGGGTCAGAAGAAAAAATACCGTCTACATCGGTATAGATGTGAAGCGCATCGGCGTGCAGCGCCGCTGCAAGCGCCACAGCGCTTGTGTCAGAGCCGCCGCGTCCGAGCGTTGTGATATCCCCTGCCTTGTCGATCCCTTGAAACCCCGCCGCGACCACGACGCGCCCGCGCCCGAGTTCCCGTTCCAGACGTGCAAGACCGATGTGCTCGATCCGCGCGCTCGTATGCGCGCCGTCCGTCTCGATGGGGATCTGCCAGGCACAGAGCGACACAGCGGGAACACCGATGGACTCAAGTGCCATCGCGCCGAGCGCGGCGCTCATCTGCTCCCCCGCAGAGAGCAGCATGTCAAGCTCGCGCGGCGAGGGCGCGGCACTCATCTCCTTTGCCTTTTGCAGCAGTTCGTCCGTCGTATCTCCCTGCGCGGAGAGGACGACAAGCACCTCATCGCCCCTGTCAACGTTTCCCTTGACGATCCGCGCCATGCGCAGAAGATGCTCGTGATCGCGCACGGAGCTGCCGCCGAATTTCTGTACGATCAGGCTCATCAGAACCACTTCCAACAAAAAATGGATTGGCAGCACGCCATAGCAGCAGCCGCCAATCCAGCGTATGAAATTGTATGAGCCGGGGTGATTCAGGCCGCGAGGATATCGAAGCGCACCACGCCCTCGAGCGACATGGCATGCGCCATCATCTCCTCGATGGATTCCTGCATCTCCGACGTTTCGGCAGAGATCGTCACCGCGGCGCAGCCGTTGGTAGGAATGCTCTGGTTGATGGTCAGAATATTTGCGCCGGAACCGGCAAAAATAGAAAGGACATTGGACAATACGCCGGGGTTGTTCTTGAGCATCGCATAGAACGTGATGATGCGGCCGGTCTTCATGTCATTGAAGGGGCGCACCGCGTCGCGGTACTTATAAAATGCGCTGCGGCTGATGCCGACGGCGCGGGCGGCGTCGCCCGCAGTGCGCACCTCTCCGGACTGGAGCATGCGCTTTGCCTCCGCCACCTTGATAAAAATTTCCGGCAGAGCATCTGCCGAGACCAGATAAAACTTTGTTGCAGGCGCCATAATTGTTTCTCCTATACGGTCATCTGTCTTTATATGGCAGGATTTTAGCATATCCCGATTGATAATGCAACATTTTTTCAAAGAGAGGAATGCAAAACTTGAATGAAAACACGCTCCGGCGCTTTCTGCTGCTGACACTCACGGCGTTTGCGGGTGCGGCGCTTTTCTACTGTCTTTTCCGCTATCTTCTGCCATGGTGTCTGCCGTTTCTGCTGGCATTTCTGATTGCATCGCTGCTGGAACCGCTCGTGCTGCATTTGCAGCGGCGGCTGCGCTTCCAGCGCAGCTTTTCTGCGCTGATCCTGACGCTGACACTTCTCTTTCTCCTCGGAGGACTGCTGTCGCTCCTGTGGTCCACGCTGCTCGCGCAGATGAGCGCGCTGCTCTCCGCCGCCCCGGCGTTTTTCGACGCGATCCCAGCTGCGGCGAACGATCTTCTTTCCCGGCTGGAGCGCTTCAGCGCAGCAAGCCCCGAATGGTTCAGCCGCTTCCTGCACGAGCAGTTTTTACAGGTCATAACGGACGCCGACAGCCTGCTGCGCGCGCTGTCTGAGCGGGCGGTCGGTGCGCTCACCGCAGCGGCAGCGACGCTGCCCGGCAGCGTGCTTGCAGTCGCAACCTGCGTACTGGCGCTCTTTTTCACCTCCGCTTCGTATCCCGAGCTTTGCTCGGCACTTGAGCGCAGCATACCGCAGATCGCCATGCAAAAACTCCTTCGCCTGCGCGACGGCGTGATGCGCTCGCTCACACGGTGGCTGCGCGCGCAGGCGACGCTGTCTCTTATCACATTTTCAGAACTTCTGGTGGGCTTTCTTCTCATTCGTCAGCGCTATTCCCTGCTGCTCGCCTTCCTCATCACACTGCTCGACGCGCTGCCCGTCTTTGGCACAGGAACGGCGCTTGTGCCGTGGGCGCTTGTCACACTGCTGTTTGGCTTTCCGCCCCGGGCGATCGTTCTGCTTGCGCTCTACCTCTGCACGCTCATCACGCGCAACACGCTTGAGCCGCGGCTGCTCTCCGCACAGGCGGGACTGCCGCCGGTCGCGTCCCTTTTTGCAATGTACCTCGGCTACTGCACATTCGGTATCGCAGGAATGGTGCTCTTCCCCTTTTTTCTGCTGCTGCTTTCGCAGATCCGGAATACGCGCCCGGAAAAGGCATAAAAAAGAGAACGACGGATCGTCGTTCTCTTTTTTCTGTCAATGTCCCGTATTACCGCTGTTGAGCAGCCAATCGAGGAACTGTCCGTTGTCACCGCTTGCACTCTCGCCTGCGGTACCCGTGTTGTCACCGGGCGTCTGCGTGCCGCCCTCACCGCCGTTGCCGGTATCATCCGGAGCGTCCGGATCCGGCGTAGGCTCAAGCGGCGTTGTATGCGTAGTACACATACCGCTGTACATGAGGTCGCTGTATAGCTGCACCGTGCCGCTGTTCGTGCGCACCGGCTCGCCCGCGGGGATCGCCGAAATGAGCCCCTCCGCAAGCTGTGCCTGATACGTTGCCTGCATCGCCGCGCTGAGGGGCGTTGTGAGCAGCTCACGCGTATAGCCCCAGCCGGCGCTGACGTTCGGCTGGCTCAGATCGAGCACATAGGCCGTCGTGATATTCGGGCAGTAGTCGGAAGCAAGCATGCCGGAGTCTGCACAGACCGTCACGCTGATGTGCGCGTCGCAGGACAGCTTTGGCGCATAATCCTTTGCAACCTTGACCGTCTGCGCGGGGCAGCCGGAAGATGCCAGCAGTCCCGTCTGCGTGCAGACCGTCACGCTGACCATATCGCCGCTGCCAACGTCAAAGTCCTTGTTGGGCAGCCCCTCGTGGACCTTGCTCATAAAGGTCTTCCAGAGCGTGGCGGCAGGGTTGCCGCTCGCCACGATGCGCGTCGGCGTATCGTAGCCAACCCAGACCGCCGCCGTGTAATACGGCGTGTAACCGACGAAGTAACGGTCGTTGTTGCTGTTGGTCGAACCGGTCTTACCGGCGATGGTCATGCCGGAGAAGTTTGCACCCGTACCCGTACCGTTGCGCACAACGTTTTTCAGCAGCTCGTTCATCGAATAGGCAGTGCTTTCCTTCATCGCAACATGAGACTCGCTCTTATTGTCCAGAATGACATTGCCGTTGTGGTCGCGCACTTCGGTGTAGGTGCGCGGCGTCGTGTAAATGCCGCCGCGGGCAAAGGAGGCATAGGCCGCCGCCATCTCGCGCGTGGTCACGCCCTTGGAAAGGCCGCCGAGCGCCAGTGCGCCCGCCGCCGTCAGATCATCGTTTGTCAGCGTCGAGAAGCTGAGGTTCTCGGTCATGAACGCGTAGGACGCGGGCAGCGTCAGCTTCATGGCCGTGCGCACCGCCGTGGGGTTTGACGAATTGCGGATGGCGTCTTGCAGCGTCATCATGCCGCGGTAGCCCGAGTAGGCGTTCACCGGCCATATGCTGCCGCCGAGCATTTCAACGGGATAGTCGTCGATGACGCTCGCGGGCGTGATGACGCCGGCGTCCAGCGCGGGCGCGTAAACGCTCAGGGGCTTGATGGCAGAACCGCACTGACGCACAACGGTCGAATAGTCGAGCAGGAAGCGGCCCTCTCGCTCGCCCACGCGGCCCGCAACGGCCACGATGTCGCCCGTTGTATTGTCAATGATCGTTGCGCCGGACTGAAGCTGCTGGCCCTTGGAGGACGTATAGTTCAGGTTATTGCGGTCGGCATAGACGCTTTCCACGATGGACTGCACTTTGGGATCGACCGTGCAGTAGATGGAGTAGCCGCCGGTGTAGAGCAGGTCCTTTGCGACCTTCTCATCATAGCCGAACTGTTCGTGCATATCGGCGACGATGTCGTTGAACATACGCTCAACAAAGTAGGAGTCATACTCCGTGCTCGAGGCGGTATCCACCCTGCTTGCGACCCCCGCAGAAGGAACAAAGCCCGGGTCCCAGGAGAAGACGAGCGGCTCGACCTTTGCCTGCTCATACTCTTCGTCGCTGATCTTGCCAAGCTCGTGCATCTTATAAAGAACGGTAAGCTGGCGCTCCTTGTTCTGCTCGCGGTACCAGTCGCCGCGCGACGGGTCATATTTATAGGGGAACTGCGTGATGCCGACGATGGACGCAGCCTCGGCAATGCTCAGTTCGCCGACGGTCTTGCCGAAGTAGCTCTCCGCCGCGGCCTCGATGCCGTTGCAGCCGTTGCCGAAGTAGACAAGGTTCAGGTAGGTCTCGAGGATCTCGTCCTTCGAATAATTCTTCTCGAGGCGCAGCGCACGGAAGATCTCCCTCACCTTGCGCTTGATGGTCACCTCGTTGTCGCCGGTCGTGTTTTTGATGACCTGCTGGGAGATCGTCGAGCCGCCGCGCGTCGAGCTGCCGGTGAGCTTGCCAAGAATGGCCTTCGCCGTGCTCTTCCAGTCTACACCGTGGTGGCTTTCAAAACGCTCGTCCTCAATGGAGATGAGTGCGTCCTGCACGTGCTGGGGAATATCGTCGATGCTGACGAGCGTGCGGTTTTCCACGCCGTGGAGCTTCGTCAGCTCCACCCACTCCCCGCTCGTCTTGTCCTGATAGTAGACCGTCGAGCTCTGCTTGAGCGTGTAAGCTGAGATATCCACGTCAAGGTCAAGTGACGTGTGGACGTAGATCATAAAGATGGCGAAGAACATCAAACATGTGGTAAGGCCGATGGCCAGAATGGTGCCGATGACCTTCTTGACCGTTCCGCCTTTCCTCTTGTGCGCCTGATGCGTCTTTGCCTGTGCGTGCTGTCTTCGGGGCGTCTGGTTTTCTGCGCGGTTTTCTTCCATAAAGCGCCTC
>ERZ1673742.982-NODE-982-length-29790-cov-9.726249_pt1 | contig 29790 bp, 26 predicted proteins | sample MGYA00580208_ERZ1673742 | MGnify/ENA primary metagenome ERZ1673742 (study PRJEB41218, sample SAMN15661774) | gut metagenome | host: Homo sapiens | place: Canada: London | collected 2015-08-20/2019-03-30 | study: EMG produced TPA metagenomics assembly of...
AAACTTCCAAAGATTTATCACAAAAAGTTTCATTTTCCTATCATTTTCTTAGTTTCATCAATCAAATCAGCGGCAAAATTTCCTCCTTCTCCACATCGCAGTGATGAAAGTGCATTTCCTGCTCCGCCTTCTCCTTCGGGAAAGTGAAGTAAGTGCATACCGCCTCCGAGCACACCTCTCCCGCCTCATTATAAAGTTTCGCGTCGATAATCACGATATTTCGCTTCTGCTCGCGTATGGAAGCCCGCAACACTACATGTGAGTCTGTAGTCGACACCGGTTTACGAAAACGAGTTTCCATCTTCGAAGTCACCCCGCTTGTCTGCAACTTACGCACTACCACCCATCCGCAAATTTCATCCAGCAGCACCGACTGAATGCCACCATGCAACGTATTCAGCCAACCCTGATACTCAGGACGCGGCTTCCAGATGCTCACCACCTCGTAGCCATCCTCATAAAACTCCATTTTCACACCGGACTCATTATTGGGAGCACAACCGAAACAATTGTATCCTTCCAAATCTTTCCACGGGTTAATAATCTTCTTCATACAATTTCGTTTTTATTTTTAATGGGTACGCGGACGACGCGAATAAAGCGGACGAACGCGGATTAATTATAATATGTATATTCACGCTCTTCGTACACCACAGGCACATCGTCTATATACTTGATTCTGATTTTCCAGTTCCCCTGATCGTCATTATGGAATTTATAGACATATTTCACTTCTTCGGTTTGCCCTTCCGGACACTCTGTTCCGGAAATCAGTTCCCCTTTGGTATTGTATCGGTACGTATGCTGGCTTTGAGGTGTACCATCCGGTGAAAAATATTCCTCGAACACTACACGCCCCTGAAAATTATAGCCTCTCCGGACAGAGCCAACCGGATCAGCTCCTTCGGGTTGCAACAACACTTTCCGCTCTATTTGTTGCCCATAGGAATCATATATATAACGGAATTCACTACATTTTGTTCCATTCGTCAAGTAACCGACTTCCTGTACCATATTACCTTCTATGTCGTAGCGAAATATATCCCGTTGCATAATTTCACCCTTATCATCCAGTATCGAACAATGTCTGAGACGCCCCTCTTTGTCATATCCATAATTCTTGTTTACCGTCAGTACCCCCGCCGGTGTATAATGGCTTTCTTTCGACAAATTCCCATTTTCATCATATTCATACTGAATCTTTTCCCGGCATACTCCCGCTTCTGTGAACCGTTCTTCTTTCATTTTCCGTCCGTTTTCACCAAACTCGTAAACAAAGAACTGTCCTTTCTTCTCTCCCTTATCCACCGCCTGCGGACCTTTGGCGATAGCAACGTACGACCTTTGCTGTACCTTCTTCACTTTACCGCGCACGGGTATTTTCTCCCAGTCATTTCCACCGTCTGCATACTCTATATCTCTACGGATAATGAAATTCGGTTCTCCATACTCATTGCAACCTTCAAAACGCTCTGTCCAGTTACCCGCTTCATCTATCTTCCGAATCGGATTCTTCTGATTATCCTCTTTTACCACCCGCATCTTCCCGAACCGTAGTGCGCCCATTCTTTTCAGAGTCAGTGTATCCCAACTTTCAACCCGGTATTCTCCCACACGTTCCATATTCCCATCCGGACCATCTATCAGGATTACTTTCTCCGGCATTCCCTCCGCATTGTACAGCACTTGTCTGCCCCATGACCTATTTTTCACATAGTCTTTGGAGTACTTTTTCAACACCTTTCCCGCTTCATCGTACAGTGCAGAAACAATCTGAAGCGTATCTTCCTGCCCGTTCATAGAGACAATGCTATTCAAACGCCCCTTTTCATCATACGTATAATTCCAGCAATCGCTGACTCCCCTGTCCGCAGTCGCATAAATCTCGCGCGACACCTGTCCGGCAGAGTTATACACATACACCAGCTTGCCATGCGGACTGCCATCCGGCTTCAGCCTGTTCTCTACCATCGTACGGCCTTTGCTGTCATACTTCACGAATGTGATATAATCCACCACCTTACCGGTCACCCACGTAGTATCCTTCAGTAGCGGCTCATACACCACCGTACGTATGTTTTTAATCCCCGGCTGATCCTGGGCGCGAAGTACAGCCGAACCGGCTGCCAGCAGAAGAAGCAAACCCAATATTTTACATCTCTCAGAAATAAATCGGTATCTCATATTCAAAAGTGTTTTTCAATATGTTGCCACAAATGTAACAATACTTCGGCACGCACAAAAAAAGACGGGGAGTTTTTTACTCACCCGCCTCCGCTTTTAGTTCAAAACAAGAATAATGGACTAATTTCTACAATCCTATTCAATTTCTTCATTCCGAGCATTCCAAACTAACAGTGCCAACAATACTGATAATACCGCCGCACCAATCCAAAACCAATTGATATACGTAAAATCATAAACATCCGCCCCATTCACTACCGTTTTGTTTCCTTCTATCAACACACCGCTCATCACATCTTGCAATCCGGCACCTATGTAACTGGCAATCCCCACTACTCCCAGTGCCGCACCTGAAGCATTACGCGGAGCAATGTCAACCGCCATCAGTCCACCCAGGAAACACAATAACACACCAATACTTGTCCCAAATAAAATCATAGCCGTCACATCTACCCAAGTATGTGTACCAGGAACGAGTAAAAACAGACACAAAGCAGCTACATTCATCAATCCGAAAATCAGTGCAGGCACATTACGACGCCCTCCGAACAGCTTATCTGATATGAATCCGGAAAAGACTGTACCAACAATGCCGCAAACCGAATTGATAGAAATAATAAAGCTGGCATCCAAAGTAGTATATCCCTTCTCCGCCTCCAGATAAAACACTCCCCAACTATTCACTGCATAACGACTGATGTACATAAAAGCACTGGATAAAGCCAATATCCAGATAGCAGGCATCAGCAAAACCAGCTTCTGCGCTTTATTATAATCAGCAGCTTCCGCAGCATTCATTTCATTTTTCTCTTTCGGCCGATTCAGCGCCGGAAGTCCTTCACTCTGCGGAGTATCATGAAGGAAACGCCATATAATCAATGCTCCGATAAGCCCCACGAGACCTGCGCCCAGAAAACCATACCTCCATCCCAGAACACTAACCACAGAAGCAACGATGATGAAAGTCAAAGCCTCTCCTATGTTATGACTGGCAGACCAAAATCCATAGAAAGATCCACGCTCTTTATCACTAAACCAACGGGAAAGCCCCACTACACACGAAGCAGCTCCCATAGACTGGAACCAACCACTAATCCCCCAAAGAATGGCAAACAAGATAAATGAATTGGTAAATCCCAAACACAGATTAACCAATGCAGTAACCAATAAACCGGTAGTCATGAAACGGTTTATATTACTACGATCAGCGAGAAATCCATTTGCAAATTTTCCGATTGCATAAGTAAAGAAAAGTACAGAACCAATAATTCCTAATTCAGTTTCCGAAAAAATTCCCTCATCCACAATAGGCTTCTTCATTACATTCAGGCTCAACCGACAGACATAATACAAACCATACCCAAAGGTTGCAGCCAGAAAAGTAGACCATTGCAAACGCTTCAACCGTTTCTTCTGTTCGGACAAAGACTCTCCGTTACAAGGTCTCGGCATTGAGACCCTGTAAAAATTAATAATATATTTCAGCATATTCTTGTGAGGTTAATCGTGAAGCTTCTTTGCTTTCAGATATTCCAGTAATAGTGCAGGACGATCTGTCTGAATCAGTTTAGCTCCTTGTCCAATGATCCATCCCCAACTCTCCCCCGGTTGTTTCAACTCTACAGCAAGATCATCATCATGACCACCACAAAGTTCCGGCCACAAACTATTTATAAAAATCTTAGCACCACTATCACGTACTTTCTTTATCAGTCTCTGCACCTCCGGACCGTCATTATCAAATACCAATTCAAAAGCCTGGGGTTTCATGTGTTCTAAGTAACCGTCAACAATCGCTTCAGCACCTTCCTTGTGTAAATCGATCACAGGCATGAAAATCATCTTATCCAACACTTCACCATTTTCAGCTTTCACCTGATCATAAGGGAGCCCGGCTTTCATTATACACTGATGCACAGTACCTGTTTTTTCAAGAATAACGTATGCCTCTTTAAAATAATCATACCCTTTATCCACATTCACCATGATCTTGCCTTTACATAACTTCATCACTTCTTCAAAAGTAGGTATCAAGTGACGAGTTTTATGTCCGGCTCCATTTCTCATACGAAACTGACGCAACTCTTCCAACGTATAATCTTCCGGTTTACCTTTCCCCGTAGTAGTACGGTCAATAGTTTTATCATGCATCAAGATAAGATGCCCATCTTTAGTACGCTTCAAATCAATTTCAACCATATCCACTCCCATATCAATGCAATTTTGAATGGCTTGCAATGAGTTTTCCGGAGCATTACGCCAATCTGCACGGTGCGAAACCACCAGAATTGATTTTTCAGCAGGTTCATTAAATGCTGTATGAATCCGTTCAGCAGGATTTTGCCCCCATAAAGCAACTGTACACAGCAATAAGAGGCAACTCAATAAAAATAGATTCCTTCTCATAAATTTTATTGTTTATTTTATACATTCAAATAGATCCAATTCATAGATGACATGGCTTTCGGATATAGGAACCGCATCATCAAAAACATAGATACGATATTTGTTACCTCCCGGATATACACGTACCATTATATGTCCCTGATGGGATACCATTCTGTCAACCAGATCACCGATAACAATTTTAGTAGCCGGATGCATATTCGTGGAAAATATCTTTCTCTCTTCCGGATAAATTTCTTTAGAGAACAGACGATACAACACCGTATGATTAGGATGCAGAGCATCCCAAGTAGACATTATGACATTCTGAGGTGATAAATTCCGGAGGAAATTTTCATTAGTCCCGTCCTCATTGCCATGATGATTTAAAACCGCTACTTCTACCTTACCTACCACATCCGAAACCGGAGTCTCAATATCATGCCACTTAGGACGTCCCGGACGAGGAAAACCAGGAATATCCCCTCCTGTGTAATAATCAAATGCACCATAACTCAACTTTATCACACAGCTATACATATTTTCTCTGGGCATTTCACTTTTTAAATAGTTGCCCTTACCAGAAAATAATGAGGTAACTCCTCCATCTCCATCCCAAATCTTACCATTAGCATATACATTACGCACACCAAATGAATAATATTTTTCCGGTTTATTGCGTAACACAAATTGCTTGCACGATCCCACATTAAAGGTTTCACGTATAGTACAGTCAGAGATTGATTTTACAAAATTACGATAGTTCATATAGCAAGAATCTTTATCGGAAGGAGGCATAAAGTCATCCCCTCTGTCCACGATTACTTTAGCAGGAAAATTCCGATATACCTCGGAAATCCCAGTCAGATAATACCTGCCTTTATCCTCTTTCTTATGCAACCAACTACCTATATGGTCTGAATGATAATGCGTCAAAAGATAATAATCAATGTTCTCTTTGTCTTTAGGTATAAAATAGCGGATATAATCTGCGATCCACTCACCAGCTTTCTTGGTATCATCAGGTTTTGCAGCCACGACTCTCGCTCCAACTCTATTATTCTCTCCGGCATCAATCAACAGAGTAGTTCCATCCGGCAAAATACAAAATGTACAATCCCCTCGTCCTGTATTTACATGATGGATATCCATATATCCCTCTTTCCATCGAGGCAACTCCTGTGAGAAAGCACAGTCAGCCACCAAGGCAAACAACAATCCCCAAATATATTTCATGTTTCATAGTTTTAGAAGGATACCTGAAAGTATTGCCTCTCAGGCATCCTCACTCAATAAATACTCAGATTAGTTATATCCCGGATTTTGAGGGAACGTTTCCGGATTGTCAATCAAATCAACCTCTGTTTTCGGAATCGGATATAAATAGTCATTCTTTGTTATTGTGAAACCAACCTTTGACATAGCTTCTATCGCCGTATCTGTACGGATCAAATCAAACCAACGATGCAGTTCGAACGGGAATTCCAAACGGCGTTCTTCCAATACAGCCTTGCGGAAAGCACTCTGGTCTTTCAAATCCGTCACTTTATATTCCACTGCATTTGCACGCTTACGAATCAAATTCAAGTAACTCAGTGCCTTACTTGATTCAGAGTTTTCATAAGCTACTTCATTATGAGCCTCAGCACACATCAGCAATACATCCGCCCATCTCAATAATGGTAAGTCAAATCCAACCTTTGCCGTAGTAGCGTCAAACGTATCATAATACTTAGCTATTACATTATTGTTAGCATCCACCTTTTTATATTCGATCATGGCTTTACGATCGTCCGTATTTCCATAAGATGCTAAGAGTTTGCTATCAATAACCGACTTATCCTTAAAGTAATCGTTGTATCCATGTCCTTCTCCAAGAACTGACTTTGAATATCGTACAGCAAACAGAATTTCTTTATTCATCTCCTGATTTACATCAAAAACATCAGCAACAGTGTTCTGCAAACCATATTTAGATGAATAATCTTTGACTATGTTATCCAGCAAAGTCGCTGCTGCCGACCACTTTTGTTGTGTCAGATAAGCTTTTGCCAATAATGCCTTTGCAGCTACGGAAGTAGCTCTTCCCAGATTGTCATCATCATAAGCAGAAGTAAGCATACCGGATGCAGCCTCCAAGTCCTCTTCTATAGCTCTATAAACATCCGCCACAGAACTACGTCCATACCCCTTGGCTTCAATAGCCGTCACCGGTTTCAGGATCAGAGGTGCAGCTCCCCAAAGACGAACAATATTGAAATATGCTAAAGCCCGTAAAAACAGAGCTTCCCCTTCATACTGCTTTTTCAGCACAGCATCTGTTACCACATCTATACTTGCAAGTACATTGTTACATCTGTATATCTGGTTATACAATTCTTTCCATGCATAGCGAACGACATTATTTCCGGAGGTAGCAGTAAAGTTATCAATGAAATAGAACATACCGGCTGCTCCACCGGGATTAATATCTTCCACATTATCAGACCTTAGCTCCATGAGGGAAATAAAATATTCGCCATATTGATAGGTTCCCTGCAAGGAACCATAACAAGCGGACAATGCAGAATTTATATCAGAAGTATTTTTATAGTAATTGACTGAAGAAGCCTCAGATATAGGTGTCAAGTCCAGAAAATCACTACAGCCGGTAAGCAACAGAGATGCAAAAGCTACGATATAATATTTTATTTTCATATCTTGATTATTTAAAAGGTTACGTTTAATCCGAATACAAATGATTTAGACAGAGGATATGTACCATAATCGATACCAGGAGTCAATGAACCGCCTTTCATATTCACTTCCGGATTGTATCCGCTATATTTTGTAAAAGTGAAAGGATTCTGAGTAGAGAAATAAACTCTTGCCCGGCTGATTCCTACATTGGTAAGCAATGATTTAGGCAGCGTATATCCAAAAGTGATATTCTTAATTCTCATATAAGAACCATCTTCAATATGCCAGGTAGAAGTAGTACCATTCATACCCGTTGCACTTCTGTTTGCACGAACTACATAGCCGCTACCCGGATTACTTTCTGATTGCCAGCGGTTCAAAGCATCGACCTGACAGTTATTTCCTCCTTCCATATTATCAATATAGCGACGGAATATATTGGCAATCTTATTACCTTGTACACCTTGTAGGGCAATAGAGAGATCAAACCACTTATATTTCAACTCTGTAGAGAAACCATACGTAAACTTCGGCATGTAATTTCCTGTAATAGTACGGTCGTTCTCGTCAATCTCCATATTACCATCCATATCTTTGAAACGGAAGTCTCCCGGTTTCGCACCACTGACATAGGCATATTTACGTTGGCTCTTATCCGGATTCTTCGAGTTATCAATCTCTGCCTGATTAGCGAATACACCATCCGTAACCAAAGTATAATAGTTACCGATAGGCTCTCCGACTTTAGTAATGAAAGTCACACTCTCGGAAGTAGTTATCATTTCATCAACGCCACCGAGGTCTTTCACTTCATTCCGGTTGGCAGAGATATTAAAGCGATTGTTCCATGTAAAATCTCCCCAAGAATTTGTAGTAGAAATAGCGAATTCAACACCCTTATTATTAACTTTTCCGATATTCATAGGCACTGTACTGAAACCGGAAAACTCGGCAACCGGTACATTCAGTAGCATATCAGTTGTATTACTGTTATATAAATCCAGTTCTAAAGTCAACATATTGAACAGTCCTATTTCCAGACCCAGATTGAACATAGCAGTCTTCTCCCAACCTAAATCAGGATTTCCAGCTGTTGCAGGACGTAAACCGCTGGCCAAAGTGCCATCAGCTTTTCCAAACACATAATTGTCTTCCGATAACGTGGCGTAATACTCGTAATTTCCAATATTGAAATTACCACTGATACCGTAGCTCGCACGCAATTTCAAGGAAGTAAGCCATTTTATATCTTTCATAAAATCTTCTTCACTGATATACCATCCGGCAGAAGCTGACGGAAACATACCCCAGCGGTTATTCTTTCCAAAACGGGAAGATCCATCCATACGAGCAGCAGCTGATAATAAATATTTGCCCTTATATGAATATTGCACACGTGCCAATGCCGATAACAACGACCATTCGTAAGCAGTTGCACTCCAGCTTGTAATAGCAGATGCTGCATTCATGGTATGTACCAAGTCATTAGGATAACCATTACCGGCCAGCAATGAAGTGTTCACAGATTCTTTCTGTGCAGTCCATCCGGCTATGGCAGACAAATTATGTACATCCTTAATGACTGTAGTATATGACAATGTATTTTCCCATACCCAGTTCAACATATTCTTATCACGCTTCGACCCTTCCGGCACTGAAGGCGGAAGTCTGTCTAAAGAAGTAGGCAAAGTGGAAGGTCTGTAATAAGAACGGCTGTAGCTGTTGAAATCCACACCGAAACTTGTCTTGAATTTCAGATTCTTATAGAGTTCATATTCCCCATAGACATTCCCCATAAAACGGTAACGCTTCATCTGGTCTTCCTTTTCGTTTGCCAAAGCTACAGGATTTACAATCTGCGGATGCTTATACTGCCAGTTCCATTGATCGAAATTATAAGAACCGTCGGCATTGTACACCGGCATAGTAGGTGACATGGCCAATGCCGAAGCTACAATTGTTTCTTCTTTATATCTGTCTTCTGTCGGAACAATGTTATACACTGAATAATTAAAAGACAGATTAGTCCCGAAGGTGAATTTCTTATAATTAGCATCGACTTTTCCTCTGGCTCCCATCTGTTCAAAATCCGAACCGATAACAATACCCTGCTCCTTCATGTAATTACCGGAAATAAAATATCTGGCAGCTTTGTTCCCTCCGGACAGAGAAAGATTATGGCTTGTGACGATTCCTGTTCTCATAACTTCGTCTTGCCAATCCGTATTCGTCAGTCCAGTTTCACCATTGATATATGGCATTATTTCGGGAGGCAGCAAATAAGCCTGATTGATAACATCCGGTTTCTTCCCCAACTTCTGGTTACGAACTTCATTAGAGTCGTTAATACTACCTTCAAGACCTTTACTTTCCAGCAAATCAAGATAAGCATTGTTGTGTCCGTCATAGGAGAGCCAAGCATATTCATACGCATCCAGCATATCTATCTTTTTAGTACGTTGCTGGAAACCTACATATCCATCATATTGCACGGTAGGCTTCATATCCTTACCTTCCTTACCTTGCTTAGTAGTAATAATAACTACACCATTTGCACCTCTTGATCCATAAATGGCTGCCGCCGAAGCATCTTTCAAAACTTCAATGGACTCAATGTCATTCATATTAATGGAGCTCAAAGGAGACACATTCTGTCCTGTACCATTTCCTGCTTCACCGGACATGGGGAAACCATCTACCACATACAACGGTTCCGTACCGGCAGTAATACTACCACTACCTCTTACCTTAATAGATAATCCTCCACCCGGGATACCATTCGGTTGTGAAACCTGCACACCGGTCATCTTACCGACAAGAGCTTGATCTACACTGGAAACCGGAACAGCCAGTTCGCTCGCTTTCATTGAGGAGATAGAGGTGGTTACATCGCGTTTACGTTGTACACCGTATCCCACCACTACGACTTCATCCAACATTTCGCTATCTTCCTTCAAAGTGACATTTTGCAAGGCTTTGTCATTAGCATTAAATGTCAATGTCTGGTAGCCAATGAATGAAATGGTTACTTCTGCATTTTCCGGAACATTGGCTAAAGTATATTCACCGTCAATGTTTGTAATTGCCCCCAATGTCGTTCCTTGTATTGCCACACTCGCCCCAATCACCGGTTCACCATTTTCATCAATGATCTTTCCGGTGATTGATCTTACTTTTGTTTGGTCATCACCCGGCATTAGCTTTTTGAGAGAAATCACAATCATCTTATTCTTTAGATTCACCTCCAATGATTTGTCAAGGATAGATGACAATGCCTCTACGACGGGAGTATTTTCAAAAGTCGCATTAACCTTTTTATTCTCGTTTATTTCATCTTTCTGATAGATAATGGACAGCCCTGTTTGACTCTCTATTTCCTTCAATACAGTTTTCAATGTTTGTTCCTTAAAAACTTTACTGACTGTCTGGGCATTTACTGACAATGCACCAAAGCTGAGCAAGAACAAAAGGAATAAGCATAGAATTGTTTTTCGGTTGTTCATAGCTTTTTCTTGATTTAATTAGTTGTTACAAAATTGATTTTATTCTCTGATATATATATCCTTTCCTCTACGTTCGACGGTTATCGGGATGATCTCCTGCAAAGCAGCCATCACCTCTCCTATCGTCTCACGGTTTCTTAATGAAATGCGGAAGCGTTTGGCACCTACCTGTTCCGATTCCAAACTGATATTGACGTCATACTGGCGGGATAGCTTCGCTACCAGTTCTTTCAACGTAATATCCTCAAATTCAATCCGATTTTCCGACCAGGCTTTCCATTGCTTCACATCGTTACGGGTACGTGTGATTTTTCCGGTAGCCATATCCAACTTTACAAATTCACCGGGTATCATCTCCATACGCTGTTCCCCACGATGGATTTCTACAACTCCTTCTATCAGTGCCGTAGTGACAACTGAGTCTTCAGGATAGGCGGAAACATCGAATTTAGTTCCTTTTACTACTACATCATATCCGCAGGTCTGTACCGTGAATTCGGCCTTTTCCTTCTTCGTAACTTCAAAATAAGCCTCACCGCTAAGTATCACTTTACGATTCCGCTCGTTGAACTTATCCGAATACTTCAATATGGAACCAGCATTCAGCCATACCACTGTACCATCTGCCAAAGTCATCTTACTCTTTTCTCCGTAGGGAGCTTCGAATACGAAATAATCTTCGGTAGTAGATAAGGAAGCAATGTTCCAAATGCCCAACGTAGCCCCGGCAGTAAGCACCACAATGGCAGCTACGGCAGCCGCCCCGCGCCAGAAGCTGAAATTGCGACGAGACAACATCGGCATAATAGCCTCTTGCGTGCGAAGGCGGCGTTGCAAACGTTGCCATTCTTGCATGGTCTGTTCGTCCCCTTCATTAGTAACCTTCCATTCTTTTTCCCACTGGCGAAACCGCAAGCGGTTTTCCTCCGCTTGCTCAATGTAGTTGAACAAGAGTTTCTCTTCCGCCTTTGAAATTTGTCCTTCAAAGTAGCGGATCGCCAATTCGTGAATGATTGTTTCTGTTTTCATAAATTCTCTTTCTATAGGATGTAACAACTAATTTTAATTCTACCCAACCCCGGAAAAAGAAAAAAGCAGAAAATTATCAGTTTTCTACTTTTTCTCTTCCTAGTTATTCTGTTTATTCGTTCATAATCACCCAAGCTAAGACCATTATATAAATGTCTACCGGATACTTATCCTTGAAGTGACGTTCAAAAAGGGCAAGGGCTTTAGAAATATGTTTCTCCACGGCTGTAGTGGATATTTGTAGTTTATCGGCTATTTCTCTGTTCTTGAGATGTGTGAACCGACTCAGCAGGAAGACTTCGCGGCAACGTTCAGGAAGCTGACCTATGACGAGCTTGATTTGCTCCTGCAATTCATCATAGAGAAGTTTATTATCTGCATCAAAGGTGAAGTCGGTATAGTAAAGCCGTTCTTCCCCCTCAATGGATGCCAGGTATTCAATCCGGTGTTTCTCTACAATGGATACGTGTTTCAGATAATTCAGGCATCCGTTGCGCACCATCGCAAACAGCAAAGAGGTTATGGAGACTGACGAAAGTAAGTCTCTCTTCTCCCAGAACTTCAGAAAACATTCCTGAATAATATCCCGAACGATTTCTTCATCTTCAATAAAGCGAACAGCATATCCACGCAAACGCGGAAAATAATTTTTAAACAGATAGACGAAGGCTTCTTCGTTTCCCCGTTTTATCTCCTCCAATAAATAGCTATCATCTGAAAAATCAGCCAAATTCTTTTCCATGTTTATATTTTAAGGAACAAAGATTGTTAGAACTGAATAATTAGGTTTTGCAAACCTATTAAAATTTTGTTCCAATACAAAATGAAAAAGAGATTGTTTTTATTCGTTTACTGATTTTGAAGAATACTACCATAATACGTTCACCTTGTCGTAAGGAAACCGAAAGCGCCTCTGCAATATCTTTAGCAGTGATTCGGTTATTTATCCGGATAAATTCCAATACTTCGGCACGCACAAAAAAAGACGGGGGAGTTTTTTACTCACCCGCCTTCATTCAAACGTTGCCTAAACCTAAAATTCCGCATTTACGTCAAAACAAGGGCACTCTTTCGTCCTTTCCCAAGGATCTACAATACCGTTGTAGTTTCTATCAGGGCTCAGATCCCGGTGCCCCACCACCCGAGCCTCCGGATAACTCTGCAAAAGGTCCGCCACCAGTCTGTGCATCGCCTCTTTCTGCCGCAAAGTCCGCGTGTCGGCGGGACGTCCGTTCACATCCAAACCGCCCTCATAACACACTCCCAGACTGTTTGCATTGTATCCGCGGGCATGCGCTCCGGGCACATCTTCCGGTCTCATCAACTCCACCTGTCCCGACTTTCGGATATAATAGTGATACCCCCACGATGAAAAGCCCCTGTAACGGTGCGCCGTATCCACGTCCTGCGCACTGAAATCACTGTCCGCCCTTGTGGCGGAACAGTGAATAATAATCAGATCGATCTTTCTCATAACCGGTATGTCCATTTATATCGTCATAGCATGTGCGCTCAGCGCACCCAACAAAGCAGAAGCCATCGCAATTACAATTTTCAATACCGTATCCCAAGTTATCTTCTTCATAACGATCAGTTTTTAGTGATTGAATTTTTTATTCTTTAATTTCTAACACCTCTGGCGTTAGAATCTATCCCAACGGATCATCTTCAATTCCTCCGTCCCCACTGCCGGAGCCTCCTCCCTCCGAACCATTGCCGCCCGAAGCCGAACCCTGCAAACTCCGGGTCAGCACACGGGTATACGCCATCGTCTTGGCAATATCCGTCAATCCCTTGCCCGGGCGAAAGTTCACTCGTGACTTCTTGATCATAGACGCAGTAAAGTCTTCCGCTTTTTCCACCCCCTTACTGCTGAGTCCCATCTGCAAGGAACCCAAATCTCCCAACCTCACGATGCGTCCCGCTTTCAGTGCACGTTTCGCTTCGTAAATGATGCCCGCCAATGCAGCACGTACATCAGTTTCCGTACACGTGGTACGTCCCGTTATCGCCTCGCACATTTCGTCGAAGTCCAACTCGCCCGAAGCTTGCGCCAAGGCATAATACTTACTCGGCTCATCCTTCTTAGAAGGATTTTTACGAGCCACCACCGAATAATTCATGGATGTTGCCATATCAATTAAATTTTAAAGTAATTGTAAACCATCGATTTACACTGCAAATATACCGGATCGAAGGTACCCCTCAATCGCCAATGAAGTTTCACGAATATTATTGAAATAAACACATCCCAAAACTTTTACAGACCGTTTATTTTCAGTAAATTTACATCATATAAACAATTAATAAATACCAAAAAATGAAAGAAGAAAAAGGCACTTTCACAGTGCGCAGTTACACTAAATCGGAACTCGCTCATCTCTACAATCCACAACTGACCCTTAAAAATGCCACCCAAGTACTTCGCCGCTGGATACTCCATAACGCCGGACTGCATGCTGAACTGATTCTGTTGGGTTATCAGGACCGGAACCGTATTCTCACTCCCCGACAGGTAAAAGTTATAGTCGACCATCTGGGCGAACCTTAAACTTAACTTTACGTGAAAAGCAAAAAGTTATTCCCCGTTATCGGACACATTCGTTAATTTGCATCAAATTTTTTATAAACAATGAAATATTCGTATTATCAAAACAAGAAACAACCGCCTGTCGGCGAAGTAACCGACGAAGAAGTGGTCAACATCATCCGCCACGATGAAAAATTGGCACACATGACCCTTGACATCCGACAGCATCTTACTGCCAATGACATCGCAACCGCTGATTTCATAAAAGGAGAACTTCCTTCCGTCACCTTCTCCGCCCGCTTCACCGGTGGACGCCGGTATGACAAACTCACGGGATACAACGGAGAAATCGTCATCGATCTCGACAAGAAAACTCCCGAAGAACTGGCACGCATTTCAGCAGCCGTCACGGGAAGTCCGTTCACCCATATCAGTTTCACCAGTCCGAAAGGCAACGGCTACAAACTGACCGTACAAACCAGCCTGCCCGACGGCACCCTGCCGCAGTCTCCCGAAGAAGTGCGCAACTACCATGCCCACGCTTACGACCAGGTTGCTGCACTCTACGAAGAACTTTGCCAAACGGATATCGACGAATCGGGCAAAGACATGACACGCATCTGTTATCTGCCCCATGATGAGAATGTTTACCTGAATCCCGCCCCGCAGCTTCTTATTGTCGACCTTAACCGTCCGCTTAGGGAAAAGAAAAAGAAAACTCCCGGACGGAAAAAGGCTGCCGTAACAGCGGAAAGCACAGCCTCCCGCCTGAAACCTTCGGATCACATCTGCTACACCCAAAGCGAAAGCCGTTCCCTGCTCAGCCTGCTTCTTTACTACCACGACCATAAAAACAAGTATGAGGAGGGCAACCGCAACAATTACCTATTCAGGCTGGCTTGCACCTACAACGCTTACGGCATCCCCAAAGGAGAAGCCATTCCCTTCCTGCACCTCAACTTCACCGACCTGCCGCCCGAAGAAATCGACTCCCTGACCGACAGCGCCTACCAGCATGCCGATGAATACAACACCCGCAAACTGACTACTCCGCAATGGAATTTCCTCCGCACCGGACAGTACATCAACAGCCATTACGAAACACGCTACAACCAGATGAAGCACCGCATGGAGTGTCGCAAAAAGGGTGAAGACGATTTCGTCATGCTGGATGACATGGTAAGTAACAGCATCTGGATGGAGCTGAACGAAGCCGGTTATTCCTGCAGCGTCAAGAACATGGAGAATCTGATTTATTCCGATTTCAGTTTCTCCTACCATCCTATCCGCGAATATCTGAATCGTCTGCCCCAATGGGACGGCATCGACCACATCGGCCTCCTCGCCGGCAGCGTTCACACCATCCCTGCACAGACGGAGTTCTGGCTGAAAGGTTTCAGGCATTTCCTGGTAGGTATGGTTGCCGCCGCCACACGGGAAGAAGTAGTGAACCACCTTTGCCTCCTGCTATGCAGCAAGCAGAACTTGGGGAAAACCACTTTCATCAACAACATTCTGCCACGTGAGTTGCGAACCGATTATCTCAGCACCGGCATCATCTCCGCCGGAAACAAGGACGACCTCTCCCGCATGTCGGAATATATGCTTATCAACTTCGACGAATTCGAAGGCATGACGGGGCATGAACTAAGTCTGCTGAAGGACCTCATCACCCGGAAGTTCATCAGCATCCGCCTGCCTTATGCCCGCCATACCCAGAACCTGCCGCACTGGGCTTCCTTTGCCGGCACCTGCAACTATCCGCAAGTGTTGTACGACCCCACCGGCAACCGCCGTTTCCTCTGCTACGAAATTGAAAAGATCGACCGCCTCGATATCGACTATCCACAGCTTTATGCCCAGATCAAGCATCTGCTGGACAGTGGTTACCGCTACTGGTTCGAAGCCTACGAGAACGATGAGATAGAGCTCAACAACAAGCCTTTCCTCTTCCAGACTCCCGAAGAGGAAATGGTACTGACGCACTTCCGCAAACCGGAACGTTTCGAGAGTTTCAAGTACATGACGGTAAGTGAAATGGCGGAGGAAATCCGGAACAGAACCGGCTATCAATACAACCATGCCGGAAAGATTCTGATAGGAAAGATCCTCACCAAATACGGTTTCCAGTATGTGACAAGCAAGAACATGAGGCGCTACGAAGTGATACTTCTGGAGGCGGAAAGTGTGAGAAATAATCAGTTGTATCAATAAAGATATACCATTAACCGGATATGTACATCCATAGATGAACCGTTAAATAATTCCCAAAAAGAGAAGAAAAAGAAAGAACAACTTCTCTTTTCGGGAATTATTGACTATATTTGTACTTAAATAAAGAAAACATGAATATTACAGGATCTGAAAAGTTTGAGAAATTCTGCAAAAAGCACAATGATGCACAAACTGCTTTAGAGAAGTGGGTTGAAGAGGTAACAAAAGCTTCTTGGAAGAATCATAACGAATTGAAAAACGATTATTTGTCTGTGGACTATGTAGGGAACAATCGTTATGTATTCAATGTCAAAGGCAATAAATATCGCCTTATTGTTTTGGTTGTATTTTTTGCAGGAAATATCGATATTCGTTTTGTTGGAACCCATTCAGATTATGATGCAATTGATGCAAATAAAATAAAAACTATATAGGAGGCATATATATGAAGATTAAGACAGAAAAAGAATTCCGCGCTTATCAAGCAGAAATGGAAAGCATTATCACTAAAGGTACATCTTTAGGTGATATGGAATTATTGAGTGAGGAAGACAAAACAAAATACATAGCCCTCTCTCAAGCCATCAGCGAATGGGAAGCTGCCTATCATCCACTACCCGGAAGAGTTTCAACTTTGATTATTGATGCTATTCGGGCAAAAATGGAAGCGAATAACTTAAAGCAGAAAGAAACAGCTAAATGTCTGGGAATATCAGAATCCAGAGTCAGCGATATCCTGAATGGTCGTCGTTCATTGAATCTTAATATCGTGAAAAGGTTACGTGATAACTTAGGCATACCGGCTGATTTCATCTTAGATAATATTTCATAAAGTGAAATCATTCTACACTTTCAAACGCATCGAATGGTTAGGTCGAAGTGGGTTATTTCTATAACTTCCCGAATATGTTTAACTATAGTAAGTAATCACTTTCTATTTTTATCTTCCTCACGAAAGTTTTAGAAAGTAACCTATCTCTACCTAACCGTCCCAATAAAAAAGACATCGTTACCATAATTCATAAACAAAAAGTATGATGAAATAAAAGCCTGAGAAACAGACTTCAAAAAGTTGGCGGAAAGTCTCAAAAAAGCGGCGAAAAATTTGAAAAATACCGCCATGTTTTCCAAATCTTTCGCCACTTTTTACTATAACTTCCTTATGAGATTTTCTCTATAATTCTTTAACTGTTATGCTAAAACTGCGGCAAGATTGTTCGTATGCTGCTTTCTGATCTAAGTTCATCAGTTGTTCAATCATAGAACGACCTTTCGCACTAATGCCTTCATCAAACAGAAGTTGATTTTCTATTTCAGTGACAGTAGATCCTTCAATAACTGTTGGATGGGTTATAAAAGAATACATACAGCTACAGTATACGAGCATAGAGATTTCCTATTCTTTAAACCTTATCTCATAACTTTTAGTTACTGCTGAAAAGCGTTTATTATTCAAGAGGTCCTCCCCTTCTTCAAACATAAAAAGATTTCCAAGATATTTGATTCTTCTTAGTTCCTCATTTAGAGTGTTAGTCACAAAAATAATATGATAAAAATTCTTCTCCTGCTTGGCTTTTTCTATCTCCGGTATCGTTATTTCAAAACAATTCTGGTCATCTGCTTTTCCCTTAACCTCAACGAAATTTTTATTTCCAGTCCTGTCAGTATATTCAATGTCATACCCCAGTCCATCAGTACCATGCGGATTGTAACCAGAATAAGCAGGTTCGACATGGGCAGCATATCTTGATACCCATTTAACATTTTCAATGTTCTGATCTTCCTGCAATTTCTCATAAACGATCATTTCAGCTACCATCCCTATAATTAGCTTCTGCCTATTATTCTTTTGCCCATCATATTTTAAAGAGCCATTGCCTGTTCCATATTGCCTGCCTGTTGATTGCATTTTTTCCGGTACACGACTAGGTTTGATATTCTCAATGGCTGGTTTGCATTGATTGGCATATTTCATTGCTACCTGTTCAGGAGGAAGCTGTAATTCTTTAGTAGATATATTTTCTCCCTGCTCTATTAGCCATTGCTTCATTTCCACTTCCGGATACAGATGCAGATTAATCTGCTCTCTTGACATGCCAAGTTTGTGAAATAAAGAAGATAACAGCGGAACATTTTCGTACCGATTGATATTATCAAAATTAACTTCTTCATTTATCTTTCTTACAGTCTCAAGTTCCAATCCCGCCAATGAAGCTATTTCTTTTATATCGACCGTATCATTCACAATAATCCGATCAAAATTAGGTATTTTTTTGTGATAAAAACAGCTTGCCAGAACTTCTGTAGCTGGGTAAAATCCGAAGCATACAGTATTTGCCGGATTTCCTCTATCCGAGTAACTGATATGTCATAGTCTGCAAGGTAATCTGCTTTATTTTTTGATTTTATAAATTTCCACAAATCAATATTGAATCTTTTTAAATCACGATCCAGCATACTCATAAACAATTCTGTCAAACAGGCAGCAATAAGTTTCGGTTGCCTTAAACTGTCGTTCTTAATATGGAGAATAAAATTTCTTCTGGTTTTCTCAATATAATAATCAGATTCAATAATCAAACCAGACAGTTCGCCAACAGATATTTCGGTCTCTACTTTTTCTTTTTTCCAGACCTCTACAAGCTTCAGCGCTTCAAGGTATGAAGACATAGAAATATCAAAATTATATTCCAGCAATGCAATTGCTTGCGGCAAATCAGTAAAAAACTCTATTAAGAAAAATTCCTTTAAGGCAGAAGATTCAACTAAGTTTTTAGTTATTGAGTTAGAAAAACGCCTCCCTATTTTTGCCGCAATTTTCCCAAATGTATTCCTATCCCGATTGGTGAAATGCGGTTGTATTTCTGCTCGGACAGATTCAGGTAACAAGTCATAGTTAAGTTTATCGTCAATATAATAGATATTTTCCGGATACTCCCATTTTGACCTTCCAGTGGTTTCATTAATGGCCAACATAGGTGTATTGCAAATTGTCCTCACATCATTATCCGAAATTTCATTCCTGTCATAGAAATCAAAAACCTTGCTTAATATACGATTATAGAAATCTGTAAAATCCTTCCCTTCAGGTATATATTTATGGTATCTATTATAAATATGTTTGAGAAGCCGATTAAAATTATCCACAGTATTTCCATCCAAATGACACAACCCTACCGACTCTATAAAATCACGATTATTTTCAAAATCGATTGGAAACAGCCTGAGATATTTAGATATAACTTTATTATGAACTTTTGAGATATCAGCTAAACGCATTCCTACAATATACGCCAGTGAATACACTTTTTCATCATCGTCCAAAATAATCCACCGCATCTTGGACAATTCTTCGCAAAATGATGAAAATTTCATTATTACAGAGGATTGGGCGTCGTGCTTATAGCTAAAACCATTGGAATATTTCATTTTAGGCAACCACGTAGCGCTCATAAGGGATTTATAAAGTTCCCAATTTTCTACAATTGTATCAGTAAACCATTTTGTATACTTTACGGGTTTGTCCAGCATACGGTCATTCTCAATATAAAAAGGCGTATCACTAAGGTGCGTGTTACGCTGGATGTGCTTCACCCGCATATTACCATTTCCACGGGATGCGGTCTGCACATCACTGCTGATATAAAATGCCGGTATCTCCCATACTCCACACAACTTAAGGAAATCCTCAACACAAGTTTCCGCTTCTATTTCTTCCTCTCCCAGTTCCTCTTGCTTAAATACGGTTTCATCAACAAAATAGCCCTCAGGATATAATTCCCGCAATTCTTCTTTATCAAAATAGACCGGATGCTTAAAAGGTGATATCCAATCTTTTTGGCCTTTGACAGGAAGCTGTATCTTTTCTTTTATATCCAGCTCGGATCGTGCATCTTGTGGGTTCAGATGATAGATAGCATTCAGTATATCTACATTAGGAACAGTCTTTTCATCGAATAATTTTAGCAACCTTCGGATCAACTCATTAGTATTAAACTCTTTCACCGCAATACGTGTCTCTCTAATTTCGAGTTTTATACCATTATGCATAAAGTGCACATACTTCTGGATGCTGGCAGGTAGTGAAACCGGATTCCTCCGACCTCCATAAAAAACATCCTCATCGTCGGATATCAATTTCCAGTTATTGGTCAACAATATCCTCTTGCCTGAGACATTTAAATTTTTATGCCTATCAATATATCGGTAAAGGTTCTGAAAAAAGTCAAGATTTTTAGATTTTGCCTGTTTTTTAGCCTCTTGTTCGATGCCACTGGCAATATCTTCATAACTTAAGTAATATATATCAAACTCTGCTATCAACCATTCAACGACAGGGGCCGACCCAATATAGATAATTGGTTTACCATCAAACCGATCATCAGGAAAAAGTCCTTTATCGAATCCATCTGCAACAATCACTTCTGATGTTTTATAATATTTCCGTGAGTGTTGATCATAAATGAATTTTTGCCCCTTCAATGTCTCAACCAGTCCATCATAAAGTTCTTCCAGTCCGGCGTCTTCATTCCTTTTAAAACAAAGAATTTCGTTTGTATTGTATTTTCCCCTCTTTAATAATTTCAGCATATCACTCCCAATATACTCACCTATTTTACGAAGCAGGTATCGGTTCAAAGGTGACTTGCGAAGCCGTGTTCGTTCCGGATTAACTAAAAAATAACTATGTATCATAAAGCGAAAGCCGGAACGAATATTGAGAGGGTAAAACAAGTACAATTTTGCATTTGCATCAGGTACAAATAAATTCTTCTCATCAAGTTCAAGCACAATATGAATATCAATAGATGTGCTATTACTGTATATTTCCTTTTCTTTTCCTTCAAGACTATTCAGAATATCGTCAGGAAGAAAGTTTTTTTCATTTGGGACGTAATACCTGAATCGGTTCAGTATTTCCTTACCATTATCAACAACTATAAGATTTTTCCGGATATCCTTCTGGATATTATATATCGTCCTTTGAGTTGGAGTTGTAAAATCTACTTTCTGTATGTTACCCAACAACACAAGTTGCTTGGCTTTAATTTCTCCGAAATCAGCACAAATTTTTTCTTCTGCAAAACTTTCTTTAAGAGGAAGTTCAATCTTTGTGACAATACCTTTCTCTCGCTCTTCGCTTGTCAATGCTCTTGAACGGTAATGAGGGAAAAAGAATAATGGCAATTGATTTTCAACAAGGTTACTATTATACTGACTCAGCACTTCCATCGTAAGCTTCCTATCAAAATATATAGCCCCTCCAGTGGTAACGATACGAGGTGTATCTGAAACTTCCAGCGTCGATTTAAAACCAATACCTTTGAATCCAATAAAGTCTAGGCTTTGTTTCGGACTCTGCCCAATGGAAGTGATCGATGCAATCCCCTCCTCACTGAAAGGAGCACCTGTGTTTGCTATTGACAGTACATTGTCTTTAAGTTCAATATAAATATCCCCCTCTTGTGATGCCTCCTTGTTGGCGTCTCTCACATTTTGTATTAATTCGAAGAAGTAACGACCTTCATACGCTTGTTGAAGATATTTTTCTGCTTCACAGATGGTTTTCAGTCCCCGTTCAGAATTCCTACAGGAATCTTCAAACAATGATAATGTTTTTTCCTTTATACCCATAAAACCAGTTTGTCTCAAGATTTATTTTCCCCTCACGACTATTCCACAAGATTAACTAACGAGACAAAGATAATAAAAGCAAAACTAATTTAACAATAAAGAGATAATAAAAATAGAGAATACATCAATTATGACTGAAAATCTGACTCACAAAATATTGAGGGGAAAAGGCGGATTACTCCGCCTTCCATCATTCATCCTCCGGCAACTCTCCTGTCCGTATCCACTTTGCATAGGACAGCAACGTTTCTCTGCTCACAATCTTTCCCGTCTTTACATTCACCACATCTATCACCGAAGCCAGCGAATGGATAATCTGTGTATAATTTTCCACTCCATTGTAGCGCAACTTCCCTTGCTCTATCAACTTTACAATGACTCTGGCAATCTCCTTCGGATGGCCGTAATACTCTAACCTTGCAGGTGTATCATGCTTTTCTACCTGCCGAAGCTGCCGGAGCAGACTTTTTTTTCTCTACACTAACCAGCAACTCTTCAACGAGTGCGTACTCGCGTTCACTGGTAATTTTCAATTCATCACGCAATTCTTCTAATTCCATAAATATTATTTTTTAATTTTTATCCTCAGGTAAGCACGGTCATCAAAGGAGCAGTTTCCTTTCTTTATCCCTTTCGTGCTCTTATACAACCGTATACACAAAGGATCTTTTTCTAAAATATCTGCAAGATAACATTCCGATTCATGCAAGGTGGAATATAGATGAGGATAACCGTCAGAAGACAATACCACCTCTTCCGCATCACCCACAGGGAAAATATTCACCTGTTTCATCTGCACGGGAAAGCCGTCAAAGACAGGGAAGGCATACCGCTGGCCTTCTATCGGACAATTCTGCAAAACAGCCTGTTTCTGCAGAAAAGGATAGATAAATTCCCGTCCCGGATCGTGAGATTCCAGATCTTTCACCGTAGCCCCGTCCAGCAAAGCTACTTCATTGACAGCCGCACGGGCATTCGCCATAATAGCATCAATCTCTTTCTCATTAGAGGAATACAGATTGCCAATGATACACTGGCAATCGCCCACCTGCCATACTTCATTCCGGGCATAGCTATAAATCACGCCATTGGCCGTGAAACGTTTACCCGGCTCCGACTTTAGCTCATCAAGTAAATTATGCTCTACATAGAAATCATGTATTTTCTTTGTTATCCGGCTAATAGCCTCAACAGCATCAATATCCTTCGGAAAATCACGTATAGCCTCCAAAGCAAGCTCCATAGCCAGCCGACCGGTTTTCTTACCCTCGTAGGTGAAGGTAGATTTAGCCGTAGCCCCGTCAATCACCGCTGCAAAGTAAGGCGTAACAATAATGCCATCCTCATTAGTCTGCGGACTTTGCTTGCCTTTCAGGAAACACTCCTCAACCATAAAGTGAGGAACGGAAGGAGCCTGAAATTCATTCTCCGACTGTAGATAGGTCCAATCGCGTTTACAATCCATTACTTTCGATTTATGTTTCAAATAGTCAATCAGGTACGCCGGGCGGTCTGTTTGCAAGATTGTTGCACCTAAATTGTCAATCAAATAACCATAACCTTTATCCCGGTTTGCCAGTGAACAGTCGTCATCATGCCCGCCCGCATGGGTATCCCACAAGGTGTTATACCAGATATGGGATTTCCCGGCCATTATCTTCTTCACTTCGTAAGGCAACAGGTTGGTATCATGGGCGAACTTAAATTCAATAGCCACCGGTTTCAACACCCGAAGATAGTCATTTAACTTCTGAATGGCATCTTCTTCATCCAAATTAACTTTCGGCATGAAAACCACCTTATCCAGATATTTCCCGTAATCACGTTTCACATCTTCCGCCGGAGCATTACTTTTCATGATCACCAAGTTGGTGGTTCCCGTCTTTTCTAACAGTTCATACACCTGGTCGAAATAATCAAAAGCTTTATCCAGGTTCAGCATCACCTTCCCTTTGGCTGTCAATAATGCTTCTTCCAAAGTGGGAACCTTATAAATGGTCTTGATATGACACCCATTCCGCAAACGCAACGCTTTAATTTCGGCTAAAGTATGATCTTCTGGTTTCCCTTTTCCGGTAGTAGTACGGTCGAGCGTTTTATCATGCAACAAAATCAGATGTCCGTCTTTGGTACGGGCAAGATCCACCTCCACAATATCCACTCCCATCCGGATGGCATTCTCTATGGCTTCCAATGAATTTTCGCAAGCATTGCGCCAATCGCCACGGTGAGCGACAACCAAAACTTTTTCTGAATCCGGATTAAACAATTCTTTCCGAATCGTATCTACTCTGTCCGCCGACACCTGAGCATTGGCAGGAAGCATCCAGAGCAAAAGCAACAAAATATAATTCACACGCATCTTTTTCTATTTTTTTTGATTATCCTTTTATTTTTTTGATTTACCCTTCGATTTATTCAACTCACTCTTCAACCCTTCAATTTCCTTCTGTTGCTGAATGGTATAGAGTGTAAGTTCCTCTATTTTCTGCAACAACACCTTATTCATCTCATGCTGAGAATAACCCTCTTCTGCCACTTGCTTAGCCGAAGGGACATCCGGCAAATGGTGATTTTCCGAGACAAACTCTTCCACTTCGGCAATGGTTCTCAAAGCATAATCACTGCTGAATACAAAGTCTGCCCAAGTTGATTTCGGCGCAATGGCATAGTCTTCCGAAAGTACCCCTCTTCCAACAAACAGCGTATACTTACTTTTAAGTTCTTGGCGAATATTTCTAATATCGGTAGTCTCCAGCCCAATATAACCATTCCTATAATCCGCATCAAAATACATGCACATTTGCTTGTTTATTCCCAAAAACATTCCATGGTTTGACTCTGTACCAATCCAGGCATTCGTATCACTAATATCTCTTCCCACATACACTTTAATCCCCGCTCTTTCCAAATAGAGTGATCCTCCCACATTCAGCTTATAGCCAGGTGACTCAACCTGACCTATCGTAACCACGCCACCCTTCAAAAGAACCGTCGGTTCATCATCATTATTCACTTCGTTATTCCCCCAAAGCGCAAGTCCATTTCTTCCGCCTATCCTAAGCCACTTCTCAATGTTGCTTGCAATAATCGGATCACCGTTTCTCCCAATTTTAAAGGTAATTCCCTCATCACTATAGACACCTTTAAGTGAAAGATGCAATGGATTAAATATATTCGTCTGACTTTCCGTTATAAAAACCTTATTCTTTCCCTTAGGATTAAGCCTGATTCCATACAAAGCTGAAATGTTCATCTCTTCACGCGGAAAACCAATACTTCCCAAATAAAAACGATTGGATGTATAAAAGTTTAAAGCGGGAGGATCATCCACATTACCAAGAATAGACGTCGTTCCATTTGCAGATACCCTGAACAGTTCATTTCCTTGAAACTTGCTCATAATAGAGTATAGATTATGGTCGGTGGCAGTAGGCTGTTCACCTATGAACTGAATAATCCCTCGGTTACTTCTATTCCAATTATACAATGTGATGTCTGACAAAGAAGGTAAATTTTGCCCCGGAGGATATTGAGCATATGCACTATTGACTGTGAATAAAACCAAAGTCCATACAGCAAGCAGTTTATGTATTTTTAAAGTTTTCATAATTACAATAGATTATAAGTTTACAATTATTTTTTTACTCATCTTACAAAAATCCGATTCTATCACGACCAGATATACAGCAGAGATGTCTACTTTTATATTTTCAGAAAAAGAAGTAGCAGAAGTTACTGAATATTCACGCAACGTCACTCCGGTCATGTCGGCAAGCCTTACTTTCAAATTACCAGCTTCCGGAAAACACAAATGAACCTTGATAACCCGTGCACCCTTGTCAAAATAGATTTCTTCATGCAAAGGAGGTGTCAAATTCCCTTTCTTTACTGCTCCGGCAGTTTCCACACTTGCTTCCACCTCTCCCAGACACCACTTTTGGGCATCCGTATTGTCAGACACTTGCTGCAAAACGCTTTCGTTGGTATCGGTCAGATACATTCCGGTAGCCTCGTTGCTGATAGTAAAAATACGCCCTCCCGACGTGTCCTTTACGGGAGTTAAAAACCATTTTTGATATCTTGATTCCAAAATGCTGCTCACAGACAAACCATAGCCTGCATCCGCACTCAAAAAAGACAAATCATTCCGGTTTTGCAGCACATATCGAAAGCCGTCCGACCTCCCCACACAATGCAGATACCAAGACGAAGAATTAAGAGGAGTAGCTGTTTGGACATTAGCCAACTTCTCTTCACCCATACTTATCTGTGATTCCGCATGAAACAAAGCAGCAACTTGCTCTTGAGACAAAGCTACATCATAAATTTTAAAATCATCCATTCCGGCAGCAGGTATACCTTCTGCCGTACCTATACACAATTTTTTAACCAGATTCCAATCCGGAACAAAAGCCGAATAACATTCCGTCAATTTTCCTCCGGGAGTGCCCAAATAGAATCGGATTCCATCGGTCGAATAAGCCACTGTTACAAAATACCATCCCTCATCTTCATTAAAGTTAGAGTCACTCCACATCCACTGCCGGTCCGGCAATGTGTTTTGCTTCCCGTCCCAATGATATATGTCCAAAACCGCTCTTGCACCTTTCTTTTTCATTCCAAGCAATAACTCCCCTTTTTCACCAACTGCCCAGAAAGTTTGCGCTATAGAATCTTTTCCCGCATACATCCAATAGGTCAGCGTAATTTCTTGAGAAATTTTTCTTGGAATTGCAGGGACGACCATATAATTATCCCCCTTGTCAAAAGCAACTGCTTTCCCTTTCATACCAAAACGGTCTGCACATGAATGAAGCTCTCCATAAATATCGGCTTCCCTGCCCGACATCACATCCGTAGAATTTGTTCCGTTCAGCGGGAAACACCACTTGGGCAACGGCACATCCTGAGCATGTAAATTTACTACAAAAGAGAAAAACATCATTAATATATTCTTTTTCATAGGCTATATTCAATTATCTTTACTAAACTCATTATTCAAAGTAGAGCGCAATTCTGAATATTTAAATTCATAGATAGAAATTTCTTCCGGCATAGTAAAAACAACCGAAGAATTAGGGTCTCCAAAAATCAACTTTGCCAACGAACTACGATTTAGGTAATTTTTCATAAAGCTAAACCGAGGAGAGTCTATTCCAATAAAAACAGGTGCATGCCATCTATTATTAGTCAACATACGTGCATTACGCGTCTCTATCCAGAAGAAAAAGCCCGTAAAAAAGATGTGAATCTCCCAAAGCACAGTACCTGATTCCACAATGAACATTGGATCATATAAATGATAATCATAATAATATTCAGAACCTGGTTCATATCTTCTTCGAACTGTAATTGTGGCAGAATCATAATAAATATCCACAAATGATTTATCTTCTGTACTGTTAGTAAATGATAACAACTTCAACGGCTTTGTAACCTCATTCAAATTAGCTCTAAAATAAAAAGCAACGGTCAAGCCATCCATTCCTGCCATTACCGGTTGAATTTCATTCATGCTCAATACAGTCCTATTTGCATCACTGACCTCTCGATAGAAAAGACTCTTGCCTAACTTCGTGATATACTCATGCTTATCTTGAGAAAAAACAGAAGAAGACAACAATATTCCCCAGAAAAAAGTGACAATTAAAATTTTATAAGATTCTATTATTTTCATAGCTAACGCAAATTTAATGAGGCATTTTATTAAACAAATCATTCACAACTTTACAAACATCCGGTCTATCTGTTGTAAGTACCATTATTTTTCCATAAGGAATACTCATTAAAAAATAATGATCTCCTCTCATGTCCTCTCTAGAATCTTTCATCCTAAATTCTCCGTATCTTCCAGCCACACCGCGTGGACCGGCTGGTTCTTCCGGATAAATGCCCGGTCTTAGCCCACTGTTTCGGTACACATAATGCAACAAATTTTCATAAGTAACTCCATCTTTTACAAATTGAGTTAAATAACGATCACCGGCTTTCCTAAAATTAGTCTGCCATGCTACAAGTTCCTTCTTAGCCCGACTAATCCATGCATCAATAAACTCTAAATAATTAGCCCTGTCTGGGTGAATAACAGGCATAAATAAAGTTTTAGACATCTGTTCTTCCGTTAAATATTGACTAAGTTCTTCATAAGAATAGTTCACCTTGAAAGCCAGATATTGCAATGCTTCTTTTTCTTCGGCTATTTCAACACATTTTTTTAGAATATTCATAAAGCTTTTCGTCATTAATCGCTTTGCAGCTTCACCATGCTGCTTAGGATCATAATCACAGGCTGCAATGCAGTTACCATTTTTATCATATCGAGACCTAATTTCTTTAATATCCACAGTGAGCACCAATTCATATTCTTTCAAGGCATCAATCATATCACTAAAAGTCAAATACTTATATTCAGAAACATCCATATTCCTTTTTCTCAAATGCAAGTTTCTTATTTGACTTGCATTCATATCATATAAATAATCCTCGTCAGAACCTGAATAATCCGATAACCTTTTTAGATTATAGTCGTGAGAAATAATCAATTCGCCATCTTTAGTATTCATCACATCTGACTCCAACACATCAGTATACAATTTAGTATCCCGGATCGCAGCTATAGAATTTTCCGGATTACCTGCCCCTAAATTATCCCCCCATACTCCACGATGAGTAGCAATAATAAAATCAGCCCCACAATCCATTCTCGGTTGCTTTACTTTTGTCCATGCTTTTGTTACAAACTCATTTGCATGCATTAAGTCATAACAATAATGATTCGGGTGAAACAAAGCATTTCCTCCATTCCTGTCAATCAACCCTATTCCTGGTATTTTAACTACATCTACTTCTGCATTCGTTTCATTTATCTGAATTATCAAATCAATAGCATAAAGAAACATACGATATGGTTTAATCTTAACCGTATCGTATCTCTTTCTATCTATAGCACCTAATGCGGTTTTTATATCTTTACTACTCCATGTATTGGGATAATATGTCGCACCACTTCCTAATGAAGCCTTATCATAAATTACTGATACTCCCGAAAAGGTCGTCGAAGTAGAAGTTATATAAGTATGATAAACTAATGTATTTGTAGCATTACAAAATACTTTAACTTCAATTTTCCCACCAGAGCTCACAACACCTTTTATTCCATTTTCCATATCAACATACGGATTAAACAACTCTTGCAAACTTATCCTGGCCCTTACCTCACTTGCAAGCACAGTCAGATTTACATGCAATAAAAACACTAACAGCATCAAGCTGAGATTCTTCATTTTTAAATAGCCCATAAATTTATATCTATATGATTTATAATAGCTTAAAAAGTGCAAGAAGCTGTTTCTTTTTTATCGTTCACTATTTCTTAACTTTTGAGGTCTCTCTCCTTTTTAGTCGTTACACAGCTCACTATGCCACTCCAAAATTATTCTCAAAAACATTTTAAAAAGAAAAAGTTAATTCTATCATAATAAAAATATTACATTACAAACATAAAGTATATGAATTTTAAAAAGGTCTACACAATAGACTTTGCAATTCCCATTTCCAGTCCGCGGAGTTCTGCCAGTCCGCGCAGGCGACCGATGCAGGAGTATCCCGGATTGGTTTTCTTCTTCAGGT
>ERZ1673742.984-NODE-984-length-29697-cov-8.206430_pt1 | contig 29697 bp, 30 predicted proteins | sample MGYA00580208_ERZ1673742 | MGnify/ENA primary metagenome ERZ1673742 (study PRJEB41218, sample SAMN15661774) | gut metagenome | host: Homo sapiens | place: Canada: London | collected 2015-08-20/2019-03-30 | study: EMG produced TPA metagenomics assembly of...
GTAGAGGATGCCTTCTGCGGTATGGCCGGAACAAGCGGTACAACTTCCTTCTCCGTCTATTATGAATATGGCTCCGACTATCCTACAAGTTCTTGGTTAGTCTTAGATCTCACAGAGAGCAGCGGTAATGAAGTTCTGGATTACGTTCCTCTCACCTAATTCTGTTCTCCTTAGTAATGAAACCAACATTCTAATTTACTCTGGCGAATGGAAAAACGGGGACTATGCTCATTGATTACTGGCGCCATATATGATATAGTTGCCCGTGGATTAAAGACCACGGGCAACTCGTTACGGCGTAGCAGGTATTGCCAACAATCATGGCAACAAACTACGAAATTCGAAAGAGTATCCCCTAACAGCAGTCGGCAGCGATCAACAAGCGGTTCTCAAAAAATCGCGTGATATCAGGGACTGCGAGGGATTCACTGGGATGCAGCGCAACAGCTAAAAAGCTGTATCATGTACTCCTAAGCCCGAGGCCCCCGGTTCGAGCCCGGGCAGGCGCACCAAAAACGCTGTAATCTCAAGGGATTGCGGCGTTTTTCCTTTTTGAAAATCAACATAGGATATACCGAAAAGGGACGCACTGCCTGCAACCGGCGACAGACCAAATGTACCCGTTTTTTAAGATTTCTGTTATTTAAAAATGGCTATTTCATTGACTTTTGTGGCCACAAAAACGTATAATGATAGCGTTTTATTTTTATGTTTTCACGAAAGGTAAAATAGATGCGTATGAAAGGGAGACCTACCGACGCAATAAAGGACACTACTGTAAAAGTGCGTCTTGATGATCATACAAGAAAAATGCTTGCGTATTGTGTTGAAGCTATGAACTTATCGAAATCAGAATTAATTCGGCTTTGCATCGCGAAAGAATATAAAGAACTGTTGGAGGATTCTCTCAAATGAGGTTTATTGGGTGTAAAGCGCTCCTTCTTGACAACATCAAGAGCGTAATTGACGAAAATCCAATTGGCTAATTGCCCGCTTGGTAAATCATATGACCGGTGAAATCGTTCAGGATGATATCATTCTGGATTCCGGAAGTATTACAGATGTTTTGAACAGTCGAGATGCTTTTTTCGATTATATCTTTGGAACAGAAAATCATTGATCCCATTACTATTGGGGTCAACGCTCAAAATATCCGTCATCGTAAGCCGCCCTTTCTTGACGCATTCCGGATTTTTCTTATGCGAGCCTCCCCGCAGCGCCGTTGACAAGCCCTCCGCTGCCCGATATAATACGTTCCAGCGGCCGTCAACAGGTGCAAATTTACAATTGCTTCATCGCATTTTCTCCTTATCGCAATGCGCAGCATTTGTAAAAGGAGATCCGCTTTATGGACGTTTTGGATCATACTATGCCGATCATCGGGGAGGTACTTTCTCATGAATCAAGTCGCTATTGTCACCGGCGGGACTTCCGGCATCGGCAAGGCCACCGCCCTCGCCCTGAAGGCCTCCGGCTGTACCGTTTACGAATTTTCCCGCCGCGCGCAGGGCGTGGAGGGGCTGCATCACATCGCAGCAGACGTCACCTCCGAGGACTCCGTCCGCGCCGCCGTAGCGCAGGTCATGGATGCCGAAGGCCGCATTGACATTCTCGTGAACAACGCAGGCTTCGGCATCTCCGGCGCCATTGAGTTCACCTCCACCGCCGATGCCAAGTCCCTCTTCGACGTCAACTTTTTCGGCATGGTGAACATGAACCGCGCCGTGATCCCCATCATGCGGCAGGCCGGTCGCGGCCGGATCGTAAATCTCAGCTCCGTGGCGGCCCCGGTCCCCATTCCCTTTCAGGCGTATTACTCTGCCACCAAGGCTTCCGTCAACGCCTACGCCATGGCGCTTGCCAACGAGCTGCGTCCCTTCGGCATCACCGTCTGCGCCGTCATGCCCGGTGACATCCACACCGGCTTCACCGCCGCGCGGCGCAAGGTCAGCGAGGGCGACGATATTTATAAAGGCCGCATTTCCCGCTCGGTCGCGCGCATGGAGCACGACGAGCAGACCGGCATGGATCCCGCCAAGGCGGGCGCTTACATTGCCAAGGTCGCGCTCAGGGAACGCTCGCACCACCCGCTCTACGCCATTCGCGCAGACTACAAGTTTTTCGTTTTTCTCTCCAAGATCCTTCCGGCGCAGGCGCTCAACCGCCTGATCTACGCCATCTACGCCAAATGACCGCCGCAGGATCTCCCGCGCAAAACGCACACGAGGCAGGAACCGACAGGGTTCCTGCCTCGTTTTTTCTCCGTCGGGCAAGACCGCGCGACCGGCTGCCATTAGATTTTTATTGACAAGCAGATTTCTCCGGACTATAATGCTTCAAAAATGAACAATCTAAAAAAGGAGGAATTTGCTGTATGAATTTCAGCATTGCGATCTCCAGAAAGATCGCGCTCGCTTACAGCGCCGTGTGCAAGCCCCTTTGCAGGCAATTGGAGCTGCCGCAGACGGCCTTTGACATTTTGATGTTTCTCGGCAACAACCCGGACTACAAAACCGCCAGTGAGATTGTCGAGATCCGGCACATCAAGGCGAATCTCGTTTCCGTCAATGTCGATCGCCTCGTGCGGGAAGGGTATCTGACGCGGCGCGGAGTGGAGGGCGACCGCCGGAAGACAGAGCTTCTCTGCACCGAGAAAGCGCAGCCCATCATCGCCCGGGGGCGGCAGCTGCAAAACGCCTTTTCTGAAAGGCTGTTTGCCGGTATGGACGAGGAAGCGCGCCGCGCTTTTTCGGAGGCGATGCACCTCATCGAGCATAATCTGAATGAGCTATTGGAGGCAGACGAAGCATGAACATTCCGCTGACCGTTCTGGTCACATTTTTTGCCGGCATGGGCGCGGGACTCGGCACCGGCTTTGCCGGCATGAGCGCCGCCGCAGTCATCAGCCCCATGCTGATCACCTTCCTGGGCATCGAGCCCTACATGGCGGTAGGCATTGCGCTGTCGTCCGACGTGCTTGCCAGCGCCGTTTCGGCCTACACCTATCACAAAAACAAGAATCTGGACATCAAAAACGGCCTTATCATGATGGCAAGTGTGCTGACCTTCACGGTGGTCGGAAGCTATGCGGCAAGCCTGATCCCCTCGGCAACGATGGGCAGCTTTTCCGTTTTTATGACCTTCCTGCTCGGCATCAAATTCATTCTTCGCCCCGTGATGACCACGAAGGAGGCGATGGCGCAGACCTGCGCGAAAAAGCGCGCGATCCAGTCGATCGTCTGCGGCGTTCTCATCGGCCTGATCTGCGGCTTTATCGGCGCGGGCGGCGGCATGATGATGCTGCTCATCCTCACAAGCGTGATGGGCTACGAGCTGAAAACCGCCGTGGGTACGAGCGTCTTTATCATGACCTTCACCGCGCTGACGGGCGCTGTCTCCCACTTTGCCATCGGCGGCATGCCGGACACGCTGACATGGGTGCTGTGCATCGTTTTTACGCTGCTATGGGCGCGGCTCGCCGCCGTTTTTGCCAACAAGGCGCAGCCCAAAACGCTCAACCGCGCCACCGGCGTGGTGCTCGTGGTGCTTGGCATCGTCGTCATGGGCTTTCAGATGCTCAGCTGAGAGATGCGTCTTTCCTTCCTGCCAAAAAGCAAACGAGTCGCCCCTTCTTGATAAGAAGGAGCGACTCGCCATTCTTTCCCCGCCATCAAGACGGGGTGTATTTTCATTTCAGGACACTTTCCTTAAGCCTTTCCAGATCCGCCGCGTCGGGATGCGGCAGGGCGCGGTCAAAATTCTCGATCAGCGCATCAAGATTGGCCGGGTGCTCCAGCTGCGCCTTCATCTTGAGATACCGCTCCTTTACCGCCTGCGGCATCTTGCCCTGGCACATGTATTCCCCCACGATGGTATTGCTTGCGTCGACAGACTCCCTGACGCGATCGAGCACCTTGCGGAAATATGCCTCGCTGATGCCGAAGCCCGCCGTGCCGAAGAGAAAGAGCTTCTTATTCCTCAGTTTTTGCAGCAGCGCCAGCGTGGCGCTGTCCGCATTCCCCTTATCCGTCCAGAATCCGACATAAAGCAGCTGCGAATCCGTCGGCGCGTTCTCGCTCGTGCCGAAATAATCGCAGGCGTCCTTTGGCAGCGTCTCGCGCAGCGCGTCGGCAAGCAATTTCGTGTTGCCCGTCACGCTGCTGAATATGATCGAATATCGTTCCTGATCCATATGATGACCTCACTTTCTACCAGAGTATAGCACGAAGTGCCGGCAGCTTCAATCACTCTCCGCGTTTCCGCCGCCCGTCTGTCCATCGCAGCGATGCCTTCTTCAGCAGGGAAAGCGAACCGCCATCGTCGTGCCTTCTTCCGTGCTTTTTTCCACCAGCACCTCGCCGCCGTGGAGCCTCGCGATCTCCCACACCAGCGACAGGCCAAGCCCCACGCCGCCGTATGCGCGGCTGCGGGACTTATCCACCCGGAAGAAGGGCTGGAAGATGCTGCGGCGGTATTCCTCCGGTATGCCGCATCCGCTGTCCGCAACGCGGACAACGATCTGCGTTTCCTCTTCCGCTATGGAGATGCGCACCGTCCCGTTCGGGCGGTTGTAGCGAATGGCATTCTCGGTCAGATTGAACAGCAGCCGGTAGATGAGCGTGTCGCTGCCGGTCATCACGCCGTCGCCGTCGCAGACAAGGGCTATGCCCTTTTTCTCCGCCAGCGGCGCAAGGTCGGTCAAGATCTCCTCCGCCATCGGGCCAAGCTCGATCCGGTCGGTGCAGGGCACGGAGCGAAGCTCGCTCATTTCGAGCAGGGTCTTTGTCATCTGCGTCATTCGCTCCGTCTGCTCGCGCAAAAGGCGGATAAGATCCGCCGTCTCCGGCCGCGCGTCAGGGTGCTCGGCGGAAAACAGTTCCAGCTGCGCCTGCATCAGCGCAAGCGGCGTGCGCAGCTCGTGCGCGGCATTTCCGGTGAACTGCCGCTGGGCGCTGAAGCCCTCGTCCAGTCGATCCAGCATCTCATTGAAAGAGGCGCTGAACTGCCGGAACTCCGGCAGCACCTCCTCGGTGATCTTCATATCCGCGAGATTGTTCGGCTGCACCTGTTCCACCTGTGCGACAAAGGAGCGCAGCGGTCTGAGTGCGCGCCCGCTGACAAAATACGCAAGGATCCCGCCGAGCAGCGTCACCGCCGCCGTGATGTACCAGTTGGTGGTGCGGAAGCGCCCCTGCGCCCCATCAACGACGATGGTCAACTCCTCGTTGGGTGCTATGAGCTGCGGGTCAAAGCTCACCGTGCCTTCCTCATTCAGGATCACCGTGCCACCACCCTGTAAGCTGTCCGCAATGGTGTCCATATAGTACACACCGGAGGAGCACAGCAGCAAATTCATGGCCACGCAGGTCACGCCGATGAGAAGTGCCGTCATCAGCGCGATGCGCCATTGCAGTGACAGTTTTCTCATGCCTCTTCTTCCTCCATCATATACCCCTCGCCGATGCGGTTGCGCACGGGGTCATAACCAAGCGCCGCGCGCAGCTTTTTCCGCAGGGCGGAAATATGCACCCGGATCGAGTTGCTGAAATTATCCACGCTGTTGTCCCACACATGCTCCATCAGCTCCTCCTGGCTGACAGGACGTCCCCGGTGGAGCATCAGGTATTCGAGGATCCCCGTCTCCTTCCGCGTCAGTGTCAGCGTCTGGCCGCCCGCCGCGGCAGTGCGCGACCTTGTATCAAAGGAGAGCGCCCCGCAGGAGAGCACCACGTCATTCTGCGTGAACTGCCGGAGCGTCAGGCTGCGGATGCGCGCCTCCAGCTCTTCCAGATGAAAAGGCTTTGCAAGATAGTCGTTGGCACCGGCGTCCAGCCCCGCCACCTTGTCGGCGACCTCGCTGCGCGCTGAGAGGATCAGCACCTTTGTGTTCCGGTCGGTCTGGCGCAGGGTGCGCAGCACCGTCATGCCGTCCGCCCCCGGCAGGTTCAGGTCGAGCAGCACAAGGTCGTACCGCTCTGAGCCGAGCAGCGCGATGGCCGCATCTCCGTCATAGCAGGGGTCCACGCTGTAGGCAAGGCGGCGCAGACTGCGAACGATGGTCTGGCAAAGCTCGCGCTCATCTTCAACAACAAGAATACGCATAAAAACCTCCGGCATTGTGATCTGATGCGTCTATTATAGCACAGGGACATAAGATTTCTGTTAAATTTCTGTTCTTAACAAAGATCTTAACTCCCCTGTGCTACAATGAGGCCAACGTGAAAGGAGTGAGCAAATTGTTGCGATCGAAAAAAGCCATCGCTCAGGCGGCACTGCTCGTTGCCGGGGCGGCGATGCTTTGCTACGGCGCCATGCGCGGCGAGGCGGCAACGGTGCTGAGCAAGGCCATCAAATTATGTCTGGAGTGTGTGGGCATTGGATAAAAAGATTTCGGGCGCGTCGCGCCTTCTTGCCCGCTTCCGCGGGTGGATCCAGGCAGGGGCGGCACTGCTTACCAATATACATTTGCCGAACTTTCTCAAAGGCAAGCTGTATCAGGGCGCGGGAAAAACCGTCTGCGTGCCGGGGCTCAACTGCTACTCCTGCCCCGCGGCGTCTGGCGCCTGCCCCATCGGCGCGTTTCAGGCGGTCGTGGGATCGTCAAAGTTCAGCTTTTCCTATTATATCACAGGCTTTCTCATTCTGCTGGGCGTTTTGCTGGGGCGCTTCATCTGCGGTTTTCTCTGCCCCTTCGGCTGGCTGCAGGAGCTGCTGCACAAGATCCCCATGAAAAAGTTTTCCACCAAGAAGCTCAAACCCCTGACTTATCTGAAATACGCAGTTTTGCTGGTGATGGTCGTTCTGCTGCCGGTACTGGTGGTGAACGACGTGGGCATGGGCAACCCCTTCTTCTGCAAGTATCTCTGCCCGCAGGGTGTGCTGGAGGGGGCGATCCCCCTCTCTCTTGCCAACTCCGGCATCCGGGCGGCGCTCGGCAAGCTTTTCACCTGGAAGCTCGGCATCCTGCTGACGGTGATCGTGCTGAGCGTACTGTTCTACCGGCCGTTTTGCAAGTGGCTGTGCCCGCTGGGCGCGTTCTACGCGCTGCTCAATAAGGTTTCCCTCTTCCAGATGAAGGTGGATAACGATAAATGCGTCTCCTGCGGCAAATGCGCAAAGGTCTGCAAGATGGACGTGGACGTGACGAAAACGCCCAACCACACCGAGTGTATCCGCTGCGGCATGTGCGTCAATGCCTGTCCGACAGGCGCTGTGCATTTCCGCTACGGCTTTGGAGACGGGAAAGAACCCATGAAAAAAACTATTTTAGAAAAAACACGGAGGAAACAAAATGAAACTGAAGAAACTGACCGCGCTGCTGCTCGCCGCGCTGATGGTACTGGCGCTGGCGGCCTGCGGCGCGAAGGACGGGAACACGAACACCGATACGGGCGACGGGCCGAAGAATGCTGAGGAGGCCGCCGCCAGATACAGCGCGCTGATGGAGCAGGAAAACGCCATTCTCTCGGAAAACACCGATCTCTGGGAAAAGGTTTTCCTCTCGGCCGATAAGGGCATGACCATGCAGGAGGACGGCAAAAACTACGGTGATTTCCTGCTCGACACCATCGAGGGCGCCAAGGATCAGTTCACCGACGAAGAGCTTACACTGCTGAAGGACGCCGCCTCGAAGATCAGCGACATTGAAAACGAGCTGACCGCGCTGGAGGAAAAGTTCCCCGAGATCCTGAACGAGGACACCGACGGCAACGGCGATATGCAGAAGTTCCCCTCCTTCGAGGGCAAGGATCTGGACGGCAACACGGTCAAGAGCGACGAGCTGTTTGCCGCCAACACCGTCACCGTGGTGAATTTCTGGTTCACCACTTGCAGCCCCTGCGTGGGTGAGCTGTCCGATCTGGAAGCACTGAACCAGCAGCTCGCGGAAAAGGGCGGCTCTCTCATCGGCGTCAACGCCTTCACGCTCGACGGCGACGAAACGGCCATTGCCGAGGCGAAGGACGTACTTGCCAAGAAGGGCGCCACCTATCAGAACGTGTACTTCGGCTCCGGCGGTGCGGCCGGAAAGTTCGTGGAGAACATCTTCGCTTTCCCCACCACCTATGTGGTCGATCGCAACGGCAACATCGTGGGTGACCCCATCGTGGGCGCCGTCACGGAGGAGAAGCAGGCGGAAGCGCTGCAAAAGCTCATCGATCAGGCGATCGCAAACAGCGAGGGCTGAGGCTCCAATTTCAAAACACATAAAAACGGCAGAGGAACGGGACATTGTGCCCGTTCCTCTGCTTTTCCGATTCACCGCAGTAAAGTGCGCCGCCCGTTCCCTCCTTTTGCCCTTGTAAAAAGCACTGCCCTATACTATAATAAATGCCATGTACCCTCGCCGTCAGGAGGTTTCTGAGTATTTTGGGGCTCCGTTCTGCATGAAAAGTAAATACCGGTTTTTGACCGGCCTGCGCCAACAAATTTTAATGTTATAAGGATGTGTTACTTTGTTACTCTCGGGGAAAAGTCTGAAACATGACTTCATCCGTTTTGTCTCCGCCACGATGGCCTCTCAGGTCGTATTTTCACTCTACTCCATGGTCGATGGCCTCATGGTCTCGATCGGCGTAAACGAATACGCCATGAGCGCCGTCAACCTCGCCATTCCCTTTACCAACGCGCTTTTTTCCATCGCAGTGCTTTTCGCCGTCGGCTCATCAACCCTCATCGCCATTTTTATCGCGCAGGATAAACGGCATGAGGCCGACACGCTCTTTTCGCAGAACTTCGCCACCCTGCTCATCATCGGTGCGGTCATCACCGCGCTGGTGCTGCTCTTCCTGGATCCGTTTGCAAGGCTCCTCGGCGCAGATGAGATCACGCTCGACTATGTCAAGCACTACCTCCTCGGCATCGCGCCGTTCAGCGTGTGCTACCTCGTATCCTACAATCTCGAGGTGCTCGTCAAAACGGACGGCTACCCGCGCTATGCGCTCTTTACGGTGATCGGCGGATGCCTGACGAACTGTGTGCTCGACTATATCGCCATCTTCCACCTTGATATGGGCGTGTTCGGTGCGGCGGTTGCCACGGGTATTTCCCAGCTCGTCACCTGTATCTCTTACTTTGTCCACTTCTTCAGCAAAAAGTGCACGTTCCGTCTGCGGAAGTTCCGCTTCGATCCGCGCCTCTACGCGCGCATTCTGCCCATCGGCCTGTCCGATGGCGTGACGGAGCTCTGCACGGGACTGATGATCTTCCTCTTCAACCGCACGGTGCTCAAGTGCATCGGCACGGACGGTGTTGTGACCTATACGGTCATTGCCTATGCCACGACCATCATCATCAATCTGATGGTCGGCGTGTCGCAGGGCACGCAGCCGCTCGTGAGCTACCAGTACGGCAAGGAGGACTATACTTCCTGCCGCAAGCTCCTGCGCTACGCGCTCACGACCGTGTGTGTGCTTGCGCCGGTGCTGTTCGTGCTCATTTTCCTCTTCACGCCGCAGATCGTGCGCGCCTACCTCTCGCATGCAACGGAGGAGCTGATCGCATACTCCATTCAGGCTTTCCGGAAGTACAGCATCTCGTATCTGCTGCTGGGCTTCAACATCGTCATCGGCGGCTTTATGACAGCCAATGAGCGCCCCGTGCCGGCCATCTGCATTTCCGTCGGCCGCGGGCTCGTGCTGCAAAGCGCCGTGCTCTTCGCACTCGCCGTGAGCTTTGGCGGCGACGCGGTGTGGTTTACGCCGATCTTCTCCGAGTTTTTGTGCCTTGTGTTCTCGCTTCGCGCGCTCAAGGCCTATCGCAGGCACCCCGCCGGGAATCGTAAATAGCAAAAAAGGACGCTTTATGCGTCCTTTTTTATTGCCCGTTTTCCGCGCGGTCGATGGACTTTTGCGCATCGAAGCCGTCCGGATAGCGTTTTTGCAGCTTATCGAGGTTGCTTTGCAGGATCTCCTCCAACGGGATCTCCAGCGCTGTGGCCGCCTCTGCAAGGTACCACGCGATATCGCCCAGTTCCTCGGCAAGGTGCGCGCGGTCAAGCGCGTGCCCCTGCGAAAGCCATTTTTTCACGATGTCGATGGCCTCGCCGGATTCGCCGCACAGCCCCATCACACTGTTGAGCAGAACGTCCTTCCACGCAAGCTCCGGGTTGAGCGTCGCCATCGCGCGCTTTTGATAGTCGTTGATCTCCATGGTTTCCCTCCGCAGTCATTTTTCTTTTGCCGCTCTTTTTCGCAGCAGGCGGCGTGTTCAGGCTCCCGCCGCTCGCAGCAGCACAACGGAAACGTCGTTCACCACGGGATCATTTGAAACTGTTCAATCTCTTCCGTATGCTGCACGCAGCGCACAAAGCGCTTGCGGTAGATCGTGTAGCAGCCGTTGCAGGCAAGGCATTTGCTCTCGTCCTGCGCGCCGCTTTTGAGCTTTGCGGCAAAGTCCGGCTCGCAGATCAGTGCGCGGCTCATCGACACGAGCGGGAATCCCTGCGACAAAATCTCCTCCGCGGTTCTGCGCGAAAACACGCCGCCGACCGGAAAAAGCGGAATGCCGATCCCCTCGCGCGCCGCTTTGAGCGCGTCGAGGTAAAATGGCGTCTTCTGTCCTGCGCGGCGGTTGAAGTCGATTCCGCTGACCTCCACGCCGTCCACGCCGCAGCGTTCGTAGCGCCGCAGCAGCGCGGACAGGTCACCGCAGCCGTTGCTGTCGGCCTTGACAATCATCGGGAACTCCGCGCCGCATGCCGCGCGCACCGCGCGCAGAATGCGTTCAATAAGCCGGAATCGATTTGCAAGACTCCCACCGTACTCGTCTGTGCGCAGATTTTCCTCCGGATTCAAAAAGTTCGAGAGCAGGTATCCATGCGCGTTGTGAATCTGTACACCGTCCGCGCCGCAATCTTCGCACTTTTTCGCCGCAAAATCAAACTGCGCAACCAGTCTGTCAAGTTCCTCCAGTGAAAAATCCTCAGGGTGCTTCGGCGGCGCGCCGTTCACGCTCTCGAGACCCTTGATGCCGCTGTGGCTGAGCTGGAAGAAAAGCTTGCCGCCGTACCGGTGCACCCCGTCGCAGGCGCGGCGGAGAAGATCCTTGTCCGTCGTCTCGTCCAGCACAGGCTGGCCTGCGTCGGCGCGCTGCACCCGAGCACCATCACAATACACAGGCACACCGTGCGATTCCAGCCGGTAAAGCGCAGGATCACCGCCGCGATGAGCGGCATGACGAGGCAGCGCAGAAACGTAATGAGGTACAAAATGGGCTTTTTCAGCACGTCGATGAGCGGACTGCCCGCAAGGAAGCAGCCGATGATGAGCATCGACGTCGGCACGACACAGTTCGCCATGCTGCTCAAAAATTGGAGCGGCGCGCCGCTGAACTTCCACCCCGTGGCAAGCATGATAAGCATCGCAAGGGTGGAGATGTTCAGCGGGGTCATCAGGCTCTTGAGCTGTTGGCCCAGATCCTGCTCCTTATCCCGCCGAAAGCTCTGCATGACGAAGAGGAACATGTAGATCGTGGCGCAGGGCACGGAAAGCGAACCGAGCACCGTTCCCTCCGTGCCGAACACTGCCGAGCAGAGCGGAATACCGACAAATCCGTTATTCGGGTAGGCAACGCTGCGGGTGAAAACAAGTGTCTCGTCCTCATTCAGCCCAATCAGCTTTGCGATCGGCTTTGCCAGAATCGTAAACAGGATAAAGCAGGACAGGTAGGCCAGCACGATCTTGATGACCTGTGAAAACGGCATATCGCCGAAGTCGCCGCTCGCCGCGGCGAGCACGTTGCAGGGGAAAAACACGTCCAGCAGCAGCATGGAAAGGAGGTCTGCCCCCTTGCGATCCACTTTGCCCAGCTTACCCAGCAAAAAGCCGAGCATCATCATTGCCGAGAGAATCAAAACCTGCTGCAAAACCGTCTGTGCCATGTTACCCTACATCGTCCTTTTTCTTTGGTTTCATTACTTAAAATTCTCGTATGCGTACTTGAGCAGTTCCTCGCGGAAATCGGGGTGCGCGATGGCCGCCATGGCCTCAGCGCGCTCGCGCAGACTCTTGCCGGAAAGCTCTGCAATGCCGTACTCAGTCGCAACATACTGGATCATCGTGCGCGGGGCGGAGATCGTGCTGCCGCCGGGGATCGTGGCAAGAATGTTGCTCTTGCGCTCGCCGTCCTTCGTAAGGCGCGAAGAGTTGATGCAGATGAAGCCCTTGCCGCCCTTCGAGCGGTAGGCGCCCTCGAGAAAGTCCATCTGCCCGCCGATACCGGAGAGCTGGCGCGTAAGTGCGCTCTCGGCGTTCTCCTGCCCCATCAGGTCGAGCTGCACACCGCCGTTGATGCTGATGACGTTGCTCAGCTTCGAGATACGTTCGACCGAGTGAATGTAGTCGAGGTCGCCGGGGTGGAAGAGGTACGGCTCGGCATCGAGCCAGTCGTAAAGCTCCTGCGAGCCCATGGCAAGGTTCCACGCGGAAAGGCCGGTATCGAGCTCCTTGCGGGCGTTCGTCAGCTTGCCCGCCTTGTAAAGCTCAAGGAAGGCGTCGGAAATGGTACCGGTGTGGCAGCCGAGGTCGCGCTTGTCAGACTCCGCGAGCATCTTGGCGACCGTATAGGGTACGCCGCCCACGCCGAGCGACAGCACCGCGCCGTCCGGAATCTGCTCGACCACCAGCTTGGCGATGGCGATGTCCGTTTCGCTCGGCTCGCGGTAGGAGCGAAGCGGCAGCGGCTCATGCTCACCCTCGACAACATAGTCCGCCTCGGAGAGGTGGACGCGGATCGAGTTTTCGAAGCCGTGCAGCCTCGGATAGTGCTCGTTGATTTCAAAAATGACCGTCCTCGCGCTCTCAAAAATCGTGCGCCACGCATACGGCGAGATGCCGAGGCCGCAGTAGCCATCCGCGTCCGGCTTGGAGACTGGCACGAACGCCACGTCGCAGCGGATGTGCTTGTCGCGGTAGAGATACGGCAGCGAGCGCAGCATGACCGGCATGAATTTCACGAGCCCGCGCGCTTGGAGCTTCCGCTCATAGTCGCCGATGTGCCAGCTATAGTAGGTGAAGCTCTCCTGCTCGGGGTCGCTTTCGACGATCTCAATGCGCGGACGGATCACAAGGCCGCCGCGCACCTTGACGTCCTTGACTTCTCCCTTACGCGCAGCGAGCGCGCGGTCGAGCAGTTCGGGAAAGCCCGCGCCGAAGCCGTAATCCACCCAGTCGCCGGACTGCACCGCCTTGACGGCCTGCTCCGGCGTGACAAACTTTGTCTGATAGTCATTCATAAGAAAAATTCTCCTTACTTCGATGCTTTCTAATGTAGCAGACCTTGCGCCGCTTGTAAATCGTTTCAGAATGAAAAAAGGCTCGCCGTACAGGTCTTTCTCTTGCGCACCCGCAGCAATTCTGCTATGCTTGGCTCATCTGATCTGTCAACATAAAGGAGACTGATGCATCATGGTCGAAAACTATCAGGAAATGCTTGATCGGGAATCCAACGGTTTTATCCGTCACAACGGCATTCGCATCGTTTCGGTCGACGAAGAGAAAAGCGTGCTCGAAGCGGCGGTTACCGACGCAAGCCGCAATGTCTGGGGCGGCGTACACGGCGGCTTTCTCTACGCAATGGCGGACACCGCCGCGGGCGCGTTCGCGCGCATCAAATATGCCCAGCGCAACGTGACACTCAGCGCTACGATCAGCTACCTCCGCCCGACAACGCATTCCAAATCGCTCACCGCGGTTGGCCGCGAGGTGAAGGTCGGCGGCCACATTGGCTTTTTCGAGGTCGATATCACCGACGACTCAGGTGCACTCATCGCCCGCGCAGAGGTGAATATGTACTTTTTGGATCATTGAACAGGCAAAAGCCGGCATTCCGCTTGCAGCGGAATGCCGGCTTTCTTCCTTTTAAGCTTCCCCAGCGTCTCTCTTTCAGGGCAGGCTGTCCAGCGGGTTGGCACGGTATCCCTCCATGAGGCTATCGTTTTCCATGATGAACGGGCGCGTCGTATCCTGATCCCACGCGGTATCGTATTTTTCCATCAGATAGTCGCTCAGTTCTGTGCGGTTCCGGAGCTTCACCAGACGGTACGGCTCCTGAAAGGCCACCTTTTCGACAAAGTAGAGGCTTCCGTCCTCTGCCGGCAGCAGCACGCCCACATGCCCGATGAAGAGCGTGTTGTCGGTATCGGAGAACTTATCGTGCAGGACGACGGAGATCAGCCGTGCAGTGCTGTCTGAGAAGGCGATGCCGCGCGCCGCCCAGCCCGCTTGAAGCGCCTCGACCTGCGCGGTAACCTCTGTGCTGTCCGCAGCCGCCACCGGGGCGAACAACGCGCAGAACGCAGCTCTGCTGCCGCCGCAGAGGGCGTTCGGGTCGGCGCTCAACGTTTCAAGATCCAGAAAAAGGGCGTCCTCGCCCTGCGTATCGGGCTGATCCGCTCCGGCGGTGAGAAATTCGCCAAACAGGCCGAACGCCGTAATACGGCAGTTGTAGCCGGGGAAACTGCCGTTTTTCTCTGCCCACAGATCCTGCATCTCATAGGGGTCGTACTTGGTGGCGGTCGGCGCGGCACTCTCAAAGCCGTCCGTCAGCCATTCGCTCTTGACGCTCCGGTTGAAAAGATCGACCTTTTTAAAAAGGGCGCTGACCCGGCTTTCGTCCACGCCGGCGTTCGTAAGCGCAGCGGTGAGCAGCGCGCGCGAATCCCCGTCCGTCAGGTTCGCGTACGTGACCGTTTCCAGCGGAGACTGCGCATTGTCTGTGTCTGGTTTTGTTTGCTCGCCGCAGCCGGAAAGTCCTGCAAGGAGAATGCCAAGAACCAAAAAAGCGGGAAGCAGCTGTTTTTTCATATTCATCAATCGTTTTGCCTTTCCTGTAAATGATCGTCTTGCGCTACAAGTTTGCACGGCCTTGCGCGCTCTTATACAGTAGACACATCGGCGGAAACAGTCTACATCGGATCAGAGAAGAACCCATATCCCATTTTGGCATTCAATAGCCCATACGTTTCCAGTGTTTCCGGCGCTCCTTCCGGCGCATAGCACCCCGGCCACCAGCTCAGGAAATCCTCGTCCAGCCCGTCCGTGGGTGTATCGGGCAAATACAAAACGAACGTCTCCCCGTCCTCCATGCCGTACGGCGCAGCGGGCACATAGCAAATGCCGTCCTCGATCCATTCTTCCCCGCCCTCGTCATCGCAGTTCAACTCTGATAGCGTCATGGAATAGCTGTATTCGTCCACTTTTTCAATGTCCGAAAACCGTCCGGAAAAATGGCAGAGATAGACCGTTCCGTTTGGATAGTCCTCGCCGATGACTCCCATGTCGGAATCGTGAAACTGTCCTGAAAACGTTCCGTCCCGCTCCAGCGTCAAGGACGTTCCCCAGCCGCCCACGCCGCTGGAGAATTCAAGATCCATTGGGAAATCGTCTGGCAGGGACACCTCGCTTTTTGGGCCGCAGCCGGTCAACAATGCCGTGCAGAATAACAGCACCGCCATCTTTTTTATTGAAATACGTTTCATGTTTGATCCCTCCCGCTTTCAGTATATCGTTTTCTGTGTTCAAAAACAAGCCTTCCTTTCAAGGGGCTGCCCGCCCTGCTAAGCGCAACAAATCCAAAGGGTAAAATCAGGACAAGGCGAAAAAAACGTGCTTGCATTTCCTGCAAACATGTGGTAATTTAAATGCAAGGCAGTTAGAGTTGTCTAACCATTATGTTCGAACGCGGTACTCTTTTTGCGTTGGAGTTCTGCCCTTGCGCGCAGGTAAATCGTTCGGGCGCGGCCTGCTTTTCGCCGTACGGCTAACAATCCTTACCGCGCAACCGCGAAAGCAGGCAGTTAACCCCAAAAAGCGGCTTTTGAAAGGCCCAGCAGTTAGATGAGTCTAACTGCTGTAACAAGGAAACAAGGAGGCGAAAGCAAATGTCTGAAGAAATTTTGATCCGCCAGGGCGCGCCGACGCTCGCGGGCATCAAGACAGGGAGCCTGTTTCCCTGTCCCTGCGAGGACCGTGAGGCCCTGCTGTCCGATATCCGGCAGCTGAACCGGCGGCTGTCGTCAAAGGGGCTCTGCCTGCTGCCGATCCGCTTTCTGGCAGGGCAGGCGCTTCTTTACCTCTACCGCCCCGCCGAGCTGCGGCGGGATCTGCGCGACGCGCGGGCGTCCGAGCTGCTGCATCAGGCAGGTTACGGCAACGAAAGCTGCGCGCACTGCGTAGCGCGCCTTGCCCGCCGCTTCCGCAAGAGCGGTGAGTTTCCGCACGAGGTAGGGCTGTTTCTCAGCTACCCGCCGGAGGACGTGAAGGGCTTCATCGATCACCGCGCAAACAATTTCAAATGCGCGGGGCTTTGGAAGGTCTACGGCGACGAGGAAAAGGCGCGCTCACTGTTCGCAAAATACAAAAAATGCACGGAGATCTACTGCGCACTCTGGCAAAACGGCTCGAAGCTCGAGCAGCTTGCCGTCGCGGTTTGATTTGATAAAACACAAAAAGAAAGGAATTTACAAAAATGAAAACTGCTGTTGTTTATTGGAGCGGCACAGGCAATACGGAGGCAATGGCGCGTGCCGTTGCCGAAGGCATGACCGCCACGGGCGCAGAGGCTGTGCTGCTCACGCCCGCCGAGGTCGCCCCCGGCGGTCTGAACGCCTACGATGCCATCGCCTTCGGCTGCCCCGCCATGGGCAGCGAGGTGCTGGAGGAAATGGAGTTCCAGCCGATGTTCGATGCCTGCAAGCGCAGCCTCGGCGGTAAGCGCGTGGCGCTGTTCGGCTCCTACGGCTGGGGTGATGGCGAGTGGATGCGCACTTGGGAGAGTGACTGCGACAGCGCGGGGCTGAATCTCGTGTGTGAGAGTGTGATCTGCACGGAGACGCCAGACGACGCGGCGCTTGAGGCCTGCCGCGCACTTGGCAAGGCGTTGGCGAAGTAAAACGTTCCCCACCCAGCAAAACTGCACCTTGCAAAGCCGCACAACGCCTCCCTACCGGTACTCCCCGCAGCATTCCTGCTGCCGAGAGATCGATGCTCCCTGCGTTGTGTTATAATCCCGCATGGCGGAACATTTTAAGAGAAGGTTCCCCTACAAGGCAATGTCGGCAGATTCCTCGGGTATCCCTTCGAGTACAGGCCTTACCTTGCGCAGGAACGTATCCACCTGTTCCGGGCAGCGGCCAATATAATCCTCCGGCTTCAGCAGGGCGGTAAGATCCTCCTCATTCATGGAAAAGGCCGGCTCTGCCGCCAGGCGGTGCAGAAGGTCACAGGGCTCCCCTTCCTTCATTTTTGCGGAAGCCGCATGCGAGCAGCGGCGGATCACCTCATGCAGCTCCTGCCGGTCTCCGCCGCGCTTGACGGCTTCCATCATCAGGTTTTCCGTAGCGATAAAAGGCAGGTATTCCCGAACGGCCTTGTCGATGATCTTCTCGTTTACTACAAGCCCGCGGGTCACATTTTTGCAAAGGCGCAGAATCGCGTCGGCGCAGAGAAACCCTTCCGGCATGGAGATGCGGCGGTTGGCGGAGTCATCGAGTGTGCGCTCCAGCCATTGAACAGATGCCGTCATGGGGGCATTTGCAGCGTCCAAAATAAGATATCGCGCCAAAGAGCAGATTCGTTCGCTCCGCATGGGATTTCGTTTATATGCCATGGCGGAGGAACCGATCTGCTCTTTTTCAAAAGGCTCCTCCAGCTGCCGGTCGTGCTGCAGCAGGCGAATGTCATTTGCCATGCGATAGGCACTCTGGGCCATGGAAGACAGACAGTTTAAGATACGGCTGTCTACCTTCCTGGGATACGTCTGCCCGCAGACGTCAAAGCAGTGCGCAAATCCAAATTCTGCACTGATCTGGCGGTTCATCTGGTCGATCTTGTCGGTATCACCGTCAAAGAGGTCCAGAAAGCTCGCCTCGGTTCCGGTGGTCCCGCGGCAGCCAAGAAATTTCATATGCGCCAACACATGGTCCAGTTCCTCCAGATCGGAGAGAAAATCCTGCATCCAGAGGGTTGCCCGTTTCCCCACAGTGACAAGCTGCGCCGGCTGATAGTGGGTATATCCGAGGGTGGGCAGCGACTTGTATTTTTCTGCGAAAGCGGCAAGATTTTTCAGCACACCCAGCAGTTCTCCGCGGAGATAACGCAAACCGTCCCGATAAAGGATCAGATCCCCGTTGTCGGTCACATAGCAGCTCGTGGCCCCCAAGTGGATCACACCCGCGGCGCCGGGCGCCGCTTTTCCGTAGGCATAGACATGTGCCATCACGTCATGCCGCACTTCCTTTTCCCGCTGCGCGGCACATTCAAAATCAATATCATCGATGTGCACTTCCAGCTCCGCCACCTGCTCTGCCGTAATGGGCAGGCCAAGGTCATGCTCCGCCCGGGCCAGCGCAGTCCAGAGCTTTCGCCAGACCCGAATACGCTTTTCCTGGGAGAACAGATGCAGCATCTCTTCGGAAGCATAACGGGACGAGAGGGGCGATTCATATTTTTCGTACATCATGGACACTTTTCTCCATTTGGTTTTCTCAGCGGCAAACGCTGTCGTATTTTTTCTTTGTCGATCCTGTGCCATGCGCCCACTCACCGCTTGATGTACGCATCTCGCTCCGCTCCGACGGATACGTATCCGATGTGGCAGCCGATGGCCTTTTCGATATACTCCACATAAGCCTGCGCCTGCTTGGGAAGTTCTTCCCACGTGCGAGCGCCGGAGATGTCGCAGCCCCAGCCGTCCAGATATTCCGTAACGGGCTTCGCCGTTTCCAGCGCCGCGGGGAAGGGAAACGCATCCGTTTCCGCCCCGTTGACTACATATTTGGTGCAGACAGGGATCTTGTCCATATAGCTGAGAACGTCCAGCTTGGTCAGTGCGATGGTCGTGGCGCCTTGGGTCTGTACGCCGTAGCGGGTGGCGACGATATCCAGCGGGCCGACGCGGCGGGGCCGCCCCGTTTTTGCGCCGTACTCAAAGCCGGCCTCCCGCAGCCGGTCGGCCTCAGGGCCGAACCACTCACAGACGAACGGCCCCTCGCCCACGCAGGTAGAGTAGGCTTTCACCACGCCAACCACTTCATCCAGTTTGGCAGAGGGAAGGCCGGATCCGACCGGCGCGTAAGCCGCCACCGCGTTGGACGAGGTGGTGTAAGGGTAGATTCCGTAATCCAGATCCCGCAGAGCCCCCAGCTGTGCCTCAAAGAGAATGCTCTTCCCGTCCTGCTGCGCCTTGCGCAGCCAGCTGCCGGTATCGCAGATGAAGGGCTTTAGCTTCTGCCCATAGGTATGCAGATAATCACACAGCTGCGCCATGGTATAGGGCTTTGCGCCGTAGACCCTGGTCAGGGTCAGGTTCTTCCATTCCAGCAGGTCCTCCAGGTGGCGAACCAGGTATTCCGGATAGAAGAGCTCGCCGGCCTGAATCGTCTTTTTCTGATATTTGTCAGAGTAGAAGGGGGCGATTCCCTGCTTGGTAGAGCCGTATTTTTTATCCTTCAGGCGCTCTTCCTCCAGTTCATCCAGCAGAATGTGCCACGGCAGCACCAGTGAGGCCCGGTCGCTGATCTTCAGGTTATCCGGCGTCACGCTCACGCCCTTTGCAGCAACGCTTTCCATCTCGCCGCAAAGACTCTTCATATCCAGCGCAACGCCATTCCCTAAAATATTGACCACATTCGGCCGGAAGATCCCCGATGGAAGCAGATGCAGCGCAAATTTCCCATATTCGTTGATGACGGTGTGCCCCGCGTTCCCGCCGCCCTGATAGCGCACCACAATATCATAGTCCCGCGTGAGCAGATCGACCATGCGGCCCTTCCCCTCATCGCCCCAGTTGATGCCAACAATGGCACAAGTTTTCATAAATTGACCTCCTGCATCATATCATTTCATCATTCGCAAGGCAAGCGCCGCTTTCGCGGCGCCGCCTTTTTTTCATCTTGTTCACCTGACGCTGAACAGCAGCTCTCCGTAAGTGGGGAACGGCCACGCGCTTTCCGCGGTCAGCGTCTCTGCTTCGTCTGCGGCAGAGCGCAGCACTGTCATTCGGGAGAGCATCTCGTCCCGAATAAAGTTTGCACCCTCGGTCACATCGCAAATGGTTTTGAATCTGGCAATCGTGCTGTCCAGTGCGTCGACCCTTGCGTCGATGCTCTCGGTCACCGCCGTCAGCTTTTTGACGAGCTTTGTTTCATAGCCGCAGCTGATTTCGCCATCTAAGGATTTTTTGTCGGCGGCAGCCCGGGCCACGTCTGCGGCATAGCGAGCAACGGCCGGAAGGATCTGCTTTCGCGCCATGTCGCTCATGGTCTGAGCCTCGATGCACACGGTTTTGCAGTAGTTTTCCAGCATGATCTCATACCGGGAGCGCAGCTCCGCTTCGGTGTACACCCCGTGGGCCGTCAGCATCTCGACGTTCTTCGCTTTCAAGAGCTCCGGGATCGCGTCCGGCGTGGTACGCAGATTGAGCAGTCCCCGCTCCTCTGTGGCCTCCCGAATCCATGCATCATCGTAACCATTTCCGTTAAAGATAATTCTCTTATGCTCCTTGATGGTGCGCTTGATTCGCTCATGCAGGGCGGTATTGAAGTCCTCTGCCTGTTCCAGTTCGTCCGCATAGCGTTTCAGGGACTGTGCCACCGCAGCATTGAGCATGATATTGGCGCAGGCAATGGAATCGGAAGAACCCACCATTCGGAATTCGAATTTGTTGCCAGTGAAGGCAAAGGGAGAGGTACGATTGCGGTCCGTGGTGTCCCGGACAAAACGGGGCAGCACATCGACCCCCAGCTTCATCTTCTTTCTTTCTACATCGACGTAGGCGGAATCGGTCTCAATGGCATTCAGCACAGCGGTCAGCTCATCGCCCAGAAAGATCGAGATCACGGCGGGAGGCGCTTCATTGGCTCCCAATCGGTGGTCGTTTCCGGCCGTTGCGACAGAAGCTCTCAGCAGCCCCTGATAGTCGTCCACCGCCTGAATGACAGCCGCCAGAAACAGCAGGAACTGGGCATTTTCGTGGGGGGTCTCGCCGGGAGAGAGCAGGTTGACGCCGGTATCGGTGGAAAGGGACCAGTTGTTATGTTTGCCGCTGCCGTTGACCCCGGCAAAGGGCTTTTCGTGGAGCAGGCACACCATGCCGTGCTTAGCCGCCACACGCTGCATGATCTCCATGGTCAGCTGATTCTGATCGGTCGCCAGGTTGACGGTGGTATAGATGGGAGCAAGCTCATGCTGGGCAGGCGCCACCTCATTGTGCTCCGTTTTGGCAAGGACTCCCAACTTCCACAGCTCGGTATTCAGCTCCTCCATGAACGCGGCCACGCGCGGCTTGATGGAGCCAAAGTAATGGTCGTCCAGTTCCTGACCCTTGGGGGGCTTGGCGCCGAATAGCGTCCTGCCGGTGTAGAGCAAGTCCATGCGCCGCTCGTACAACGCCTTGTCGATCAGGAAATATTCCTGCTCCGCACCGACGGCGGGCACCACGCGCCTGACCTCATCATGGCCGAACAGCTTCAACACCCGAAGGGCCTGACGGTTCAGCGCCTCCATGCTGCGCAGAAGGGGTGTTTTCTTATCCAGCGCCTCCCCGCCATAGGAGCAAAATGCGGTAGGGATACAAAGCGTTTTTCCCTTGATGAAGGCATAGCTGGTAGGATCCCAGGCGGTGTAACCGCGTGCCTCAAAGGTAGCGCGCAGGCCACCGGATGGAAAAGACGAAGCATCTGGCTCTCCTCGGATCAGTTCCTTTCCGGAGAATTCCATAATCACTCTGCCATCTGGCGCCGGGGTGATAAAGCTGTCATGCTTTTCCGCCGTGATCCCGGTCAGGGGCTGGAACCAGTGGGTGAAGTGGGTCGCGCCGTTTTCGACTGCCCAGTCCTTCATTGCGTCGGCCACCGCATTGGCTACCGACAGGTCCAGCTTGGCCCCTTTTTGAATGGTGTGCTTCAGAGAGTGATATACCTCCCCGGACAGACGGGCTTTCATCACACGGCTGTCAAAGACCATGCTTCCAAATATTTCTGGTACAGTCGTCATAGTAGTGTCTTCCTTTCAAAGAAATAAAAAGAGACACTGACGCTGCGGAAGGCTTTGCCTCCGAGACGCCAATGTCTCTTAACATTGCAAAATATACAGCCATCAGTTCGGAAAGTCAATTGTCGATTTGTTGAAAATCATTTTTGTCGAAATACCATTTTTAGCAATTTTGATCTTACAAAGCCGTGTTTTTCCCCGTTTTATCCGCGAAGCAGGAACGCTTTGTCGCATTGTTTCAGCGACCGGATCACTTGGAGCTCCTAAAATTTTTACGCCAAAAGAATAATTCGGGATAGAAAATTGACAGAAGGCGTGGTATCATATTTCATATTTTGTGAAAGATCGCGGTTGTTTCATGGTAATTTCCTTGCCGCGATCGCCCCAGATATGAAAAAGTTTGATCGGCAAACGTATGGTCTGAATGAAAGGAAGCAGGTGAAAACATGAAGTACACGCCAGAAGAAGTGATCCAGTTCGTTCAGGAGGAGAATGTCAGGTTTATCCGTCTGGCCTTCTGCAATGTCTATGGAAAGCAGCATAATGTGTCTATCATGCCCAGTGAGCTCAAGCGCGCTTTTGCGTATGGGATCGCCTTTGATGCCTCGGCGGTAGATGGCTTTGGTGGCGAGATTCGCTCCGACCTTCTGCTTCACCCGGATCCTTCCACCCTGATCCAGCTTCCCTGGCGGCCGGAGCAGGGTAAGGTCATGCAGATGTTCTGCGATATTTCCTACCCGGACGGCAGGGCTTTTGAACGGGATACCCGAAGCCTTCTGAAGCGAGCGGTGGCAGACGCCAGCGCCCGGGGCTTCCAGTTTGCGTTCGGTGCGGAAATGGAGTTCTATCTATTTCGCCTTGATGAATGCGGTGAGCCTACCAGAATCCCTTACGACCATGCCGGCTACATGGACATCGTACCAGATGACAAGGGAGAGACGATCCGCCGAGAGATCTGCCTGATGCTGGAGCAGATGGGGATTCAGCCAGAGAGCTCTCACCACGAGAGCGGTCCGGGGCAGAACGAAATCGACTTTCGCTACTCAGCCCCCCTCACCGCCGCCGACAACGCCGTCACCTTTCACGCGGTGGTCCGCACTGCGGCAGCTCAGAACGGGCTCTGTGCCAGTTTCTCTCCTAAGCCGCTGGCGGATCGGGACGGAAACGGAATGCACATCAACGTCTCTGTCAAATGTGATGAGGTCGCCCAGCCGCTGCCCGGTATCATCGCAGGGATTCTGGCACATATCCGAGACATGACCCTGTTTATGAACCCCTGTGAGGAATCCTACCGCCGCCTCGGCCATAACAAAGCGCCGCTCTACGTGACGTGGTCTGCGGAAAACCGTTCCCAACTGATCCGCATTCCGGCGGCAGTGGGCGAATACCGCCGGGCTGAGCTGCGCTCTGCCGATCCAATGGCAAATCCGTACATTGCCTATGCGCTCCTGATCTACGCCGGAATGCACGGGGTCGAGCATGACCTGCAGCTCTGTCCCGCCTCGGATTTCAATGTCTATACCGCACCCGCCGAGGTGCTCAATGGTCTAAAGAAGCTGCCCGGTTCATTGTATGAGGCTGCCGCATTGGCCGAAGCAAGCGCATTTATCCGCAAGCATCTCCCGGAAGCCGTGATCTCCGCCTACTGTCATCGATAAAGAGCCCTGATTGGATCAGGTGAAAGGAGGGGAGAACATGATCTTTCAGGAACGGACATACAGCGTACTGATTGTCACCGCCACGGACAGTTTTACCGAGAAGATCATGCCTCTGCTCCCTGTAACGGATTACTGGCCGGTAACGGTGGTACGCAGCATCGGAGAGGCGCGCCGAAAAATCTCGGAAACGGCATTTGATATTGTGCTGATCAACGCTCCTTTGCCGGACGACTTTGGAATGCGTCTGGCCGTAGATATCTGTACCGGAAGCGGTGCAGGGGTTTTGCTGTTGGTTCGGAACGATCAGTTTGACGATATCTACGCCAGAGTCGTCAGTTACGGCGTGCTCACACTGTCCAAGCCCACCAGCATGCAAATGGTGGCGCAAAATCTGCGGATCCTTTGCGCCACCCGAGAGCGCATGCGTCAGATGGAAGCCAAACAGGCTACCGTAGAAGAAAAGATCGAGGAGATCCGGCTGGTCAACCGGGCCAAGTGGCTGCTGATTGAGTGCCTTGGCATGACGGAACCGGAAGCCCACCACTATATTGAAAAGCAGTCCATGGACCGGCGCATATCCAAACGGGAAGTGGCGGAAACTGTGATAAAAACATATCAATAGCACAAAGATCCCGCGGATCGCAATGTGCAGAATTGTGAAAACTCTGGTTGACAAATTGCCGTCAGCCGCAGTAGAATATGAATCGTTGAACGAAGGCGTTCGTCAGAGGACTTTTGTCCCCTGATGGACGCCTTCTCTTTTTTGAGTTTTCCACGGGAGGTCAACACATGACAAAGTATATTTTTGTGACAGGCGGCGTTGTTTCTGGGTTGGGGAAGGGTATCACCGCAGCCTCTTTGGGGCGACTGCTGAAGGCTCGGGGACTGAAGGTAGCAGCGCAAAAACTGGATCCCTATATCAATGTGGACCCCGGTACCATGAGCCCCTACCAGCATGGTGAGGTCTATGTTACCGAGGATGGCGCTGAGACAGATCTGGATCTGGGGCACTATGAGCGGTTCATTGACGAGGATCTGAACCAATATTCCAATCTGACCACCGGAAAGGTCTACTCCAACGTTATCTCCAAGGAGCGCCGGGGCGCGTATCTGGGGGCCACCGTGCAAACCATTCCTCACATCACAGATGAGATCAAGCGGTTTATCTATAATGTGGGCAGCAAGACGGAGGCTGATGTCGTAATCACCGAGGTTGGCGGAACCATCGGTGATATTGAGAGCCAGCCCTTTATCGAGGCCATTCGGCAGGTGGGGCATGAGGTGGGACCCGGAAACGCCCTGTATATTCATGTCACGCTGGTCCCCTATCTGAAGGCATCTGGAGAGCATAAGTCCAAGCCAACCCAGCACTCCGTAAAGGAGCTGCAGGGATTGGGCATCACGCCGGACATCATCGTCCTGCGCTGTGATGAACCCATCACCGATCCCAGTATTTTCCGCAAGATTGCAGGTTTCTGCAATGTGAAGCCCGACTGCGTCATTGAAAATCTGACGCTTCCCATTCTTTATGAGGCTCCTCTCTATTTGGAGCGGGCGAATCTGTCTGCGGTGGTCTGCCGAGAACTGCGGCTATCCACACCTGAGCCGGATTTGAGCCAGTGGCAGGCGATGGTCGCTGCCATCAAGAGCCGCAGCAAGTCGGTAAGCATCGGCCTTGTGGGAAAATACGTGCAGCTTCACGATGCCTATCTGTCTGTTGCGGAGGCCTTGCGGCACGCCGGGTTTGCCCTTGGTGCAAAGGTGGACATTCAATGGATCGACTCAGAGACGGTCACGGCAGACACGCAGGACGAGCTGCTCTCCCAGCTTGACGGGATTCTTGTCCCGGGCGGCTTCGGAAGCCGCGGCATCGAAGGCATGATTCTGGCGGCTCAATATGCCCGGGAGCATCGCATTCCCTATCTGGGTATTTGCCTCGGTATGCAGATTGCCGTCATCGAATTTGCCCGCCATGTACTCGGTCTTACAGGCGCCGATTCGGGTGAATTTGCCCCGGAGTGCCGCCATAAGGTCATCGACTTTATGCCTGGTCAAGGCGAGGACATCGACAAGGGCGGTACCCTCCGTCTGGGCAGTTATCCCTGTGTGATCGCCGAGGGAACGACCATGGCGCGATGCTATGGAGACGCACAGATTTGGGAGCGTCACCGCCACCGCTATGAGTTCAATAACGACTATCGAGATGCTTTGCGGGCGGCGGGAATGACCATAAGCGGGCTCTCCCCTGACGGGAGATTGGTGGAGGCAGTGGAGCTGAGCAGCCAGCCCTTCTATGTTGGTGTGCAGTATCACCCCGAATTCAAAAGCCGCCCTACCCGGCCTCACCCGCTGTTTCAGGGTTTCCTCGCTGCCGCATTGGAAAGTGGGAAATGAGCGATTTGGGGTTCAGCAGCGACACAACGGTCAATGCTGCCAACAGAGCTGGGCACTGCCGGCAGCAGGGAGATCGTCCTTTCTGCTGAAGCAAAAAGGACACAATAAGATGAAAAATGCGCAAAGAGCATCGGGGAGGAGGCACTGCAATACCTTAGCGTACAAAGCAGCCCTGCCGCTAAATGATCTTCGCATTGCAAGAATATAATACGGGTGGTAGAACAAAACGCCGGAGAAGGAGGCATTTCTCCTTCTCCAACGATCTTTAGTTTAGAGTCTGCACCTCATGCAGCACAGCGCCTTGGAACGGGCGGTCAAGGAGCGCCTGATCCTACGCAATCCGACCGAGGACTGCATCGCGCCGAAGGTACAAAAAATCGAAATGCAGATCCTTTCGCCTGAGCACATCAAGGACTATCTGGAGGCCTCTGACAGGAGAGGACTCCTCCCCATGTTCTATCTGGAGCTGGTCACGGGCTTGCGGAAGGGCGAGATCACGGCGCTTCTCTGGAGCGACCTCGACGCAAGGAATAACACCATCTCTGTCAGCAAGCAGTCTGTAAAGAATCCCAATGGAGAACTGAATAGCGTGGACGTCAAAACCGTCAGCGGTAACCCAAGCCGCTGCGCTCTATCCCGCTCATAGGTGACACGAGTCACTTCTTCAATAAAGCTTTTCTCCTTCGGCGTGGCGCTTGCCCAACGCACACTGTACTTGCAGCACAGTTGAAAGAATATCTCATAAAAACGTTCTTCCTCTGCATCCTTGTAATTCTACAGAGCTCCTTGTCAAGCCGTGTGATTATACAGGAAGGTTGCGATCTGGGCGCGGTTGATGGCGGCGTTGAGGTCCGCGCCGTCGGAAATGCCCTTGTCCTTGGCCCAATTCTGTGCCTTTTCGTACCAGATGCTGCCGCCGGTCAGGTCCGCGTCATTCTGCCGCGCGAGGATCGTCCAAAGCTGCGCCCGGGTGGTGGAGTTGTTGGGCGCGTAGATCGTGTCGCTCATGCCGTTGACCAGCCCACGGGCGCTGACGAAGTCGATGGCGTCCTTGGCCCAGTGGGCGCGAGTGTCGATGAAATCCTTGGAGTTGTCCATGATCTTCATAGTCGCGCCGCCGCCCATGGTGAGCCGAATGCCGTCCTCGGTGGGCAGGGAGTTTTTGACGATCTCCTCGGTACCGTCCGCGTGGACGATGACCGCCACCGCCGGAGAACGGACGGGAGGTAACAGTCAGCTTGCCGTCCACATAAGTGATTTCATAATTCTCGCCCGCGCTTGCGCCGCTCACCACGATCTTCGCCGCGTCGCCGGTGCTGGTCATGTCGGGCGTGGCCGGGTCGTAGGCCAGTGTGGGCGCGGTGGTCAGCTTGTCCTCACCGATCAGACCGGAAACCGTGTAATCCTTGTCCAGCTCCGGCTTGGAGAGGTCGGGCGCCGCGTCATAGATGTAGGCGCTCTTGTCCTTGACGATGACGGTGACCGGCGCCTTGGCGATCGCAAAATCAAAGGTCTTCGCCGTAGCCATGTTGTCGCTCCAGACATAGTTTTCGGCGTCCTTCAGCGTCACGGTCACGGTATATGTGCCCGCGCTTTTCCGGACGTTGCCCGCAACGGTGTAAAGGCCGCTCGCCGCGAGGGTGTAGGTCTGCTCTTCGCCGCTGTAGGTGAACTGTGTCGGGTCTGCTGCGGGGATCTCAACTTTTGCCTTGGCAATGGTCACGCCGACGCTCTCAGGCGTGGTGTCGCTGTGGTTGCTGTCGCCCGCGACCTTGTACCAGACGGTGTACTCACCGGCGTTCTCGCCGGTGGAGATGGTAGTGCCGTAATTTGTGCCGTCCGTGCTATACTGCATCGTGCCGTCGGCGGTCGTACCGGCGTTGATGAGTGTCTGCGCATCGCCGGTGTAGGCCAGAGCGGTGATTGCCGTTGGCGCGGTGCAGGCGGAGACCGCCTTGGCGATGGTGAATTTCCAATTTTCCGCTGTCAAATCGGTACTGCTATTATAATTCAAACTCTCTGCACGCGCCGGAGACGGTGAAGTTGCCATTCGCATATACGCCGCCGCCATCGACTGCACTGTTGCCGCTAATCGTTCCGCCGGTCATATAGAATTTGCCGCTGCCCTCCACATATACGCCGCCGCTCCAAGCAGTATTGTTATCGGTGATGCTGCCGCCGTACATGATGAAATTGCAGCTTTGATGAAGACTCACGCCGTTTCCGAGATATTTGGTTCCACCTGTTTGTACCGTTGGTGATCTTGCCGCTCCCCTTGCAGTCGGTCAGGGTGAAACTGCGGCCGCTGCCTACGTTGATCGTATCCTTACCAGCTGCGCCGGTGATGGTATGCCCGTTCAGGCAGAGGGTGACATTTTCCATGATTTGGATACAACCGAACTGGGTGTTCGATGGGGCCTCCAGAACAAGGTTGGTGGCAAGGTGGTAGGTGCCCTCAGACAGCGCACACTGATAGGGCTGTTCCTCTGGTTCGCCGCCGACCCACACTTTACCGTTATTGTCCTGCTTGATCGCCGTCGCAAAGGTGGTCTTGTCGGTCTCATTATGGCCGCCCACGTAGCTGCACGCTTCTTCATTGCCGCAGAGGTAGTGGGTGTGCGGTGCAGACGTTTCAGACTCACCACTCGCGAATGCCGCCGCAGGCAGCAGCGTCAGGCACAGGGCCAGCGCCTGCTTGTCCATGACAATGGCCATATAGTCAAACAGCATGGACGCGGAGAGGGCCTTGACCATGTCGCCGGTAGATTTGGTGGAAGCGGTGAAATCGGCGTTTCCATGGCGCAGCTCCTGCGCGGCGGTCAGATATTCGTTGCGCCACGGGCCGGACTCCGCCTGATACCCCAGCTGCTCCAGTGCATCGGCGCACAGAAGCCGCGCATCGGTGTTCGCCGGGTCGGCAAAGACGATGGTGTTTGTGACCTCGGCGACCCACTGATATTCACCCTTGTCAAAATCCGCCTTTGCCATTTGCAGGACCTTGTCAACGTCCCCCAGGTACTCCACCCATTTTTTTGCGCTGTCGCTTGACATGAGGGGTTCAGGTTGACAGGGTTGCTGTCATACCAGCCCATGAGCTTCTGGTAGACCGCCTTGGCGTTGTGGGCGACCGTCCCGTAGTACTGGCGGGTGTACCAGATTTTATTGAGCGCCTCCGGCAGCTCGATCATGTTGGAGATCTCGTCGCTGGTGTAGCAGAGCATAGCAAGCATCCTGAGAATCCCTGTATGTTCCCCTCGTCGGCAACCGGTGAGATGTACTACCCAGACTCCGTTGTAAACCTGCACAAGAAGATACTGAAGGACGCCGGGCTGCCGCACATCAGATTTCACGACCTCAGACACACCTTCGCAACGCTGGCACTGCAAAATGGGGTGGACGTCAAAACCGTCAGCAGTATGCTCGGCCACTATGACGCTGGATTCACACTCCGCACCTACACCCACGCTACGAGGCAGAAGCAGGACGAAGCCGCACAAACGATGGGCAGCTTCATGGCGCAAGTGATGTAAGCAGAAAAAGGATGCGAAATACCGGAGAGGGGGCAAAACCTCCTCTCCGGTACTCTTTGAACCTATCCGCACATTTTTAAACTGTACCCAAGAAAATGGACACGAGATTTTGACCCATGGCCCCGTTCG
>ERZ1673742.985-NODE-985-length-29662-cov-11.956091_pt1 | contig 29662 bp, 29 predicted proteins | sample MGYA00580208_ERZ1673742 | MGnify/ENA primary metagenome ERZ1673742 (study PRJEB41218, sample SAMN15661774) | gut metagenome | host: Homo sapiens | place: Canada: London | collected 2015-08-20/2019-03-30 | study: EMG produced TPA metagenomics assembly of...
GGGCTGACCGGATCATACACCTGTGCGAGATGAAATTCTGCATGGACACATACCGCATCAAGCCCGAATATGAACGCCGGTTGCGTGACCGTTCCAGTTTGTTCAGGGAACTTACCAAGACCAACAAGACGCTGGTTCATACCTTTATCACGACGTATGGCGTGGCCAATGGCAAGAACAGAAGCATCGTCCACAGCGAGGTGACGATGGATGACCTTTTCAATTCCTGACGGTTATGATGATACGGCAAATAACGCAACGATTGCATGAAGTAAACTTGCTTCTGGCCACTTACGGACAAGGCGGCTTGTCTTTTGAACAGGCTTTGCCGTTATCCCTGTTCTATCAGGATTTCAATGACACGAACCTTCTTGTCAAGGAGGCTGCCTGTCTGATAAAGGAGAACCCCGGACAACTTCTGGACTTTTCTTCTTCCCTTCTTTCGGAAACGAACAAATTCCTCTCACTCGACAGGACACCATTGCAGACCGTGGACTTTGAATTCCTTTTCGAGAAACATCTCGAACCGTTTGAACTTCGGTACGAGAAAGCGAAAACCGTCGCTGCTGAACTTTGGCGCAAATATTCAGCGATGAGCGGTCGATTGGATTTCCTGCCTCTGGATTCGGAAGAATACAGGTCGCTCGATGCGAAATGCGGTGCGGCAAAGGCAAAGTATGACGGGGCCCACGCGCATGCGAACCTATTATATATAGAGTGGGTGCAGGAACGTGACCGGAATTTTTCTGTCTATTGTTTCAAACCGATGTTCCTCGACGTGCTGGTGGAGCGTCTGCAAGGAATCGCCGGAAGTATCATCTCCGACATCAGACGTATGAAGGAGGGAGAACCATGAACCGTGCGAGCCTGCTGCAAGAGACCGTCGCATGGATGGACACCGTTGACCTCGCTCTGTGTCTGTTCATCTACGAGGTGTGCAACGACTACCAGTTCGAGTACCTGTCGGGCAGCGACTTCGTGAACTTCCTGAACCTGAAACCTACCGAGCGGACGGTCATCGTGCGCCCGAAAGAGAACCTGCGTATCTGTTACATGGTGTATTCGGTCTCCCAGACCATCAGGCCGCGTGAACGCGGCAGACTTTGGGCAGAAGAGTTTTTGAAACGCTGCGGCATATCCAAATCATATTACGACAAGCACCGCAGCGACGTTTGCAACAAAGGTGCTACAAAAGAAAACCAAGATTTCCGTAAATCCATCGGCAAGGCCGTTGAAAACGCCCGACGGCTGAACAACACCCCATAACTGCCCGCCATTTCCCCATTCAGCCCGGCATCTTCCCAGTATATCCATGCGCTATACCGTTCATACACAACGGTATGGCGCATTTTCTTTTTATACACTTTCCCCATTCGTCCCCCATTGACCCACCTTGGGACAAACTTAACTTTGCATCGGAAACAGAAGAAAACAAAAGGCTGAAAAACAGCAAATTCCGACTCCCCAAAAGGACAAGTAACAATAAAAATGAACGTATATGGAAAGTGAACGCAATTTAATGACCACAACGGAAGCAGCCCGTTATCTCGGACTGAAGCCGAGCTATCTCTACAAGATGATGATGCGCCGCGCAATCCCTTACTACAAGCCGGGCGGCAAGCTGTGCTTCTTCGCCAAGGAAGACCTCGACGCATGGATGAAACGGGTACGGGTGCAATCGCAGGACGAAATTGACAGCGAAGCATCCCGCTATCTGGTATCACGTGAGAAAAACAAATGATTTATCAACCTTTTTTAGAACAATGCAATCATGGACAATTCAAAGAACATGGAGCCGGGTATCAGGAATACCACGGTTCAAGATTCCCCGAACAAGGAGCAGAGAAAGAAAGAGAGCAGACCTGTAATCAGTGCAAAGGCGCAGACCATTCTGGACTTCCTTCGCGGCTGTTCCCCCTACGAGGCCGATTCCATACGGGTCATGGTCGGTTACGGGACGGGCAATGGCGATACCGCAACGATTGAGGCGACCGACATGCTGGCAGTCAACCGTTTTCTCAACCACGGGCTTACCAAAGAAAACGGGACAAGCGGCGAGGCCGTGATGAAACACCGTCAGGAACGTGCGCAAAAACTGATGGAAGCCGTCAAGGATTTTGTCGACATCGGCCAGCTTTGTCGCGTCAGCGTCGCGCTGATGAAAATCTCTTCCGACTTCAAGGTGGTGGAGGACGCACGGCAACACCTGCAATCCCAGCCCGTCGCCAACGTGAATCGAAACTGATGTTAAACCGGGACGGAGTATCGGGCGGGCAAGGAAACTCCCACGCACGACATCTTATCGAAACTGTTGCAAGTTGCTCCGGTACTCCATTCCCTTATTTTTTACTGAATTATGCAAGAAAACAAGAGGAACAAGGAAACATCCCTTTTCAAAAAGTCGCAGGGATTCCGTACAATCCGCATCCACCTTACCGCAGAAGCAATCGAATGGCTCGGTGGAACAACGAAAGATAACGGTAACAATACAATCGGTAACTACACTCTCTTTTATGATCTGCTCTCACGGATGTGTCTGTCACCCAGCAGGGGCGCTTCATTCCGCAGGCCGCAGGAATTGCAGCCCGGACAGTTCCAGTTCTCGGAAACCAGACTTGCGGAAGAATGGAACGTAGGGAGAAAAAGAATCCGCAATCTCCTTGCAACGATGGAAAGACTGGGCATGATAGCGGTAGACGCTTCCAAAACCGCTTCCATTGCTTCCGTGACCTGTGTCGAGGGCTGGACGGACTTTCAGAACTGCCACATCATAAACCTTTGCAATCCAGCCCTGAATGGCATTTAAGTGGCATTTGAACAGCCTTTAAATGGTATTTATTCGGCAGCGGAGGCAGGCCGCAGGAGAAGTGAAAACGTCTTTCAGTTTCGAGATATGCCGAGGTCTAACCTCCCTTTGGTCGGTCATTCCTCGGCGCTCTCGCGGCTCACTGGCAGTTCGCCGGTGGCGGCGCTCGCAAGCTCGCACCTTATTTATAACCCTTTTTAAGACAATGTTTATGACAGAAGAGAAACAGAATATACAACATACACCCTTTCCGCCCGAGGAAGAGAGGCGCACCGAGTATGTCGGCGCCAAGGTCACCCCGGGACAGAAACGGCATATCCGCCGCCTCGCCGACGAGTGCGGCATGACCGTCAGCAACTACATGCTGGCAAGGGCTTTCGGTTACAGGCCGAAGGCGAGGCTGACGGCAAGGCAGGAGGCCGTCATGGAAACCCTTATCGGTTGCCGGAGCGACCTTCTGAACTACACCTCCGCGCTCCGCGGCATGGCCCCGGAGAAGCGCAGGCAGATGTTCGGCAGCTACCCGTTCATGCTCGGGTGGCTCAAGGAACTGGGCAGGCTCGCCGAGCGCATCACGGGCGTGCTCGACAGGCTACGGACGGACAACCGCCTGCCCGACGGGACAAGGAACGATAAAGACGAGGAGGAGGAACCATGATAGCAAAAGCGAAATCCATCTCCCACGGGATAAACGACATCAGCTATATCACGGGAGAGTCGAGGAACAAGAAACACCCCGAGCGCATCTTCCACGTCAAGGACAATCTGCTGCCGCCCGGTTTGGACGCCACGGGAATATGGGATTCCATGCGGCTGACGCTGGACAAGTTCAAGAAGGTCAAAAATTCCGTCATTCGCATCGAGGTCAGCCCCGCACCGGAGCACACCAAAGACTTCACCATCGCCGACTGGGAAAAACTGTGGGACGACTTCATCAGAGAGTTCGACAACATCGAGCTGTATGACAAGAACGGCAGGACGTATTCCCCGAAAACCAACCTCACGGGCAGCAAGGGCACGGTGCGGCTTCATCTGGAATCCAAGAGCGGCATTCCCCACCTTCACGGCGCGTTCTGCCGCATCGACGAGCAGGGGCGCATCAACAACGACCATGACATCCACCTGCGTGCGCAGCGTGCCGCCGAGCGTGTGGCCCTGAAACGGGGCTGGACTACCGCCGCAGAGGTGCGGGACACGAACATCGGGCAGGTGAACCGGGACTGCATGGAAATCCTGCAATCCATGGAAAGCTGGTCATGGCTCGAATACGCCGCCCGGCTACGGGACAAGGGCTACGAGCTTTGGGAACTGCAGGACGGCAAGAACCTCTTGCGCGGCTATGTGTTGAAGAAAGGCAACGCCCGGTACAAGGCTTCCGAACTCGGCAGGGGGCGCAACCTCATGGTGAGCAAGCTCGAAAGCACGTGGAAGAAGCTGCACGCGGCTCCCAAGGCAAAGGCCGTTTCGACGAGACCCGCCGCAGGCACACCGGCACCGACCACCGCCCGCCCTGCACCGGTCAGGGCGCAAGGAACGGCACCGCTTCCGCAATATACCGACTACCGCCCCGGCACTGTCCCGTACCGTATCGGCGACGACAGGGAAAGCCCCGGCTACTTCATACCCGACGAGGCCCTGAAAGTGTTCGACGAGGAGTTCGACTACCGCGAGACGGCCAACAGCCGCGAGCTCACCGACAGGGCGGTGGCCCTCTTCGTGGGCATGATGTCGGCGCAGGCCGCACCCTCCGGCGGAGGTGGCGGCGGTTCCAGCGACCTGCCTTGGGGAAGACGCGAGGACGAGGATGACCGGGAATGGGCCCGCCGCTGCGCCCGGGAAGCGGAAAGGATGATCGGCAGGAAACCCAAGACCGGACGAAAACGATAAGAGACATGGGTAAGGACAGATTCGATTTTTCAGAAATAGACGCGGCGCTCCCGGCAGCCGAAAGGATGCAGGAGAAAGACCGTCTGACCGATGCGCTGGAAAACAATTACAAGGCCGTCGGCATTCTTAGTGCTAACGTGGAAAAGCTCGAAAACAAACTTTCGGAAGCCCTTTCCGAAATGGACGGGGCTGTTTCTTCCCTGCGTGAGGCAAGCAAGGTCACTGTCAGCTTGGAAGCAAGAAAGGCGCTTGAACAGGAAGGAGAAAAAATCTGCCGGAAGATGGCCGACAGGATGGAAAGCGAGTGTGCGAGATTGGCCGGACGCCTCTCGGCGAATGACCATGTGTTTATCTCCTCAACCGCTTTCTGGTGCATGGTAGAGGCAATCATTTCTCTCGCGACGGCTTTCGTCTGTACCTGCATGGCAAACAGCCAGTTCATACACAGCCTCATGCTGTGGAAAATACTTGGCTATACGGCAGGTTTTCTTGCACTCTGTATCGTGCTGACCATTTTTATGCGCCACAAGTTAAGACAATGAAACATTATCAATTAAATAAATATAAGTATGACAACAGTAAAAGTGAAATTCCGTCCGTCGACAGTCGAAGGCCGTCCGGGCACTATCGTCTATTTTGTAACTCACCGCCGTCTCGTCAGGCAAATCACAACCGGTTATAAGGTGTTTCCTCATGAATGGGATGATAAACAATCAAGCCCCATTGTGATATCGGCGGGCGAACGGGCAGCCGTTATTCAGGCTGTTGCACAAAGGATACGCCGGGATATAAACCGGCTGGACAAGATTATAAACGGTTTAAACTGCGGTAAGCATGAATTTGCTACCGACGAGATAGTGAGACTGTTTCATGAAACGGAACGGGAAACGTCCTTTTTCGAGTTTATGGAGGAGGTCATACTTCAACTGAAACGATTGGGAAAAGAACGGACTGCGGAAAATTACACGACAGCCCTTAATAGCTTCAAACGCTTTCGGAACGGAAACGACATCATGCTGAATGAAATTGTTTCAGACCTGATGACGGAATACGAAGCCTATTTGAAGTCTCACGGCGTAGCCATGAATACCGTTTCCTTTTATAATCGGATTCTCCGTGCCGTGTACAACCGGGCTGTGGAAAAGGAAATAACCGTGCAACGGTATCCTTTCAAACATGTTTATACCGGAATCGACAAAACTGTCAAGCGTGCTGTCCCCTTGAAGATTATTAAAAGGATTAAGGAACTGGACCTGTCGCTCAAGTCCTCATTGGATTTTGCAAGGGATATGTTCCTGTTCTCATTTTATACGCGTGGAATGTCGTTTATCGACATGGCATATCTCCGGAAGAAGGACTTGCAGAACGGTATCCTTTCCTATCGCAGGCGGAAGACTGGGCAGCAACTGTTCATCAAGTGGGAAAAATCCATGCAGGAGATTATCGATAAATACCCGGCAAATGAAAATGGCTATTTGCTACCAATCATCAAGACAGACCGGAACGAACGGTTGCAATACAGAAATGCGCTCCGTCTGGTCAACAACAAGCTCAAGGAAATATCCGTATCAATCGGCTTGCAAGTCAGACTCACGATGTACGTCAGCCGTCATTCATGGGCCAGCATCGCCAGAAACCAGAACATTCCTCTTTCGGTCATCAGCGCAGGCATGGGGCATGACTCGGAAAATACCACGCAAATATATCTCACCTCTTTGGACAATTCAACGATAGACAAAGCAAATGATTTGATATTGAAAAAATTGAGGTAAAATGTCAGGCAAAAAATGTTACCTCTTACCAAGAGGGGGATTAACCACTGCAAAGGTATGAAAAAGAAACGAAAACAAAAAATCTTCTTAATGATAAATACTTTTTTATGCTCAAAAACATATAAATGTTTGGCAAATTTTAATTTTTGCCAAACGTAATATATTGATTATTAGCTCATTTTTCTTTTTATCCCCCTCTTGGTAAGAGGGGGATAAAAAGAAAATCGAAATGCGGACAAGAAGTTTTATAGTATTAGTATTCACTCTGTTCGGGAGCGTTCATCTTTTCGGACAGGAAAGCCGGAAGGAAATCTGTATAGATTTCCGTGTCGGTAAGAGTACGCTGGACACGACTTACGTAAATAACGCTGAATGTCTGGCGGAAATAGTATCGTTTTTGGAAACTGTTAAAAATGACGGGACGCTCGATCTGGTCGAGGTGTCCTTCTGCGGTTCAGCTTCACCAGAAGGGTCTGCCGGAATCAACCGAAGGCTGGCAGAAGAACGCCGTACGGCAGTGGAGAATTACGTGTGCGGACGTATTTCACTTCCGGACAGCATCATCACCCGTTGTGATGGTTCCATCGCATGGAAGCGTCTGGCCAGTTTGGTGGAACAGTCGGACATGCCTCATAAGGAAGAAGCCGTGGATGTGCTGCGAAATGTCCCCGAATACACGTACAGCGACAAAGGGGTTTTGATCGACAGCAAGAAGAAGCATTTGATGGAACTGCAGTACGGGCGCACTTGGTACTACATGCTGGAACATTTCTTCCCTCAAGTACGCAATGCCGGTGTCATATTCGTGACGGTGCGGCAAAAGCCGGTAATAAAAAGCGATACGGTCAAATTACAGGCGGTTCCCGCCATTGATACTGCTGCCGTCGTTCAGGAAACGGACACGCTCGTACCGCAGGCTATCGTACCGGAGCAGGAAGAGCGGAAACCTTTCTACATGGCCGTTAAAACCAACATGCTCTATGATGTGTTGGCCGTGCCCAACGTCGGCGTTGAGTTCTATCTGGGCAAGAATTGGTCCGTAAGCGGAAACTGGATGTACGGCTGGTGGGACAAGGGCAGCAAGCACCGCTATTGGCGTGTGTACGGCGGCGACATCGCCGTGCGCAAGTGGCTGGGAAAACGTGCTGCCGAGAAACCGCTCACCGGACATCATCTGGGTATTTACGGGCAGGTATTCACATATGATTTCGAGTGGGGAGGCACCGGCTACATGGGAGGCAGACCCGGAAAAACGCTTTGGGACAGCCCCAATTATGCCGTGGGTGTGGAATACGGCTATTCGCTGCCGGTAGCACGGAGGCTGAACATCGACTTTACCGTCGGCGTAGGCTACTGGGGTGGAACGTATTATACCTACACTCCTCTCGATGGACACGACGTGTGGGAATCCACCAAGAACCGCCACTGGTTCGGGCCGACCAAGGCGGAAATCTCTTTGGTATGGTTGCTCGGACGTGGCAACAGCAATAATAGGAAAGGAGGTATGAAATGATGAGATACACGATAAGATACGTTTCCCTGTTGGCAGGAATGCTGACAGTGTTTTCTTCCTGCGAACACAAGGACTTATGCTTCGACCATGAAGTACACGCCCCGAAATCGGATGTGCACGTGAAGGCAGTGTACGAAAAGGAATGGGAACATACCTGCGAGGGAGGCCCCGACTGGGAGCAATACCCCGCATGGGAGAGCAGGTTCGGTATGGAATACCACGAGCTGTGTCCCGACGCTCCCGACGGATTGCGCGTGCAGGTATATAACGAGGACGGCACCAACAACGTCCTGAACGTGGCACCCGAAGGCGACATCGTGCGGATGCATCCGGGAGAACATTCCCTACTGCTCTATAACAACGACACGGAATACATTGTCTTCGATGACATGAACTCATTCGCATCGGCAAAGGCCACGACCCGTACACGTACCCGTGCATCGTATGTTGGCAATCCGTACATGGAAAATGCCGCCGAAAACACGGTGAATGCCCCCGATATGCTCTATGGCAACTACATAGAGAACTACACGGCCGAGCGTAAGACGGAAGTCAACGAGCTGCCCGTGACCATGCACCCGTTGGTTTTTACCTATCTGGTGCGTTATGAGTTCAGCCACGGATTGGAATATGTGGCGTTGGCACGCGGCGCATTGGCAGGCATGGCCGGTGCGGTATGGTTGAACAGCGGACGTACCTCGGAAGAGACAGCTACCATATTATATGACTGCAGCGTGGAAGATTTCGGAGCGCAGGCCTGCGTCCACTCGTTCGGCATACCGGACTACCCCAACGAACATTACACGACACGTGCCGAACGTCGTTACGGGCTGAACCTTGAAGTGCGCTTGAAGAACGGAAAAGTCAAGTCGTTCGATTTTGATGTGACTGAACAGGTCGCCGCACAGCCGCAGGGGGGCGTCATCGTAGTGAACGGTATCGAGATTTCCGATGAGGATGGCACGGAAGGCGGTTCCGGCTTCGAGGTGGACGTGGAAGACTGGGGCGAGTATGAAGACATCGAACTCCCTCTTTAAGGATAAATAGTTTTTACTAATCATTAATGTTTTACTAAAAATTCAGCAACATGAAAAAAAATCTTTTTTTTGTGGGAATTGCTGCTGCCGCAATGTTGGCAAGTTGCAGCAATGATGAGACTATGGAAATAGCCCGTAACAGCGAGGCTATTCAGTTTAACAGCTTCGTGAATAAAGCGACACGAGCCACTGATATCGACAACTCCAATTTTAATGTGTTTCAGGTATGGGGCTTGATGGAAAAGGACGGTCAGACCGGTAAGCCGTTTGATGGTACTGAAGTTACAAAATCCAACGGTAGTAGGTGGGATTATCAGACACCCGTTTATTGGGAAGATGGCTACAAATATAGTTTCGTGGCCATAGCTCCCAAAGCGAACAACAGTAACTGGACCTTCACTGCTCCTACCACTGTAGGTGAGTGGGGCAGCATCGCTTTTAACAATGGCAATGGTACTACCGACTTGATTTACGACATTGACGGCACGTATGTCTCCTCTCCTGTATCAGTGGGCGAATCATGTCCTGCCGCAATTTCATTCACGTTCAACCACATGCTGTCCCGTGTGAAATTCGCATTCGAGAACGGAATGGATGACGGTTCCACTATCAATGTTACCGGAGTGAAAATTACAAACGCCAATGTAAAGGCGACAGCTGCTTTGGGAGAAAATGTAACATGGACTTTGACAGGGGATAATACCCCGGCTTCACTGGACTTTGGCAATGTGGTATTGGACAACGAGGCAACCAGTTTTGCCGGCAATGAGAAAAAAGAAACCGACCACAAGTACATGATTCCGGTCATGAGCGAAGACCAGACCTATATAGTACAGTTCAAAGTTACACGTACTCATCACGGTGTGACAGACGAGTATGAGCATGAGGTAACCCTTCCTTCTGTGAACTGGACAGCCGGAAACAGTTATGCTTTTGTTGCGAAACTCGAAGCTAAAAACATTGATCCGGATAACCCCGATCTTTGCAAAATCGAATTTGCAGCAACGGTTAGTGATTGGGGCGATTTTAACGACCCTGCAACAGACCTTCCGGTTCAGCCTACTGAATAATCATTCGGATTTATCCGTCAGGGAATATACCGGAAAACCGAAAAGATGTTTTACGGGGTGGCACGACAGTCACCCACGTAAAATATCTTTAGGGTATAAGGGGTTGAATGTTCCCCTTATACTCGCAAATAGCCGCAGCAAAGAACCTTCACGGCATAATTGAAAAATTAAAAGATATGAAAGCATATAAGAATCGGTACTTGATGACAGGCAGGATGACGGTACTGCTCACCAGTCTCTTGCTATTTTCGTGTAATAACGATGACTTTCTCGATAATGACAGCGATAGTAACATCGGGAAATATAGCGACCACATTTGTTTCGACATATCCGGGGAGGAAAATCCTCTGACAAGAGGATTTGTCGGCACAGATAAGGCAAAGGAAGAACACATCGCCGGATATTTCGTGTTGCGGAGTGCGAATACGCCGGACACACTTTGTGTCCGTACTACGGTTTCCGACGGTATCGATTGCTCCTCTTTCTCCGGAGAAACACCGGTGACACGCTCGGCTCCCGTCAGCTCGCTCGACGAGTACGGCAGTTTCCATGTGCAGGCCCATTGCAAGGAAGACGGCACATTGGTCAACACGTTCTACATGAATGACGACGTAACTTACCAGAACGGAAATTGGAGCACGAACAACGTGTATTACTGGCCGGGAGCGACACGCACCCTGCAATTTTTCGCTTGGGCACCTCTTGATGCCGGATTAACAGCTCCTGAAGCACCGAACAATACAATGCTGACATACAATGTCCCCACAGAGGTGAGTAAACAGAAAGACCTTGTGGTAGCGAAGACGGACGAAATCAAAGGAAACAAGAACGAAGTGGTACCGCTTGTTTTCGATCATATTTGCACGGCCGTTCGTTTTGTGACCGGTAGCCAAATGCAGCCCGGAACGATTAAAAGCGTGGCCCTGAAAGGAGTTAAGTATAAAGGCTCTTACGACTTGGCAAACGACATATGGAAGTTGGATAATGACGTTATCGATTTCACGCAGTCATTGGATAAAGAGATGAGCGGAAGCGAAACGGACGGGATGGAAGTCGCCACGGGCGAAGCCACGTTCATGATGTTGCCGCAAACCTTGCCGACAGGCGCGAAGGTGGAAGTTGTGTTCAACGATAACATGACGGGAAAAGATCGCCTTCTCGAAGCCCCCGTTGCAGAAATGGAATGGCCTCAAGGAAAAACGGTTACTTACAAGTTGTCCATTTCGCCGGAATATAACATCTCCATTGAGTGCGAGGACAAGGTGGATGCGCATGTTGACATTCAAGAGATACACATTACAGCCGATGGCCCTTGGGTACTACATTCCGATGTGGATTGGCTGACCTTTACCGACTGGTCGTATGACGAAAGTAAACCCGAAGAGAGACCTTTAGGTCATCGCGGATATTGGATTCGTTCGGAGCGAGGCGAACAGACATTTACTGGCAGCGGCAACAAGACGTTATATGCGTATTACGATGAGCATCTTGGAGACGAAAACCGTGTGGCAACCATGACCCTGACCTATCCAAACAATCCTACCACAAAAGGCGACAAAAAAACCGTTACCCAATATTGCCCCGCATGGAGCGGCACTGCCGGATATGAACGGTTCGAGGAAGACCATCGCTGGGAAGAAGATGGTTCACCCACCTATACCTATCCTTTCGGTTTCGCGTGGGACAGAAAGGTGTCATTTACTGCATCATTTCAAATTATTGGGGCCACTTCTATAAGAGACGTATTGGGTGCATATGTATTCTTATATATAGCAAACAATGCAATAGAAAATTATCAAGCAACGAAGTATGTGAAAGTTGAAGAAAAGAAAATACCAGTACTCAATTTAACATATGCAACAACCGTAACTATTGACTATTCGAATTTCAATGCAATCGGCGACTTGGTCTCTGCTGACGACGGACTTGCCAATACCCGTAATCTGTATGGATTCCAAAACATCGGACAGATTTCCGCTATAGAAAACATACTACGTGACAATGCTGTCGGTAATTTTGAAGAAGATGTAATCGAAGATTCTCATAAGAATATTTCTGTCGATCAGTTTGCAGCCCGCCGTATTGCCATGAAAAACGAATTTCAAAAGGTAATTAGAGAAGAAATAGTGGAGGGAGAAACCATACGTTACGCCGAGGCCTTTATCAATACAAATGATATTCATTGGTATCTTCCGGCAAGCAACGAACAGACTTCCTTGAAAAATGGTCTGACTGAAGACGATGAACCGCTGGAAGGTGTGTATTGGAGCTCCACTGCTTTGAATGACAATAAACGGGCCTATACATACAGCGCAGATGGAAGTGTAAGTTCAGACGACAGAATGGAGCCGCATAAAATGCGTGCGGCAGTAAAAAAATCTAATTGATTAATCCTGCTACAATAAATTTTATTATCTCATATTTTCCCCGGCAAGCGACGTTTCTTGTCGGGGAAACTTTTTGTGTATGAAAAAATATACAACTGTCTTTTATGAGCAGTCTTAGTTATTATCGTCTTGATAGTATAATAATCCGAAAAATCGTATATTCGCATAGATAAAATTTGCAGATAGAACGATAAGGAATTTGTTTGTAAGGAAGAAATAGATATAATTTGTATCTTCATTCAAATAATAATTCAATATGTTGCTTATTTGTTACTTATAATTCAATATATTTGTATTAATACATGTAAATCAAATAATTATTTCTAATAATTGGTTAGTAGCCCACCACCCGATGCGAAATACGACGAGAGCGATAAGCATGATGATTTTGTCTATCCCGACGACAATTCCCGAAGTCAGCGACGTGAACCAGAGTTTCGCCGCGTCCTTCTCCATGTTGGTAACTTCGTCCACGCCTGTTTGCTCCATTGTCGCCTCAATGAGGTTAGGGTCGGACGTACCCGTGTGGGCGACATCCGCCTGTGCCTGCAAGCTCGTGTACATCGTGTCGCGCACGTGGATAAGTTCCTGTACTTCTTCAAACTTGTCTGCAATCTGTGCGGCTTCTGCCTCGTAGAGGTCATGCGTGTATGAGCCGATGCAGTTCGGGATATAGGAGAGGAAGTCCAGAAAGCACCAGTTGCTTCCGCTACCGGCCATCCCTGTATCTGCCGGTGGATACCACCAGCACAGGATGAGCGATACGGCCAAAGGGCGGAAGAGCTTCATCACGTCCAGCGGTTCGTGCTTGACCATCATCTTGTACGCCATGCCCGCTGCCATGATGATGGCAAAGAGTGCGGCCAGGGCCATGCACATTTGGAGAATCCACCAGAATGGTCCTTGCGAACCGGTGAAGGTCGCATCGGTCAGGAACTCGTTTGTTTGAAAAATCACATCGTCAATCTCTTCCTCCAGAAGATTGATTCCGAAATCTGAAAGTATGTTTTCGTCTGCCATGTGCACCGTATTTTATTTCCCTCTGTTTACTGTTTCATCTCCATCGCTACTGCCTGCGTTGTTACCCGATTGAGAGCTGCGCACTGTAAGTCTCGATTCGTTCCAGCGGCTCATAGCCTCGCGGATGACACTACTTTTGTCCAAATTCCGGTCGGCGGTTGCGTTCAGCAAGCTACCCGTAATCGTGGCGTTTTGCCGCTTGGCGAGGTAGCCGACCAGAATTTCGTTCTGCCGTACCACATCCTCGTAGATGCGCAGGTATTCCTTTTTCCGTTGTGCGTTGGGCATGTAGGCATTTTTGGTAGCGTCGATGGCGCACTGATACATGTGGTAATATTCCGTCCACCGCTCCTTGTCGTCGGACGAGCCGCCCGCAGGCAATATGCGGTCGATATTGCGTTTGAACCGATCCATCTGACCGTTGACCTTATCTCCTTCGGCGATCCATGCGAGGTCTATCTGCCGGTCGGCCACGTTCAATGCTTCGATTTCAGCCCGTTTGACCAATGCCGAGTCGATGGCTTCCGCCTCGTCCGTTTGGTTGTACAGGTTGACACCCGCCAGAGTGCGGAATGAGAGCTTGTTCTTGCTGGCTGCCGATTTCTTGTAATTGTTGTGCAGCAGCGTGTAGTACAGGTCGGGCGAGAGCGCCCCCGTACCGGTTTCCATGACCGTAATCTGGTTCTGTTTCGGCGAATCGTGGTTGTAGGTGACGGACTGTGCATGGGTCTCCTTTGCCGTTACAGCCGCAATCACCATGAGTAACAATGTTTTTTTCATCTGTCTTTTCGCTTTTATTGTTGTTAATAATCCAATCTCCCTGCGCTTCGCCATCGTCCGAAAGCGCCGTTGATAATCTCCTGTTTGGTGCGTTCGCGGTAAATTTTCGATTTCCAGTAACCGATACGCACCTGTATATACCGCCACGTCTCGATATATGCCCGGTTCAGGTGACGTTCGATGTCGTCCAGCGAAGTGTTGATCGCTTCCAGCACCATCAACAGGTCGGAGGTCGAGCAGGCCGCTGCTCCTGTGGCATACAGCACGAGGTCGCTGACCGACTTGTAGAGATGCTCCCCGTCGTCGGCGATGTCCCGTATGGCTTTCTCGTTTATCATCAGTATCTGTGCATCGGCCAACTCGACGGTTCCCCGTTTCAACACCTTCTCGTTAAAATCCTCCAGCAGTTTCTTATAGTCGGCGATACGTTCGCTGACTGCCGTATAGGTACTTTTCACATTCAGCGCTGTCCGCAGGGACTGGTACATCACGTCGATGACATCAAAAGCACGGGTGTAGCGGTCCAGGTCCACATTCAGTTCCTTGTATTCGCCGACTTCCTTGCGGCTGTATTCGTGCAGCAGCTTGTTGCTGTACTCCAGCGTACTTCGGGCCAGCAGCAGGCTGCGCTGTTTTTTATGGTCAGTGATGTAGGCTTCGACCGACACGATGTCGAACGTCCACTGCGCCTTGACGATGCCGGGCAGGAGAACCAGCAGCGTGACCGTTATTAATAGAGACCGTTTCATGGCTGCGCCTCCTTTCTACCTGTTCTGCTTTGCAGGTTTCGGGCATTCTCCACCCACCGGTCATGACACTCTTCCACGAGCGTGAGCCTTCGTCCTTCGTCCGTATCCAGTTCAGGCAGGACATCTTTCAGCACGTCGATGATGCTTCGCTTGTAGTACATCATCTTTTCCAGCGACACGAGGTCGGCGTATATCTGTGTAATCCGCGAATCCACTTCCCGTGCGATTTCAAGCCGGTCGCTCGACCACAGCAGGTGGTACACGTTGCCGGTCGGAGTTTCTTCCAGCGGTTCGGTGCGGGCATACTCCGTCGTGATCTTGCAGGAAGGGTATTCCCGTGCGATTTCCGCAATGCGGTTGTTCACCAGTTTGGTTTTCTCCTCGTCCGACAGGTTCGGGTCGAGTGTCAGCACGTCGGCTACGTGCGTATCGCTGTATTCCGTTGTCAGTTCCCAACTGATTTGCAGGATGGCACGGTGAATCTTGATACCGAGGAAATACTTGGGTTTCCGGGCTATCGAGAGCGTTGCCTTGAATGTGATGACACCGTTGATGTTCGGCATGGTCGCTTTACGGATATACGAGTAGCCACTCCATGAACCGCCGTCCTGCCATGTCAGGCCGTAAGCCGTCTTGCAGTCCTGCATGATGGCCGGTATGCGGTAATAGTCGTCTGTTGCCACGTCGTTGTCGCCCGCCGCCTCGGCCTTGGCGTCTGCGTACTCCTGCTGTTTTTTTTGCCACTCGGACAGTTCGCTTTTCAGGCGGTCTATCTGTGACTTGTTCTCGTTATACTGTTGACGATACACTGCCGCATCTTCCACGCTCGCCTCGGCAATCTTCTTCAGCAGCGCGTCATTTTCAGACTCCAAGGCTTTTATTTGTGATTCGAGGGCGGCGACCTTGTTGTCGGCTTCCTGCAACAGCCCGTCCAGCTCGGACGTATCCAGTTCGTTGTCCGAAACGGTGGTTTGCATGGCGCACTCCTTCGAGTGGGCATTCAGCGAGCTGCCGCACTTGCGGCACTTGTACTGCGTCGTACCCTGTCCGAGCGTGGCGCCGTCCGAACACGTTACGCTGATGGTCACGCTCTCGCAGCCTTGTAGTTTGGCGGCATCTGTTGCCTGGTAGTAATTCTTTGCATCGGAAGTTATATAATAGGTATAGCCCTCCTCGTTGTCGTTGAACTCCGAGAGGCGGGCGTTGAGTTGCGCCTTGAACGTGTTCAAGTCCATCGAGTAGGAATCGAATACGTCCTCGTAGACGACGATTTCCCGGTTCCAGCTTTTTGTGACGTGTATTTCGTAGGCGTATGCCTTCTTGGTCTGCTTGCCGCCCCGGCTGATGATATAGCCGTTCTGCCAGTAGTTGATAGTATAGGTGTAGCCGTCGTTCTGGTTGTTGAGTTGCTGTACCCGGCTTCTTGACCATCCGGCATACCGTTCCGAGTTGGAAAGCACCTGTTCCCGTTGCGAAGCGTTTGGGTAGAAGTTCGGATCGCTCGTTTCGAACCGTACCCATTCTCCGCCGTTCAGTATGCTGTTGTCGTCGGTCGGCGGGTAATAGTCGCACAACGAAACGCTGCCCTGCTCGCGACGGGCGATATACCACCGCTGGGTATAGTAGTTTCCCGCCGTTTGGTCCAGATAGTCCGTCATCCAACCGGTGAGGTCATACTCCCCGATGTCGAACAGTCTGGCGACATTATCCTCGCCGCCTACCATTTCGATTATGAAATGGCCGGCATCCTGTTCCACTCGCTCGAACAGACCGTTGTAATGGTCGTACAGGTTGATGATTTCACCGACTTTGCCGCCAATCAGCTCATGGAACGAGCTGGTCTGCAGCAGGGCGTCTCCGATATTTTCGATTCCTGCCGTGGCAAGGCCGACACCCATGTCATAAAGATTGTCGATGTCGTATTGCAGGTTTTCTTTCGTGAAGTTGCCCGGTACGCTGGCCAGATCATCCAGCATCCTCTGCCAGTCGATGTCGCCCACCTCCGAGAGTTTCAGCAAGGGGGCTATGTTCCGGTTGATTTCGAGAAACACGACATCTGAAAAGGTCAGCGTGCTGTTCGTCACCACACTCTCGAACTGCATACAGAGGCTTTTCGTCTCGTCGCAGATTTTCATCAGGTAGCTGCCCCAGTAAATCGCCGTCTGTGGCGAGCGGAGCATTTGTTTTGCCACGACCCAGATCTTCGGCATGATTTTTTCCGCCACCATGCGGTAAATCCGGCGGTAATAATAGTTCTCCGTACTGCTACACCATATTCCGAGGTCCGCAAGCGCCTTGTGTTCCAGAAATTTGGAAGCGAAAATCCCTGCCGTGGCCACTTCTGCCGCATTGTAATGCTTGAGGATGTCATCGACCTGCTCGCGGTAATAGCTCTCGGCCACGGTTTCCGTGCCGAAAGCGGCCGCCATTGCCGCTACGGTACGGGTGTCGTAGTTCACGCTGTAATATTGGGCGTGGACATGCTGCGCGGCGGCGAGCAATACGGCCATGAGGATGAATGACAGCTTTTTCATTGTCAAAGAGATGATTTTATTTCTCTGTTTTCAAAGTGCCACCGCTCGGATTCGATACAATCTTCCGTGGCGAGCAGGCAAAATATTTCATGTACCCTGAATGCGTCTACGATGGCACGATTCATTCGGGCTTTGGGGGAGCAGAACCACCTTATGTACCAAGGTTGGTTCAGATAAGCCACACGCACGGTTTGGTATCGTAGCCATTCCAAATCGCTTATTCTTGTTCCGTTGAAAGGATTGCGGTGAAACTCCCTGTTCAGTTCCTGCCTGAATCTTTCTTCGTCGAAAGCCGGTACTTCTTCCATCGTCGTTGCAGAATGGGAGTCGGTATTCGTATCCGGATTAATTCCGCACATTCTGTCGCATAAATCATAAAATTTCTTTTCTTCGGGATTTTCCTGATAGTATTGGTTCAGGTACGCTTCCAGTTCCGTATCGGGCATGTCCAGCCGAAGGGAGTATTCTGCCAGCAGCCGTTCGATGAAAGACAGCTTGTCCGGTGTCATGCCGTCTGCGGAGAGGATTTTCTTTTTCGTCAGCATACAAAATTCACGAAGGGACAATTCCTTGAGTGCGGGGCTGTCGATTGAAATCTGCTGTTTCGTCAGGCCGCATTCATAGAGCATCACGTTCAGCCCGTAGCAGAGATCCAGAGTGATTAGGATTCGTTTTGTTTTCATTATTCTGTTATTTTACTGTTAAATTCAATACTCGTCCTGCGGAGTTCACCTTTTGGGCGAATGGCAAGGACTTGCCGATGCCGCTGGCATCCCAATCCCGGCAGTATGCCTCGATAGCTTCCTGATGGTTGCATTGCAGTTCGGCCTTATAGAGTTTCAGGGCCTCTTTTTCCGCCCGTTCGGTGGTATAGGTCATGTAGCACTCGTGCGGTTCTTCCACGCCGTACACGCCGCTGGTACTGCCCCGGCGGATAAAGACTTCCCGGAAGAAGCTGCGCCCCTCTTTGTTTTCCAGTCGGTTGATGGTAAATATCTTTTTGCAGTCCACGTCGGTAAGTCCGAGGATAGCCTTGATTTCATCGAACCGCTCGCGGAATTTGCTCTGGTCGAGCAGCATCACCACGTCCGAGTTGTTGATGATGGCTTCCTTGACGATGGGGCTGCCGATGATGTCCTGTATCTCCTGCGTCACCACGCCGACCGAGGCCCAGAATTTACGGGCCGTCTTGTACATAAATTTGATGTACTCGGCCATGAGCGGCGAGGCGATGGCCTTCCACGCCTCTTCGATGACCAAGACTTTTCGGTTCTTCTTGATACGCATCTTCTGTAAGAATACGTCCATGATAATCAGGGTGACAAGAGGGAAAAGGAGAGGATCATCTTTTATACTGTCGATTTCGAAGACGATGAACGTCTCGTCGAACAGACTGCTGTCCATGTTCTCGTTCAGCGTCTTTTCATGGTTGCCGCCCCGATAGAAGTCCTTCATCATGTAGCGGTAAGTCGAGATGTCGATACCCGAAATATGATTCTCGCTGCAGATGTCGGGAATACGCTGCACGGAAAACTCGTAGAATGAATTGAACGACAACTCCGGTACTTTCAGCTCTTTGCGTCTGCGTTCCATCTCGTCGATCATCTGCTCGATACGCCCGGCACGCTCTCCCTCGCTTTCATCCTGCCGGTCGGAACGGTTGCGGTCGTCGATAAGCAGGCTTTTACGCAAATCCTCCCGTTGTAGTGGCGTGAAACCGTCGAACCCGTTGAAATAGGTGTCGTAATACTCCATGATGACCTGTTCTATCAGACGGTCCTCCGTTTTCGTGACCGTACCCTGCGTACCTTTCCAGATCAGCAGCACGAGGTTTTTCAGGAATCCTGTTTTCTCCACGTTCATCTCCTCCCGGTGAATCCGGAATGGGTTCATCGTGATAGGCCGCTCTTCGGTATAGCTGATATATTTGCCGCCCAGGTATTCGCAAAGCCCTTCATAACTGTTACCCGTATCGACCATCACCACGTCCGTGCCCTGCTCGTAAAGTTGGCGTACCACCGAGTTCATGTGGAAGCTCTTGCCGCTGCCCGAAGGCCCTAAACAGAAAAAGTTCGAGTTGTCCGTCAGCTTGTTTTTTCCCTCTTTTCCTGTGATGTCGATAGCCACCGGCACGCCTTGGCGGTCTGTGTAGTAGATTTTCAGCGGCGTTTCCTCATTGTGCAGGATACGTTCCTTGTACATCAGGCAGGTGGCTGCATCGCCGAGCGTCAGGAAACGGTCGTAGTCTTCGTTCATACCGTAACAGTTGCCCGGAAAGGAATTTACGAATAGCTCCAACTGGTTATAGGCTCGCTTGCTGATATGGATGCCCAAACGTCCGAAGCTGTTTTCCAAATGGTTCGTACACTTTTGCAGATCCGTACCGGTTGGCACGGCCACGACCAGATTGAAGTGGCTGTACACGAGTAGTTTGCTTTCACGGGCGATAACTTCCTGTACCCGTTTGATGTCCTCTACGGCCATCTGGTTGCTCGGATTGGGGATACTCGCGTGTCGGTTCTTTTTCTTGTCGAGCATGGCCAGTTCCCGCTTCTGGTTGGGAAGGAAAATAATCTGGTTATAGACCACCGTTTCGGCGTTCGGTATGCTGTCGATAAGGGCCAGCAAATCGACGGGCATGTCAGTATTGTTCACCTCGATATTGGTATAGGGCCGTATCAGCGAGGGCAGGGCAGCACAGTCCACGTCCACAAGGCTGTACACCTTGCATCGTCTGTCGCCCATCGAAACGGTCTCGTCGTCCACCCTGAAATTGGTCATCGAGACGATTCGGTCCTTGAAATTCATGGCGAAATAACGGTCCACATATTCGTTCGCCTCACTCTTGTTCAGGAACTCGGCCTGCACGCCGGCATCGTGTAGCTGGTCATGTACTTTGCGGATCTTTACGAGGAAGTCGCGCCACTTTTTGTTGTCGAATGAGAACAGACGGCTTTTCTTGGCCTCCTGGGTGATAGTCAGGTAACAAATGCTGTCCGTATAATTGCGTCCTTTGAAGTATCGGAAATAGGCGGACGAGAGAAATTCCTGCCCGTCGTCTGCTTCGTTCTCAAACTGTTTTCTGACGAAGATGTCCTGTTTATGAATGGCATATCCTTCGCCGAGAGTCTGTGCCAGGGCAGTGAAAAGGTGTGTGAACTCGTAGTAGCTGTCGATATTGGCCGAGTATTTCTGCACGGGATTCTCCATCTTCAGTACAGCCGAGTATTCGCCGGTCTTGGTGTACAGCACGCCTACGCCGTCTGTATCTTCCACAGAGAAATAGATGTCCTGAAAGATACGTTTGCGCTTGCCGCCCGTTCCGAACGCATAGACCGATATGCCCATGCCGGCACATAGGGTTATAAAAAGTAGAATGATGTACAGGGTCATTTCCAAATAATAAATAAAGGCAAGCCCGCCTGAACTTCAGGCGGACCTGCCCGCGTTCAACATTCAATAGGCCACCCGTTGTCAGGGGATGGTTTTTCTTTCGTCGGTCATAACTTCTTGGCGTAGGCATAGACGTACACACCGTGCTTGTTCTTTTTGGTATGCAGCCCTTTCCGCTGTTTGAGCATGATAAGTGCGATACCCGTCGATAAGACAGCTACCAGTGAGACCAACCCCGCCACGAACCCGATTAGGCAGTAGGCGATGATGAAACCGACGATGGCACCGCCGGCCGCACCCGCCGCCCAGTAGATGTAGCGTCCCTGGATACCCATAAATTCAAGAGGCCGTTGCAGCCCCTTGAACAGCGGGTAGTCGGGATAGCGTTCGTCCTTGCCTTTCATCGTGCGACCGTTTTAGGCACTGATTCCGAAGAACATCGGCAGGGCCTGTGCTGCGGCAATCAGGAAAATGCAGGCACCGACCACCATCATGATCTTCTTCTTCACGTCCTGTTCCTCGTTGTTCATGGCGATATACACCGAGATGGCGCCCACGATAGCTACCACGCCTGCAATGGCGTAGCAGAGTTTCACCATGATAGGGACATACTTGGCAATCTCCTCGGTTACGGTTGCCAGAGCGGTCGTTCCGGCGGAATAATCGCCGGCAGAGTTCTGTGCCATGACGGTTGTCACACCGCCCAGCAGCATCAACATGAGCATCTGCGTCTTTTTTGCAGAAAGCGTCTTTCTAATCAGTCTTCTTAACATGTTTAGTTGTATTTGTATTTTGAATGAAAATTAAGGTTGTTCCATACCGTTGTGCCGGTGACAGGGAGCGTTCCGTCGCCTATATGCGATAGCCGAAAAAGGCAGGGAATACGATGGATGCCCCGATGATGAACAGGCACGCTCCGACAAGCGTTATGATGGACTTGATGATGTCCTGGTCACCGGTATTCCACTTGATATAGATTTGGAGGGCGGATACGATGACACATAGCGAGGCGATAGCGTAACAGATATACAGGACATATAACATGTTGGTCACCACGAAATCGTGCATCGTAGCCAGCGCATCCGCTCCCCAAGTGTAATTCACGCTGCCGCTTTTGGCCATTGCCGAAAAAGGGATGATGGAGCATAGCGTACACAGTATTTTCTTAGTTTTCGACATTTTACAGTTTATCTTTGACAGGTCTCCATGCCAGTTCGGGGCGGTTGTCCAACCGGCCTTTGGAAATCATCGCTTTATACATCTCTTCCGCCGTCATGGGGTCGGACAGGAAGCGTTCGGTATCTTCCAATTGTTCCTCCACCTTGGCTTTCAACCGTTCAAACCGTTTCAGTGCGGCCTCCTCTCTTTGGTCTGTATTGTTATCCTGTGGAGGGACAGCAGTGGGTTGGGCTTCCGTGTCGTATTTCTCGTTTCCGATACTGAAGCCGGTCTCGTTCTCCGAGACCTTGACACTTTCCTCCTTGATGTCCTCCGGGTCGAGTTCGAAAATCTCCTCGCCCGGCTTATCCGTTCCTTTCTTTCCATAAACATCCTGCACGATGACGACTGCGTAATAGACGACGTACAGCACGGTCAGGACGATGGCGAATGTGAAATATGAATCCATATCTTCAAGTATGAAATTGAAATATTATTAAAGTATGATTGCAAAGGAATATATTATGTATGAAATATAAAATAATCTTGTTCTTAAAGTATTATTTAAGAATGAATATTTCTTCAAAAAGCCAAAAATCATACTTAAAAATCATACTTGAAAGTCGTTTAGGCAATTCAGGAGGGTATAAAAAAAAGCCCTCCTGTCGGAGAGCTTTCAGAAAATGAAGGCAGACGGGATTTACCGTTTTCTTCTGCGTAGGTAGTCGTTCAGATCTTTGTATTCGGCATAGCGGACGGCCTCGTTGATCGTTCTGATACCGTATAGCCCGGCAATGGTTTCTGCAGTCTTTTGTCCGGCCATGTCGTTGTCCAGATAACAGTGGATATATGGATACGGTTCCAGCAGTTGCAGGGTGTTTTTCAGGTTATTGACCGAGTTCATCACGATATGGTCGCATGGGGCTTGGACACAGGCGATGGTGTCGCCTTTTCGGAGTAGGGTCTGGTAGGAAAGAAAATCCATGAAACCTTCGTACACGCAGACATGCTTCTGTCTTACTCCGTCCACATGTGCGATGAAAGAGATGTCTTTCTTTCGGATACAACCTTTATAATAAGGATTGCGTACCTCATAGCCGCCGGATACGTTCTCGAAGGCTATGGAGAAATAGTGTCTCCGACGCAACTCGTAATGGATTTCCTTGCAGAACTGCCGGGCGACGCCCGTGTCCACGCATCGGGAGAGCAGATAAGACAAGAGCGCATAATGGGTCAGCGGTACTACTCTCATATCTTTCATGTCTTCCTCGATGTCCGGTTCGGTCGGGGGCATACGAGTGTGTACGGGAGGTAGAGCGTTCACCTGGTTCTCTATCATACGGAGAGCTTCGCTCACGCTGCAGAGCCGGTAGAGCCGCAAGACCAGTTCGATGATGCCGCCGCCCTCCGACAGCCCAAAGTCATACCATTCGTTCAATTTATCATTCACCTTGAAAGAGGGCGATTGTTCTTCCCGGCAGGGAGACAGATACCAATATTGGTTATGGCGAATCCTGATCGGTAAATGACCGAGTGTTTGCAGAAAATCGACGATTCGGATTCGCTTTGCTTCTGATATATTCATGTGTAAGGAGCGTTTAGTGTAGTTTTACTATATATATCCCCAAACTAAACCGGCATGGTTCAGAGATGGAAATTTTCATTGTACGTGTACCCGCGTCCGCTTTTCTGTATGGCGCCGTGCTGGATGAGAAACTTGCACAGATTGACCAGCGTGTTCCTTCCCCTGCTATAGCCTATGCTGTCATACCCCTTTTTCAGGGCTTCGAGCAAGGCTTGGTAGCCTACATTATCCCTGTCCGGGAAAGCCGCCTCCAGAGCGGAGCGGTGCTGTTGCTCCGTCATGTCTGCGTATGACGACAGCCTGTCTTTTTTGCTCATCTTAAATTGGTAGTCTTCCACCAGGTGTGGGAGCGAATCGTCCCCGATTTCAAATGCAAAAGGAATAAATTCCCGGTCTCTTATGTGCATGGCCCTCACTTCGCTGATTTTGCCGTTCTCCACGTTCTTCGATATTTGCAGGATGGTTTCGGCCTTGTTGTTCAGTTCCGTGCCGATATGTCCTCTCGTGTTATCGTCTCCCTTGTTCAGGTGCAGCACCGTATGTATATGCAACTCGTAGTAGCTTGACCATCTCATAAGCTCATTGATGATGTCGAGCGACTCGCTTGGACTGTTTATGTCGTGAATCAGGTCTCGGATACCGTCGATGATGACCAGACCGATGTCTTTCTCCTCATGGAGTGCCCAGCGGATAATGTCCCGTCGTTGGTCAGGCGTATATTCTCGCAGGACGAAGAACTCGATTCGGTCGTTCTCCTGGTCTGTCGGTAGCCCGGCCAAGGTCAGTATCCTGTGAAGGACTTTATGGCAATGGCACTTACTCTGTTCCGTGTCGATGTACAGGACACGGTTTTTGCAGGGAGGCAGGTCTGCCTTGTATTTCAGCACCTCTTTTCCGGAGAGGGCGGACGCCACGATGGCACTGACATTGAATGTCTTTTTGCTCTTGGGTTTTCCGGTTGATGCGCTGAAGTTGCCTAACGTCGCGATGGTCACGCCATCTATCTGCACGATCTCCTGCGGGAAGTCGTATTTCTCCGTGACATTCAGCCTGATGTATTTTAACAGCGACCGGTATTTCTCCTCGTCTATCCGGTGGTTGTCATGTATAGTCATGTCTGCTTTCATCGGTTTCCTCCTTTCTTGATTTGCTTCTGCTTGTTGTCTTTGTCCAGCAGATAAGACATGATGTTCGCCTGTTTCTCAATCTCCCCGTTGGACAGGCAAGGGTTGCGTTTTATCCACTCGTTCAGGTCGTTTCGGAGAATGAAGATGTTCTTTCCGTTAGGCTTGTACACCGTCAGTTCATGAGCGGAGGTCAGCTTGTAAACATAGCTTTTGGATACTTGCAGATAGGCAGCCACTTCATCTATGCTTAGAAAATCTTTCGCCGCGTATGCCATTTTCTCTACCTTTTCGAGATGGGACAGCAGTTCGTCCAGCGAACCGAACCGTTTCAGGAATTTCTCCACCCTCAATATCTCCTGCTGGAAACTCTCTAAGGAGTTGTTCTCAAGAAAGGCTTTGAGACCTTCGATACGTGCGAGCAATAGTTCTGTATCTCTTCTGTTCATAACGCTTCTTTTTTCGTTCGGGTTGTCTGCCCGGTTGTTTGTACTTGATTTCTCATGGCCCATTCGCATAACTCCCGCCGGTTAAAATAGACCAGCTTGCCGTTGGGCTTGTAGTGAGGAATCTGTTTCGATGAAGTGAGCTTGTAGATATAGCTCTCCGAAAGACCAAGGTAAACCGAGGCTTCGGCAGTAGTCAGGATCTCCTTGACTGTCCAGATATGTTCTTTGATTTGTTCGATGTTACCCTCGATGGTTTGTATTTTCTCCACCTCGTCGATTTTCCGTTCCAGCGTTTGGATACGCTCGATGGGTTTCTCCGTCGTCATCATGGAGATTATCTTTTCCATCTGGGCCATGTAGTCGGAAAATGAGTTGTTTCCCGTTGTCTTTCTTCTATGTCCCATTGTTTTATCACGTTTTGATTTGACAATAAGAGGTTTACCCTCCGTAGTAACCGGTTACGGAGGGCAAAGGTATAGGCGTCTGTCCGGCCGTCAATGTTGATAGTATTGAGTCTCAACGCATCTCTCGATACGACTATCAACAAATCAGGTTTCTTTTATTGGATTTCTTTGTCTTTGATTCGCTTTATGTACTCGTCGATGACGGACAGTAGTCGCTTTTCGGAGATGCCGGGCGGTGTATCCTTAATCCGATTGAGGGTAGAGGATAAATCGTGTTGATCGAGGTGCTTCTTGCCCGAAGAACTTATGACGAGTTTTCTTTTTGCGATGAAAGCCTGCCAGTTGTATGGAATTATGCCGTGTGAGGCCAATTTGTCGAGCGACAGAACCAGCCGGGTATTGTTTCTCGACGTGACAGGCTGCAGCGTGTCCGTTTCGTAGCGGGTGGCCACGTCGTTCGCATCCAGTCTTTCCTTGAATAAATTAACCTCATTGGCAAGTTGCACAATGAGGTTAACCTTTTCCCTGCCAAGGGCAGGCTTGAAAACAATGTCAGGTGTTTTAGTTCGTGGAGCTGACGCACGCTCCAAGATGTCCCCCGGAGCGTCTGTTTGTGACAGATCGAAGGTGTAGAACTCGTTGAGCAGACCTGAAATCTGCATGTCATCGAACACTTCCTGTTCGAAGTATTTACGCACCAGTTTCTCGTGGCCTCTCAACAAATCCACGATGGTATGGTAATTTTTCAGATGTTCGTTCTTACTCCATGCGTCGGTTTCATCATGATACCGCTTGGAATGTATGAAATCGAGTACATAACGCCTGTAACTCTTTTGACGAGTTGCGACTTCAGCAGTGTATGACTCTTGGGCTTGCTTGACCAACCGGAATAGCCCTTGTTTACCGGTCTGCGCTGGCATCCGTCGGAAGCCACGCATCGCTCTTTCCAAAAAGAGAGAGGTGCAAAGGAAAATTCTTTGTCATTTTAATTGAATTTGGTGTTAAATTTTTGAATAGGACCGCCCCGTTTGATCGGGAGCGTTCGTTTCTATCATTTTTACACAAGTATAGTTGTCTGCTATCCTTTTCAATTCAATGTCGAATGTGTCTAACAAACCCCTTTTCTTGATAAGGCGAAAATTGCTGTTCATGCTCTCCCGGTTCGGTTGTGTCCCGTTCGGAAAACAAAAGCAATGAACGCATTTTACCCACACATCGAAAGGGTTATCGGTCTTGAACGCCAGATGAACGAAATACATGAGCTGTGCCTGGCTCTTCGTCCATTGGATTGGACCTTTGAACTCTGCTTCGTCAAAGATACCTTTGAACATGGAGAAGGTGGTTTCCGGAGCGATATAGTCTTTTTTCACAAGGCTCGAATACAGCTTCCGTTTTTCTTTATCTCCCTTGGTGGTGTAGAACACGCATTTGCTTGTATGTATTAATCGTTCATGTTTGGTTTCTTTTATTGTTGTACTTTCTTCTATATGGTTGAACTTGTTACATATCTCTTTTAATTTGACATCGTATTTGTCTATCCAGCCGACCCGTTTGAGCCAACTGTACCCCGTGACGAAACTCGCTCTATGAGGAATATTCCCGTTGATACGGAAACAGTATTCTCCTTTTACCCATAGTTCCCTTTTATTGAACCGGTGGAAAGCCGAGTGAACGAAGTAGGCCAGTTGCCGCTGCCCTTTGAGCCATTCCACGGGTCGGCTGAATCTTCCCGTATCGAAGATACCGCTAAATGTTTCCCAAGTCGTTTCCGGTGCTATATAGCCGTATCGAATCAAGGTCTGGTACATGTCCCTTTTGTCATCTTCACTTTGCGGGGCATAAAAGGTTGCAGCCTTGGTGTGTTCCGGTTCAAACATGGAGAAATTCACTTCGGGATAAAGCGCTTTGACAGCCTCGTAGTATTCCGTATGGCATTTCGGAGCACGACAAGTCCCGATTCGAGAGCCGTGATCCCTTTTCCATAGTTTCTCGAAGTGCATGTAAGCACGAGGAAAACCGCAAATGGACGATACGGCAAAGGCAATGACTTTCAGTTGCAGAACTTTCGTTCCGGGCACGGGTTGATAATGACAATCCAGTATTCCTGCATCGACAGCTCTTTGCAGTAAAGCTGCAACCTGCTCGTTGGCCAATGGCGCTATCAAATCCCTGTATGGACCTCTTTCTTCTATACTCTGTTCGTTGCAAAACGACAGTAAAGTCCGCATGTGTTTCACGTAGTTGTTGAGTGCCCAGACAAACGGTTCCTCAATTTCCTGCTTATGCTCCTGTACATACGTCTCCAGCAAGTCGGTAAATCCGATATTGGTGATTTGGTGGGCCAAAATAGGAGAAGGGTTCTGTTTTATATACAGGCCGATTTCCCGTACCCATTCGTCGATATGCAACAGGTCGGGCGAGAGCGTTTCGATTTCCACCTCGTCATCTAAGTCCAACCGGTATTTCCATTCTCCGATGATACGGGTAATTTTGGCTATTTTGATAGCTATTTCCTGTCTTGTCATAAGTTGGTCTCTATATTATTCGATGTTCGGAATCAGAGACACTGCGTTCTGCTTGTTCTTATCCAATACCTTGGCATATATCTGCGTTGTCGCCAGTTCTTTGTGGCCAAGCAATTTCGAGACTGTATAGATGTCCGCACCCAAGTCCAGCATCAGGACGGCAAAGGTATGACGTCCGCAATGGAAAGTCAGGTTCTTCTTCAGTCCCGCTGTCAGACTCCAACGCTGCAATTCGAGAGAAGTCCACGAACCGTATGTAAATCCCACAAATACGAAATCGTCAGGGTTGCCTCTCTCTCCGAGATATTTCTCTGCCTGCGGAGTAATGTCGAGATATTCCTGCCCGCCGGTTTTCTTCTGCTTGAACACGATTCGCGTGTACTCACCGAACTTTTGCACTTCGCTCCACGTGAGTTTCTGAATGTCGCTTTTACGAAGCCCGGTAAGGCATGAGAAGAGGAACGCGCGTTTCAGGATAGGATAACGGCAAGGAGTAGCGGCCAACAGCCTGACTTCCTCCAGTGTCAGGTAATCCCGTTTTACTTCTGCGGCCTTGAACCCTTCTATGCCACGGAGCGGATTGATAGGAATGATCCGTTCATCGAAAGCCTGATTGATACAGGCCCGCAGTTTATTGAAGTAGGACACTTTGGAGTTTTGCGACAGTCCCTGAAACGTGTCCCTCTCCCTGCGTGGTCCGACACGTTTGTGCGTATCCTTTTCCACATTCTCCAAGAACTCCTTGAATCCCATGATAAACTCCGGCGTAACGTCACGGAATGTGGTTTTGTCGTCACAGTAGACTTCGAGATAACGAAGACAGCTTCTCCAGTTGCCCCAGTTACCTTTTGAATCCGGATTCTTGCGACGCTCTTCCACCATATTGCGGTAATACTCCAAGAAGGGAGTATTCTCCTTGAACTGATGGGTGAACGAGTATTCCCCGTTCTGTATCTCAATCAGACGTTTGGATTTTATCGCTTGTGCAGTAGCCAATGTCTGACGATTCTGTTCTTTCTCTATGGGCGTTTTCGCATCTATCAGGTACAGTTTTAAGTATTCCTTGTGGCGTTTACCATTCCGGTAGATGTCGAGAAACAAACTTATGTTGCCGTTCGATAACTTCTTTTCCCGAAGTTTCACGGGTTCTTTTTGCGTTATAGTCTGCTTTGCCATATCTGTTTTCTATAATTTATTAAATACTTCTTGCTGTTTGTCCCTCCTTTTCGGGGGACAGTTTTTTGTCCCTCGCTGTCCCTCCGGGGGACAATCTGGGGACAAAAATAACGAAAAAATATGTAAATGTACAGAAAACACGAAGAAAAAGAGAAAATGAATTTCTCTTAAAAATAGCTGATATAATGCGTTTTACGGATTTATATTTGCTCTTTCTTGGCTTTTCTTTTCATTCGGTTATTTGCCGATGCAAAAGTTTTGAAATATATTTTGCAATGTTTCTTCCGAGGTTA
>ERZ1673742.991-NODE-991-length-29569-cov-4.557024_pt1 | contig 29569 bp, 23 predicted proteins | sample MGYA00580208_ERZ1673742 | MGnify/ENA primary metagenome ERZ1673742 (study PRJEB41218, sample SAMN15661774) | gut metagenome | host: Homo sapiens | place: Canada: London | collected 2015-08-20/2019-03-30 | study: EMG produced TPA metagenomics assembly of...
CTTGCGCAAAGAAAAACGTTTGTCCCCTTTTTCCTTATCGCCAATCGGTTTTATACATAAACTTAAAGCAAGAGGAAAGGCAATTTTTCCGTCAATTCGCATTAAAGCCTTGACAAAAACCGCAAGTTTTATTATACTTCTATGTGCCCGCAAAAGGGAAAATCAACGGGGTGTAGCGCAGATGGTAGCGCGCATGGTTCGGGACCATGAGGTCGTGGGTTCAAATCCCGTCACTCCGACCAAGAAAAAACCGTGATAAAGATACAATGCGTATCTCTGTCACGGTTATTTTTTGCAATAAATTTCACTACCCGAAATTATTGCCGCGTCTTTTTTTAACCCTTAAAACTCAAAAGCCGACGTTTTGCTAAAGACAACGGACAGCGTCGGTTTTTTATATGTTTAATAAATTCGGGCACAATGCGTTTATGGCGCCTTTTCAGTCAAACCAATTCCATAGCCGCGTCCCCCGTTACAAGGGCGCGCACTTCTCGGCTTTATCGCTGTAAGCCGCAAAATCCCGGCTTTATCTTTGCAAACTGATTATTTTAAGCTTTTAATAAACTTTAAAGCAATTATTCGCAATAAGCTTACCCGTTGACTAAAGCACTATTACCAAGACGACTATAAGCGCGGCAAGAGACAAAAGCGCGATTATAAAGGAAACAATGTTGCCGCCTCGCTCTTCGGCGGGGAACAAGCCTATAAAAGCAACGACGACCAGAATCGCCTGCGCCAGAAAACCCTGAATGAAAAAGAATATTGTAAACGCCGCAAGAAAAATAAGCAACATAATGCTTGCGAAAAAATTAATATCGCCCAAAGTGTTGATAAAATAAGCGAAACCGTAAGCCGACGCCACGCCTAAGCCCATCAGCAGAATGTTTGCAAGCGCGTAACCTATCCTTTTTGTACCGCTTGCCGTAATCATGTTGCCGATGTGTCTTATAAAAAAGTAAAGAGTTTTTCCAGAACTCATTAAACCGCATTCTCCTTATAAAATAAATTAATCTGTGTTTATTGTAACACGGTATAAATCTTTTTGTCAATACCAAATACCTTTTTTTATCCGCCGAAAATACAAAAAAAACGGCTTTTTTTTATAAAAACCGCTTTTTAAGGTGAATTTTACTTGACGCCGATTATATGGTTTTTTGTTTTTACTCTTATTTCTTACGCGCGAAACGCCGTAAAGCCTTTAATAATCAATCCGTCGAAAAAATAAACGAAATTTTTCTTTCTATAAAACTGCGGAAAAAACTTCTCTTGTTTTATAAAGTAATTCCCCGTCATGCCTGCCCCCGTGATAAGGCTTACAGATTTTCTTTTTCCAGAATACCGATAATCTCGCGCATATCGGAAACCACATACTTGCAGACGGAAAAATCCGTCTTCAACGCGGTTTGAGTGCCCTTGTACCCAATGCAAGGAATATTTGCGGCTTCAGCCGCAAGACTGCCCGTGCGCGAGTCCTCCACCACGAAACACCGATTCGGCTCTGCGCCCAATTTATCCGCGGCGATAAGATAGGTATCGGGAAAAGGCTTGGGCCGCCTGACCTCGTCGCCGCACACAATCGCGGAAAAATATCCGTCTATTTCAAGATACTCAAGCACGCCCTCCACGTACTCGCGCGACGAAGCCGACCCCACCGCCGCCTTAACTTTGTTGTCATTCAGAAACTTTAACAATTTTGTGAGATAAAGGCTTTCGGGCACCTTTCTTTCCTTAATAAGCGCAAGAATTTCGCGGAACTCGCGCGCAATAAGCTGTTCGGGCGTATCGGAAAGCGCGAATTTTACCGAAAACTCCTGCCAATAATCGTATTTTCTTGCGCCCAGCACGATTTGTTTTTCGGCATCGAGAGGAATACCCAGTTTGCTAAACAGCCGCGCCCGCGCCACCGTATGCAAAGGCTCGCTGTCCAGTATAACGCCGTCCATGTCGAAAAGTACCGCTTGCGTGTTTTTCATGTTTTTAACTGCTCCTTTTCTCTGTAAATAAAGCGTGCTGCCGTCGCACGATAAAAATTTTGCTTTAAACCGAGTTATTGCCGCTTTATCCTTTCATTAAGCGGAACGAAACGGTTTTTAACCGCCTGAAGAAAAGACTTTTTATGCTTACTTTAAGCGCATTTTTTTGCGTAGAAATTCTTTTGCCGCGGCTGAAATGGGGTTGTTTATTATTTAAAGCCTTACGGACGGACGATGAATTTGCCTTTTGCGCGCATCGACGCGTCCGACAAAACCTCTTTCAGTTTTTCAAGCGGAACGACGTTTGCAACCATACTGCTTACGTCCAGCGCTTTTGAGTTAATGAGGTTAAGCGCGCGTCCCTGAGTATAGGGATTGATGAACGAGGACTTAAGCACGATTTCTTTTTTGAAAACCGTAAAAGGCTTTACCCTTATTTCCGCGTCCGGCTTTGTCAGCCCGAACATCATGACGGTAGCCGCGTTACCCGCGATTTCTATTGCCTGCTCTATCGTGGAAGTAAGCCCCACGCACTCTATAACGCACGAAAGCCTTTTCGTTTTTGCGCGCTCTATCGCCGCCGCGACGTCCTCTTTTACGGGGTCCACGGTCATGTAAGCGCCCAAAGAAAGGGCCTTTTCCCGCTTTTCTTTAACGGGCTCGATAAGCACAACGCGCGCCGCACCTTTAAGCCGCGCCAGCTGAAGCATGATAAGTCCTATCATTCCGCCGCCGATAACCGCAACGTCGTCGCCGGGACGGATGTTGCACATATCTATGCCGTGCAGACAGCACGCAACGGGCTCGGTCATCGCGCCTTCCTCGAAAGAAGTGCCGTCATCCAGCTTGTAAGCCTGTTTCGCGGGTACGGCAACGTACTCGGCAAAACCTCCGTTAACGGTGGTGCCTATACCCTGCATATGCTCGCAGAAGTGGCCCAATGCGCTTTTGCAGTAATGACACTCGCCGCACAGCACGTTGGGGTCTACGCATACCCTGTCGCCCTTTTTAAATTCGGTGACTCCTTCCCCCGTTTCTTCCACTTCGCCCGCGAACTCGTGTCCCAGAATGACGGGCGGAGTGGTTTTTGCCGCGCCCTCGTCGCCCGAATATATGTACGTCCGTGCCGCACACTCCGCAGGCGCGCACCCTTACCAGAATTTCGCCTTTACCCGCGACGGGTGTAACCGCCTCCTCCACTCTTAAATCGCCTTTACCGTAAAAAACAGCGGCTTTCATGTCCGTAGTCCTCCCGTTTTCGTTGTTTCTCTTTGGCATAATTATATCTTAAACGCGCGTTTTAATCAACTGTTGCCGAGAAAATTGATTAATTCAATCAAATTATGACTGTCACCTGCTAAAAACCGCTTAAAACAATCATTATTTTAAATTTGTATTAAAATTTATATAAATATTTGTAAAAAAGTTGCATTTCTGAAAATTCGTGCTATAATATATATAAGTTCGGTTACGAGTTTAGCGGACGGCCGGGATGAGCATACTAATTCGGGCGGGAAACAACGACAAAGACCAAAGCCGATTTAAGCGCAAACTCGGGACGAAACGAACTTAACGCGAAAAAGGCTTTTCACGGAGGCTTACGGAGAAAAAACCGATAACGGGCTTTTCACGGAGGTTCTCGGAGCAAAACCGATAACGGGCTTTTCACGGAGGCTTACGGAGAAAAACCGATAACGGGTTTCACGGAGGCTTACGGAGAAAAAACCGATAACGGGTTTCACGGAGGCTTACGGAGAAAAACCGATAACGGGCTTTTCGCGGAGGCTTACGGAGAAAAAACCGAAAAGTAAACAAACAAAAGAAAAAAACGAACGCTTTGAGTAAAGGAGGCGGCAAAAAAAATGAAAAAAAACATGTACAGTCTGATTCTTGCCGAGGACGTGGTAAACGCCATAGACAAACTGGCGGAAGAGGAAAATACAAGCAGGTCTAACCTCATCAACGAAATTCTTGCCGAGTACGTGTCGGTGACGACGCCCGAAAAGCGGATAAACGACATTTTTCACGGCATAGAGGATTTATTCAAGCAGCTTACGGGACAGCAGGTATATTACCAGCAGCACGACAACACGCTTAGCATAAAAAGCGCGCTTGAGTACCGCTACCGCCCCACCATCAGGTATGAAGTGGAGCTTTACAGGGCTCAGAGCGGCACGGTGGGAGAGCTTAAGGTCAACTTCCGCACGCAGTCGCCGCAGCTTCTTAACCGTCTTACCGAGTTTTTCGCGCTGTGGACAAGGCTGGAAGAGCTTTACGTAGCGCGTTACTTCGAAGGCGCGGAAATAAATTACACGCTGGACGAAACCCGCTGGACGCGCACGCTTAAGGTGCCGCGGAACACGCTTTACGGTCAAGTAGAACTGAGCCGCGCGATAACCGATTACGTCCGCACGTTTGACCGGCTGATGAAAAAGCGGCTATCGGGCGCTGCGGCTACGGAAATCGAAAACGACTATCTCGACGCGCTTAACGGCGGTATGCTTATCATATAAGACGCGGCAAAAGACTTAAAAAGGAGGATAAACGCAATTATGAATACCAACAAACTGACGCAAAAAGCGATGGAAGCGATACAGTCCGCGCAGAACATCGCGATAGAAAACAATAACGTACAAATCTGCCCGGAGCATCTTTTGTACGCGCTTGTCGATCAGGAAAACGGACTTATAGGACAGCTTTTCAAGAAAATGGGTAAATCTCCCGACGCGATTCTGTCGGAAACGGACACCCTTATACGCAAAATTCCCGCGGTTTCGGGTTCGGGACGGGAGCCGGATAAGGTTTACGTTTCGCCCCTTACGGACAAAATTCTTGCCGCCGCGGAAAAGCTGGCTGCGGGAATGAAGGACGAGTACACGTCCGTAGAACACATCATGCTTTCGATATTCGACTATGCGGACGAAGGAATAAAGGGAATATTCCGCGCGCACGGCATCACCAAGGACGCCTTTACCGCGGAGCTTAAAAAGGTAAAGACCGCCAGAGTTACTTCCGACAATCCCGAATCGAGCTACGACGCGCTGGGAAAATACGGCTTTGACCTTGTGGAGAGGGCGAAATCGGGAAAACTCGACCCCGTCATCGGCAGGGATAACGAGATAAGAAACGTCATACGCATACTTTCGCGCAAGACCAAGAACAACCCCGTGCTTATAGGCGAACCGGGCGTGGGCAAAACCGCCATAGCCGAAGGGCTTGCCCAGCGTATAGTACGCGGCGACGTGCCCGAGGGACTTAAAGACAAGACCATATTCGCGCTGGACATGGGCGCGCTTATCGCGGGCGCGAAATTCCGCGGCGAATTTGAGGAGCGTCTTAAAGCGGTGCTGGGCGAAGTCAAAAAGAGCGAAGGCAAAATCATAATGTTCATCGACGAGCTGCACACCATAGTGGGCGCGGGCAAATCCGACGGCGCGATGGACGCGGGCAACCTGCTTAAACCGCTTCTGGCGCGCGGCGAACTGCACTGCATAGGCGCAACCACCTTGGACGAATACCGCAAATATATCGAAAAGGACGCCGCACTCGAGCGCCGTTTCCAGCCCGTAACGGTGGACGAACCTTCGGTCGAGGACACCGTTTCCATACTGAGAGGGCTTAAAGACCGCTACGAGGTGTATCACGGCGTAACCATTCACGACGGTGCGCTTGTCGCAGCCGCCACGCTTTCCAACCGCTACATCACCGACCGTTTTCTTCCCGACAAGGCAATCGACCTTGTGGACGAAGCGTGCGCGATGATAAGGACGGAAATCGACTCCATGCCCACGGAAATGGACGAAATTTCGCGTAAGATTATGCAGCTTGAAATCGAGGAAACCGCCTTAAAGAAGGAAAAAGACTCGTTAAGCGCGGCGCGGCTTAAGGAAATTCAAAAGGAATGCGCGGACTTAAGGGCGAAATTCGACGCGATGAAAGCGCGCTGGGACAACGAAAAGCAGAACATTCACGCCGTGTCCGACCTTAAATCGGAAATCGAGCGCGTAAACGCGGAAATCGAACGGGCGCAACGCGCGGCCGACTACGAACACGCGGCAAAGCTGAAATACTCCACTCTCCCCGAGCTTACCAAAAAACTGGAAAAAGCTCAGACGGAAGGCGGACAAAATCAGAACTCGCTGCTGCGCGACACCGTTACGGAGGAAGAAATCGCCAAAGTCGTGTCCCGCTGGACGGGAATACCGCTTTCTAAACTTATGGAGGGCGAGCGCGAAAAGATTTTACACCTTGCGGACATTCTTCATAAGCGCGTCATCGGTCAGGACGAGGCGGTTACAAAAGTAAGCGAAGCGATAATGCGTTCCCGCGCGGGCATTGCCGACCCCGGCCGCCCCATAGGCAGCTTTATGTTCCTGGGCCCCACGGGCGTAGGCAAAACCGAGCTTGCAAAGGCGCTTGCAGAGTGTCTGTTCGACGACGAGCACAACCTTATCCGCATAGACATGTCCGAGTACATGGAAAAGTTTTCCGTCTCCCGTCTTATAGGCGCGCCTCCGGGATACGTCGGCTACGAAGAGGGCGGTCAGCTTACCGAGGCGGTAAGGCGCAAACCCTATTCGGTCGTGCTGTTCGACGAGATAGAAAAAGCCCATCCCGACGTATTCAACATTCTTTTGCAGGTGCTGGACGACGGCAGAGTGACCGACTCTCAGGGCAGAACCGTGGACTTTAAGAACACCGTTCTTATCCTGACTTCCAACCTCGGGTCAAGCTACATCTTAGAGGGCATCGACGAAAAAACGGGCGAGATAAACGAGGACGCCAAAGAAAAAGTAAACGCACTGTTAAAGCAGTCCTTCCGCCCCGAATTCTTAAACAGACTGGACGAAATCGTGTTCTATAAACCCCTTACGAAATCCAACATTACGGGCATAATCGACATTCTTCTCCGCTCGCTGAAGGAGCGCATGGCGGACAGACGGCTTGACCTGTTTGTCACGGACAAAGCCAAAGAGTTTATCGTGGAGCACGGCTACGACCCCGTTTACGGCGCGCGTCCGCTTAAAAGATACCTTACGAGCAAAGTGGAAACCTTGCTTGCCAAAAAGATTCTGGAATCCGACCTTAAACCCGACAGCGTGCTGACCGTGGACGAAGAAAACGGCGACCTTACCGTCACCGTAACAAACGGCAAAACCGAGTAAATTTCCCTGATTTTACGCGGGCGCATACAAGGACGCGGATTATTGCGCAAAAGTAAGCCGTCTTTATAAAAAACAAACTTTTTATAACGCATGCTTTTTGCGTAAAAACCGTTAATCCCGAAATCTTCAACGCCTTTCCCTGTTTTTATCGGCTAATTCAGGAGCGTAAAAACAAATTGCATTATTAAAACTAAAAACAACCACGCCGCAAGACGATATCGGCACAAAAAAAAGCACGGAGCGCGCTTAAAGGGTGTCTTTTATTTTTGCAAACCGTAACGGTTTAGAGCCTGCGAAGGTCGCAGGCTACTACGTTTCACTCCGTAGGGATAGTCCGTCTTGTAAATCAAGGGCTTTTCGTGTTTTAGAGGGTCTTTCCCGAACCTTATGGACTTGACCTATAGTTACCTTTAGGATATAATGACTGGTGAAAATCAGGAGGTGTTCATCAAGCATGAGAGATCAAATTATACATACGATAGAAAGAGAAAAGATAATAACGATTGTGCGTGGTATAGAAAGAGAAAAGCTTGTTTTTCTGGCAGAAGCTATGTACAAGGGAGGAATTCGTTTACTGGAGCTTACATACGACGCAACAGGAGCTGTATCGGATGAGCAAACCGCTAAAAACATAGAATTGCTCGCGGAGCACTTTGAGGGAAAAATGTACATCGGGGCGGGAACAGTCATTACGGAAAAACAGGTTGAGCTTACTAAAGCGGCGGGAGGCTCGTTTATTATTTCTCCCGACACATACGGTGCCGTAATAGAGAAAACACGTAATCTTGAAATGGTTTCGATGCCGGGGGCACTTACACCCACGGAAATTCAGGCGGCGCATCGGTACGGTGCTGATTATGTAAAGCTTTTTCCTGTGAAAAGTCTTGGAATTGACTACGTAAAGGCGGTAAAGGCTCCGCTTTCACATATCAAGTTGCTTGCTGTTGGAGGCATAAACGAGAACAATATGTCAGACTACTTAAAAGCGGGCATATCCGGGTTTGGAATTGGCTCCAATATCGTGGATAAAAAGCTTGTTGAGGCAAACGATTTTTCAAGAATCAGTCAGCTCGCAGAAAAATATATGAGGGTGATTGTACAATGAGCGTATATATAACTATTGACGGTGGCACGACGAATACGCGGGTTACATTGGTTCGAGATAAGGTGCTTATAGACGGTGTCAAACTTAGCGTCGGTGCCAGAAAAAGTATAGAAGATAAAGAAATACTCAAGGTCGAGATAAAGCGGGCAATAGAAACGTTGCTTGTGAAAAACCATCTTGGAGAAAAGGACATTGCCTGCATATTAGCCTCCGGCATGATCACCTCTGAATTCGGACTTTGCTATATTGAGCATATCATGACTCCTGCGGGAATCCGCGAGCTACATGACGGTATTGAAAAAATCTATCTACGTGAAATTACCGATATTCCATTTGCGTTTATAAGGGGTGTAAAGCTATCAGCTGAAAGCTTCGAGAGCTTTGACGTAATGCATGGCGAAGAGACCGAGCTGATGGGTATTATCAATGCAGATTACGGAGAATGTATCTATATACTTCCCGGTTCCCATTCCAAAATAATAGAAGTTGATGCAATGGGAAGAATCATCGACTTCTCAACTATGATGACAGGAGAGATGATAAGCGCTCTCTCGTCTCAAACCATCTTAAAGGATTCCGTTGACCTGAATATATCCGAAATTGATAACGAATATCTTTTGAGAGGATATGATTACTCTGGAAAAGAGGGCATTAATAAGGCTCTTTTTAAGACGAGAATTCTTAAAAATTTTTGCGGCAGGGATAAAAAAGAGGTATATAGTTTCTTTCTTGGTACTGTTCTGTGTGGAGAGATTAAGCAGATCATCGGAAATCAAGCCAAAACGGTGGTGATTGGCGGAAGAAAGCAAATAAAGAATGCAATGGCGGAGATCCTGAAAAAACGGGATAGCAAAAAAGTCATACTGATTGATGAAACCGCCGTTGATATGTCTACCTCCATAGGGGCGGTCAGAATTTATGAGAATATATAGATCTACAGATGCGTACTTGTCAAATTTCGGTTTGGCTTGGCTTTTCCTGAATGACAAAATCAGATATGATGAGGAAACAGAGAATGAAAAATATTTGTAATAATTGGGACTTGCGTGATTTTGCTTACGTTAATTTTCAACCCGATGAGTCGTTAAGCGAGGCGCATCGCGCATGGCAGGGGTGCCCCACGGTTGCCGTGACACGGGCTGGAAGAATTTTTGCAGGGTGGTACACAGGGGGTGTTTTTGAGCCTTGTATTAACAACTATAACGTGCTGGTTAAGAGCGATGATGGCGGAAAAAGCTGGTCCTTGCCGATTTTAAGTATTCATTCCGATTATGAAAAGCGAAACAGAAATATCGACATACAGCTTTGGTTGGATTTTGAAAACCGACTGTGGGTGATGTGGACCGCGTCTCCCTACTATGAAACATCAAAGCCTGCTTCCATTAAGGGCTTTTTGAATGGGGAGAAGCAGGATTATCACCGTGAGTTTACACATACCGAGGTTATGATATGCAATGATCCCGACGCCGAGGAGCTGATTTGGGAAAAGCCTCGCATAATGTGTGAAGGTTTTATGCGGTGCAAGCCTATATGCACCTCGACGGGCTTGATCATAGCTCCTGCATATGCATACGAAAGCCCTCAGTATAAGCTTCGCTATTCCGATCATAACGGAGTTGACTTTCATAAATTTCAATTGAGGGGAAGCCCGATGTAGACGTCTATGATGAAATAGCCGTTTGCGAGATCAGCCCCGGCAAATTGCGCTTTTTGGCGCGTACGAATCGCGGATATTACGTGTATTCCGATTCCCTCGACGGCGGAAATACGTGGACGGTCGCGAAGGAATACGAAAAAGCGCCGTCTTCCAGGTGCTATTACGGCAAATTGAAAAACGGAATGATCGCTTACGTCAGAAACATATCGGACGAAAAAAGAATCGGAATGAAAATATGCCTTTCCAAGGACGGCGGCGAAACGTTTCCGTACGAAATGATTCTGGATAATCGTGAAAATCTGTCTTATCCGGATCTCGACGAGGACGAACACGGAAATATCTATATTGTTTATGACCGTGAACGCGATAACTTTATCAAATTGAACAAAGAGACCTGGGTTTCCGAAGCGGCCAAAGAAATTCTTGTTTGCAAAATCACGGTTGACGACCTTAAGAATAATATGTTATCCAACGGTTCATTCTTGGGCAAAATCATCAGTAAGGCAAAAATAAATAGCGTGGAAATATAAAAGCGGAGTTGCATTTTTGTACTGTGATCCCACAAAAATAAAAGACATCCCAAGCCGAGTCCCTACAAGGGCTTCGGCAACTAAATAAATCCGTGAACGGATTTGTGATATTTGTCTAACGACAAGTGATATTGCTACGCAGTTATATTCGCCTTACGGCGAGTTATGGATTTATTTAATATAACTGTGACTGCAAGTAGCAATCTAACGCAAAACTGTTTTGCATATCACTTTTAGACACAAGGCTAAAAATATAACTCATATATGTTTAATCTTTTGTGGATATAAAAAGCACACTACATTTCACTTTTAGTGAAGTATAGTGTGCTATACTTTTATTATGAACAAAAATTCCCTAATAGGAACACCCAAACTCCGTGCTTTTAATTTTCTTTCAGCGGTTTTAGTGGTTTATTTGATTTCTTATGGCGGCTTTCACTGCTTTCTGACGCGCGCACACTATTTTGAACGCAACAAAAGCGGCGCACAAAACCGCGACAACAAATATCGAGTCAAAATAATAAGCGTCCTTAAAGTCGTATAGTTCATACGCCTCGGGAGTGCGCGCCACGCCCGTAACACGAAAGAACAGCACGCAGTACAAGTCTATTTTGCTGTAGCCGTAATAAACGGACGGCGGAATGACGTTCATGTAATAAACCTGCAAAACCGAAATCACCACGGAAACGAACAAAACAAGCGGTAATAAAATCGAAACAAGTCCGCTTATGCGGCTTTCCTTTTTCCCCGACAAAAAGCAGAAAATCGCTATAATCACACCGCCCACCGCCAATGCGCCGAACAGGAACAGCAACAGAATGTCCGAAATAAGCGTTGTAAAATAGTCGAACGCGCCGCCCGCATACTGCGCGATAAAGAACCCCGCCCTTATAAAGGCAACCGTAATCCCCGTAACGGCGACGACAGAGGGATACAAATAAGCGCGAAAGCAATTTTTCTTATTTTCGCAATCGTGATTTTTATCCGTCGGTGTGTTTTTTCTTAAATCAATCTTTCCCTCAGACGGCGAAAGATTTTCCGCATCCGCGCAGACTTTATCGGTTTTAAAATCCGTTTTACCTAAACCTTCTTTTAAGACATTTTCAGGTAAAGCTTTTTCTGTTTTGTTCTTCATTGTCCCCCCTACTTAAAATTTATGCTGCCAATAGTCTGAAAAAAGCGGCTGTTTTCTTTGATTTTCTTCCGTCGATGCGGTTTTTTATCTGCCGCATATTTACTGCCGTTTTTATCCAAAAAAAGTACCGCGCGTACGAATAAAATAATCCGTTTTTTTGACTTAGAATGCGCGCTTTGTTTTTAGCCCTGTAAGTTGAAAATAATTATAGTTTAATTACGCATATTTGTCAATATCGCGCACACGAAACCAACGCAGGCAAACATAACGACCGTGACCTTGGACAGATTTTTCGGCTGTTTTTTTGCCGATGAGTTGAAAAACGCAATTAAAATATGTATAATTATAAAAACGCCGTTTGTAAGAGGTGAAAAAAATGCCGTTGTCCGACAGAAAACAGGAATTATTGAATATGCTGTCGCCCTCCGCCCCCACGGACGTAAAAAAGATTGCGGATACTCTTTACGTCAGTCAGCCCACGGTCAGGCGCGATCTTGCCCAGCTTGCCGCCGAGGGGCTTGTGATACGCACTCACGGCGGCGTGATGCTGTCCTCGCGCGCGGCGGATAAAAGCCTGCCGTTGGCGCGCAGAGAATACCTCATGAACGAGCAGAAAACCAAAATCGCCATGACGGCTGCGCGGCTTATAAACGACGGCGACGTCATCATGGCGGACAACTCCACTACCGTACTTCACCTTGCGCCTTTCCTTAAAGACAAAAAAGACGTGATAGTCATCACCAACGGCTTGCGCCTTGCCGAGGCTTTGGCAACCGAAAACGTCAAATGCCTTATGACGGGCGGCACGGTAAAAACGGAGGCTTACGGGCTTATCGGAGAGGAAGCTTTGGCTTTTTTAAAAAATTACAACGCCGACGTGTGTTTCTTTTCCTGCCGCGGAATAGCATCGGGCGGATATCTTTGCGACACCTCGGTGGGGGAAGACGACGTGCGCGCCGTCATGATGCGGCAATCGAAAAAAAGCGTGCTGCTTGCGGACTCAAGTAAATTCGGGCTGTCGTTCTGGCACAATCTCTGCCACATTTCGCAAATAGACGAAGTAATATCGGACCAGCCCGTCGATAAAAACGCCTACAAAAAATAACCCGAATTTAAAACAAAAACAACATAACGGAAAGGGAGCTGCCCGCACGGACAACTCCCTTTTTTATTCTTCAGCTTTTTTTCGCTTTGCAACGCCCCGCAGTCGGAGCGCAAAACGCGCTTGATTATACTGCGATTTTTTCTTAAACGACAAATCACCCTTTGATTAACGTGCGCCGTAAATCGCTTAAACCGCAAAATACGCGCCGTAAACCTAATTTAATCAGATCAGCGCGCCGTAACCGCCGTTTATCTAGATAAGCGCGCCGTAACCGACCAACTTTTCCCTCAGCTCCGGCACGGGAACCAAGGCGGCCGATACTCCCTTTTTCACGGCAAGGGCAGCCGCAACGCCTGCCGCCTCGCCTATACAGGTGGTGATGGGCATTACCCTGAATGCGGCATGAGCCTCGTGCGTGGAGGAAAGCGGTCTGCCCGCCGCAAGAAGGTTTACTGCGGCAACGGGCACCATGGCGCGATAGGGAATGGTATAATATTCCCCTTCTTTAAGCCTGACGTGATGCGTTCCTGTCCCGTCGGGACTGTGAATGTCTATTTCGTACGAGCCGCGCGCAATCGAATCGTCGAACTTACGTGCGTTAACAATATCGGAAGCGGTTATTTCGTACATTCCCACTATGCGGCGGCTTTCGCGAATACCCGTTTCCGCCGCCATATTGACAAGATAGGCGTTTTTCATGCACTCGAAGTTATTTTTAAGAAATTCAACCATTTCAAGAACTTGTTCACGCGCCTCGATTTCCGCCGCGCTGCGGTCAAGCGCCGACACGGGATTCTTTTCGAGAATACGCGTCGTGTTGAAGTGAATAAGCCCCTCGCCGCAGTCTACGTCGCGGAAATTGAACAAAAGCACGTCTTCCCGCTTGTTTCTGATACGGCCTTCGCGACGCATTTGCGCGTATTTTTCGTTTATAAGACGCACATCCAGCTTGCTTTCGTCCACGCCCGAAAGCCTGAAACAAAGCGTCATCGGCTGAACGCGGTTATCGTTTTCGCGGCCCAGCCTGAACTCCAGCCCGGCAAAAGCCGTAAGGTCCGCGTTGCCCGTGGCGTCGATAAAAAATTTTGCCTTTATATCGAAATTACCCGAAATCGTGGAAACGGTTACAAAATTTATTTTTCCGTCTTTAACCGATACGTCGCTTAAAAGCGCGTGATACAGTACGTCCACGCCGTTTTTCGCCATTTCACGGTCCAGCACGATTTTAAGAAGCTCGTCGTTAAAAGCGTGGCAGCCGCGTTTTTCCGCATATTTCGTCGCCCCCAAAGCCTGCATATCTTTTCGAAACGTCTCAAACAGTCCTTTGTTGACAAGCTTTCCGTCTGCTCCGCTTTCGAAATAATTCATAAAGGGATTTACAAGCGCACTGGTCGCCATGCCGCCCGCAAAACCGTAACGCTCGACGACAAGCACGCGCATACCCTCTCTTGCGGCGGCAATCGCTGCGGCGACGCCCGCAAGTCCCGCGCCCGCCACGACTACGTCATAATCGGGAAACGCGATTTTTTGTCTTATATCACCGTTGTTCATTGTCCCCTCCTCTTGTTAAAAAATAAAATGCTTTTACTTTTGTCTTTTCCTTACACCAAGCCGTCTTTTCCCACGTTAAACAAATGCAAAAAAGCTTTCTTAAAATTAACCCTTTGTAAAAAAGTATAAATTTTGCCGAGGAGCACAAATTGTTTCTTCGGCAAAACATGAACACTGTTTGATTTTGAATTTACGCGGCTGTTATTCCCGTTTTTGCCCGTCTTTTACCCGTTGCGCGGCATAAATTCCGAGTTTTAAAGAAACAACCACCGTTTCGGGATTAAAAATTTTTTCAGCATATCTTATCGCCGCATATTTTAATTCCCGTTAAAACACTTTTTCCGTCTGTGGAGTCCGACAAAAATTAATCTATCAGGCTTTTGCGGGCGCGGATGAAACTGCCGCTTCCGTCAGACAGGCTTTACGCCTAATCAGCCGAAAAAAACCGATTATTTCTTTGCTTTTTTGACGTTTTCGGTCAGGATGTCGGATATGGGCTTGCCGGGGCTGACCATGGGCAGAACGAACTCGTCGGTGTCGATATGCGCGTCGATGACGGCGGGCGCGTTTTTGCTTAACGCGGACTTAATGGCGTCGTCGAAATCCGCTTTTGTATAAACCGAATACCCGTCCACGAAATACGCTTCCGCCAGCTTTTTGAAGTCGGGGCCGCGGTCAAGCGTGGTTTCGGAGTATCTGCCGCCGTAGAAAAGCGTCTGCCACTGGCGCACCATGCCAAGAGTGCCGTTGTTCATGACGATTATGATTACGGGAATATTGTAGTGCTGAATGGTGCAAAGCTCGTTGCAGTTCATGCGGAAACAGCCGTCGCCCGCAATGGAAATAACGCGCTTATTCGGCATGCCCACCTGCGCGCCCATCGCCGCGCCCGTACCGAAGCCCATTGTGCCCAGTCCGCCGCTTGAAAGAAAAGTGCGCGGTTTTTTGAACGTACAGAACTGTCCCGCCCACATCTGATGCTGTCCCACTTCGGTCACGATTATCGCGTCGCCGCGGGTAACTTCGTTCAGTTTTTCCAGGATATATTCGGGATTTATGGGCGCCGAGGGACTTAAATCCATCTTGGGGAATTCCTTTTTAAGGCTTTCGATATGGTTAAGCCACTCGTCGGATTTCTTTTGATGAAGATGCGGCAAAAGCTTGTTAAGCGCGACTTTAGCGTCGCCCGTAAGCGACATGGCACACTTGACGTTTTTGCTGATTTCCGCGGGGTCGATGTCGATATGAATTATCTTTGCGCCTTTAGCAAACTTGCTGGCATCGGAAATAACCCTGTCCGAAAACCTTACGCCCACGGCGATAAGCACGTCGGAAGTGTTTACGCCGATATTCGACGCCTTGGTGCCGTGCATGCCTATCATGCCCGTGTATTCGGGCGCGGTTGTGTCGTAACTGCCGATGCCCATAAACGTGCAGGCAACGGGACAGTCAAGCTTTTGGGCAAGTTTTTTTATCTCCTCTTCCGCCCCCGACGCGATTACGCCGCCGCCGCTGACGATAAAGGGACGCTCGGCGGAGTTGATTAATTTTGCCGCCTTTTCTATTTCCGCGTCCGTAACGTTTGCCGTAGCCGTGTATGCGCGCGGCGCTACGGGCGTGTATTCGCATTCCGCCGCCGTCACGTCTTTGGGAATGTCGATTAAAACCGGACCTTTTCTGCCGCTGTTTGCGATATAAAACGCCTCGCGGATAATGTCCGCAAGTTTATTGACGTTAGGCACAATATAGTTGTGCTTGGTGATGGGCATCGTTATACCCGTAATGTCCACCTCCTGAAAGGAGTCCCGTCCCAGAAGGTTGCCCGCGACGTTGCAGGTAATGGCGACCACGGGCGAAGAATCCATGTACGCCGTGGCTATACCCGTGACGAGGTTTGTCGCGCCCGGTCCGCTGGTCGCAAAGCACACGCCCACTTTACCCGTGGCGCGCGCATATCCGTCCGCGGCGTGCGCGGCGCCCTGCTCGTGCGCGGTAAGATAGTGATGTATCCTGCCGCTTTTGTAAAGCGCGTCGTACACGTTGAGAATGGTTCCGCCCGGATATCCGAAAACGGTATCCACGCCCTGTTCCAAAAGACAATTGATTATAATTTCCGCTCCTGTCATTTCCGCTTTTCCTTGTGTTTTGTTTTTTTTGTCCGCCGCTTGGGGGCGGAAGCTTTACTTTTTTTCTCCCCGATTGCCGTGAATGAAAGCTTTTTGCCGCTATCGCTTTTTTATGGGTTAAAAAATCTTTCCGCTCCCGGACTGAAGTAAAAAGGCTTTCTTACCGCGTTTCTATGGCGGCGTAAGATTTTGTCTGCCGTCTTTGCGTTTTGCGGTAAAGCACGTTTTGCCTTTCCCGTTTTTTAAGCAGCGAAAGTTTTTTCCGCTCTGTCCCGATATTAAGTAAAAAAATTTCTGACTTTTTTATGAGGGTAAAGAACGTTTTTTTTCTTTTTTTATGACGGTTTAGGATTTTTTTGTTTGCTCTCTCTCCCCCGATTTACGGTAAAGAAAGTTGTTTTTTTACCTTTTACGCTGAAGAAAGATTTTTTTATTCAGAATTTACCGCTAATCAAACCCTGAATCCGTCAGGACCACCGATTAATAAATATTTCCCGCTCGGCTTAAGCCGCTTCAGTCTTTAAAGACCGCGCCCTTGTCGACGGAAGTGACCAGCGCGGCGTAACGCTTAAGGTATCCGCTGAGGTTTTTGACGGGCGGCTTTTGTTCCTTTCTGCGCTTATCAAGCTCTTCGTCGCTGACTTCCAGCGTTATGGAATACTTGTTCATGTCGATGGAAATGATGTCGCCGTCTTTGACAAGTCCGATGGGGCCGCCCTCCGCAGCTTCGGGAGAAACGTGGCCGATGCTTGCCCCGCGCGTGGCGCCCGAAAATCTGCCGTCGGTGATAAGCGCGACGGACTTATCAAGCCCCATGCCCGCGATGGACGCAGTGGGCATAAGCATTTCGCGCATACCGGGACCGCCTTTAGGCCCCTCGTAACGGATTACCACAATGTCGCCGGGCTTAATCTTACCGCCCAGAATGGCTTTAATGGAGTCGTCCTCGCTGTCGAATACGCGCGCTCTGCTGCGGTTAACCAGCATTTCGGGCGCAACGGCACTGCGTTTTACCACGCAGCCGTCGGGCGCGAGATTGCCGAACAGTACCGCAAGACCGCCGCTTGCTGAATACGGATCGGATACGGGACGGATTACTTCGGGGTCGGTAACAACCGCATCCGCAATGTTTTCCGCGACCGTTTTGCCCGTAACGGTTTTAAGACTGCCGTCGATGAGGCCCGCGTCAAGCAGTTCCTTCATGACCGCGTAAACGCCGCCCGCGTAGTAAAGGTCGCTCATGAAGTGTTTGCCTGCAGGCGCAAGCTTACAAAGATTGGGCACCTTTTCGCTTATCTCGTTGAAAAACGAAAGCGGAAGCGGTATGCCTGCCTCGTGCGCCAGCGCGGGAAGATGCAAAGCCGTATTGGTACTGCACCCCAGCGCCATATCCACGGCGATGATGTTTTTGAACGCGTCGGTAGTGAATATATCGCGCGGACGGATACCGTCACTAAGCACGCGCATTATCGCCGCGCCCGTTTCTTTTGCAAGTCTTATCCTTTGCGAATACACCGCGGGAACCGTACCGTTGCCCTTAAGCGCGAAGCCCACCGCCTCCATGACGCAGTTCATGCTGTTGGCTGTAAACATACCGCTGCAGGAGCCGCAGGTGGGACAAGCGTTGTCCTCGTACTCGTGAAGCTGCTGCATGGTCATTTTTCCGCTTGTGACCGCGCCTGCCGCCTCAAACATATCCGAAAGGGAAATCTTTTTGCCGCACGCAAAGCCGTTGAGCATGGGGCCGCCGCTGACCACAATGGAAGGAACGTTGACCCTGAGCGCGCCCATGACCATACCGGGCACTATTTTATCGCAGTTGGGCACCAGAACGAGCGCGTCGAATGCGTGAGCCTTTGCCATACACTCCACCGAGTCGGCAATAAGCTCGCGCGTGACAAGCGAATATTTCATGCCCTCGTGCCCCATGGCAATGCCGTCGCACACGCCGATTGCAGGGACGACTACGGGCATACCGCCCGCGGCGTAAACGCCTTCCTTAACCGCCGTAACGATGGTGTTAAGGTGCATATGCCCGGGCACAATCTCGCTTTGCGCGCTTACTATGCCGATAATGGGCTTTTTGATTTCCTCGTCCGTCCAGCCCAGCGCCTTCATAAGCGAGCGGTGAGCGGCCTTGTCTATTCCTGTTTTTACGTTGTCGCTTTTCATTGTCGTAAACTCCGTTTTCAGTGCCGTTCGGGCTTAAAGCGGTTATTCCGCTTTTTCGCCGCGGCTGACTTAATGTTATAGTGTTTTTTCCGTCCGTACCCGTTTTATCGCGAAATAGCGGACAAAACCTTGTTACTTGACGAAATCTTTTTGTTTACGGATTATCCCGTCTTACTTATAGATTATCTCGTCGCCGTACTCGCCTGAGCGCGCGGCTTTCTGGAAAGCGTCCAGAATTTTCCTTGTCACAGGACCGCAGACGCCCTCGCCTATCTTTCTTCCGTCCACGGAAGTAACGGCAATCGCCTCGGCGGCGGTACCCGTAAGGAAGCACTCGTCGGCGTTGTAAACGTTGAACAAAGTGAACTCGGTTTCCTTAAGCGGCACGCCTATTTTCGCGGCAACCTCGATGACGGTGCGGCGCGTGATTCCGTCCAGGATTCCCACGTAAACGGGAGGAGTGTAAATCACGCCGTCTTTGACGATAAAGATATTGTCGCCCGTACATTCGGTAACTATGCCGTCGTGGTTAAGCATAAGCGCTTCCGCCGCGCCCGCGCGGTTAGCCTCGATTTTAGCGAGAATGTTGTTGAGATAGTTAAGCGACTTTATCTGCGGGTCGACGATAGTCGCCTTGTTTCTGCGCTGAACGGAGGTGATTACCGCCATGCCCTTTTCGTACTGCTCGGCGGTGTAAAGCTTGATGCCCGCCGCGATGCAGAATACCGTGGGTTTTGCGCAGTTTGTGGGGGAAAGTCCAAGGTCCCCCTTGCCGCGAGTCACCACAAGACGGATGTAGCAGTCCTTGAGGTTGTTTACGGCGCAGGTCTTTTTGACCACCTCCGCAAGTTCTGCTTTGCTCATGGGGATATCAAGAGCAATGGCTTTTGCCGCCGCGAAAATGCGGTCGATATGCTCCTTAAGGCGGAAAACTCTGCCGGAGTAAGCGCGTATCCCCTCGAAAACGCCGTCGCCGTAAAGCACGCCGTGGTCGAAAACCGAAACTTTGGCGTTGTCGCTTTCCACAAATTCTCCGTTTAGATAGATGTACTGCATGATTTTTGCCTCTTTTTTATAAAATTTTCCGCACTTTGTTTATTGCCGCGGCGGCCGCCCGGCCGAAAAAGTATTGTTAAACGCAGGATGTTTTTGTTCCCGAAAGACTTATTGATAAAAAACTTCCTTTTGTCGGAGAAATTTTTTAAAACTTTGTTTCGTCAAGAAAAATATTTACCGATAAAAACCGTTATTTTCGGGGGAAAAGACTGCTTCCCGATAAAAACTTTGTTTTTGTCGACACCTTAAGACGTTTTTTGTTTTTGTTGATACCTTAAGACGTTTTTTGTTTTTGTCGACACCTTAAGACGTTTTTCTTAAAAATCTTTTACGCAAAAGACCTTTATCTTAATCGAAAGACTGTTATTTAGAGAAAAACTTTATTTTATGGCGTCGGTAATAAGTTTGCCCATTTCCACGGTGCCCACTTTAGTCATGCCTTCGCTGTAAATATCGGCGGTGCGGTAACCCTTGTCAAGCACCTCGTCCACCGCTTTTTCGATGGCGCACGCCTCTTTTTCGAGGTCGAACGAATACCTCAGCATCATCGCCGCGGAAAGAATGGTGGCGATGGGGTTAGCGAGGTTCTTGCCCGCGATGTCGGGCGCGGAGCCGTGAATAGGCTCGTACATGCCAAGCTTGGTTTCGCCCAAAGACGCGGACGCCAGCATACCGATGGAGCCGGTAAGCATACTTGCCTCGTCCGAGAGAATGTCGCCGAACATATTGGTGGTGATGATTACGTCGAACTGGTGAGGATTGCGGATAAGCTGCATGGAGCAGTTGTCCACGTAAAGGTGCGAATATTCGACTTCGGGATAATCCTTAGCCACGCGCGCCGTAACCTCTCTCCAAAGGCGCGAGGTTTCCAGAATATTGGCCTTGTCCACCACGCACACCTTTTTGTTTCTCTTCATCGCCGCATCGAAGCCCACGCGCAGGACGCGCTCGATTTCCTTGACCGAATAATACATGGTGTCGAACGCCGAATCGTCCTCTTTTACTCTTCCGCGCTTACCGAAGTAAATGCCGCTTGTAAGCTCTCTTACGATCAAAATATCCAGACTGTCGCCGATGATTTCGGGCTTTAAGGGGCAGGCGTTTTTAAGCTGTTTGTGAAGCAGTGCGGGACGGAGATTTGCAAAAAGCTTAAGCTCTCCTCTAAGTCCCAGCAGCGCCTTTTCGGGACGGTCGTTGCCGCCCAGGTGGTCCCACTTGGGCCCGCCCACCGCGCCCAGCAGCACCGAGTCGGACGCCTTGCACGCGTCAATCGTGTCCTGAGGAAGCGGACATCCCACGGTGTCGATTGCAATGCCGCCCGCGAGTTTTTCGGTAAAATTAAATTCGTGACCGTAAATCTCGCCCACGCGGTTAAGAGTTTTTATCGCCTCGTTGATTATATCCGGACCTATTCCGTCGCCGGGTACCGTGACAATGTTGTATTTCATTTTTCTGAAAGCTCCTTTATATTTAGGAATTTATTTGTTTTTTTATTTGCGTAACGCGCTGAAGCCGCCCTTAAACCCGCTTTTTAACAAACCTTTCTGAGAATTACCCGTTTAATAAGCTGACGCCAAGCTGATATTTTTCAAATTTAACCGTTTTTTAAGAAAAACCGTTTTTCGCTTCAGCCTTTTTAGTCAGGCATTTCTGTTTGCGGCTCAGCCTTTTTAGCCAGGCATTTCTGTTTGCGGCTCAGCCTTTTGTCGGGTTTGATTGCGTCGTTTTTCCCTGCCCCGGGTTTAACAAGAAAAGGTGTTGTTGCGCCGCTTTCTCCGGTCTTATTATTAATACAAAGACAGTTGCGCCGCTTTCTCCAGTCTTATTACTAATATAAAGACAGTTGCGCCGCTTTCTCCGGTCTTATTATTAATACAAAGACAGTTGCGCCGCTTTCTCCGTCCTGTTTTCCGAAGGGACTTAAGACAATCGGTTATTAAAGGTTTATCGTTTTAAGGTCGGATTTCGTTGCGACTGTTTCCGAAAAAAAGCCGACGCGTCAGTTTTTTTGCGTTTTGATGTAGTTGACGAGGCCGCCCGCCGCGATAATCTTCTGCATGAATTCGGGATAGGGCTCGCCTTTGAACTTTTTGCCGTTGGTTTCGTCGGTAATTATGCCTGTCGAAAAGTCCACGGAAACCACGTCGCCCGCGTTTATGCCCTTGACCGCCTCGGGACACTCGACGATGGGCAGTCCGATGTTAATGGCGTTGCGGTAGAAAATGCGCGCAAACGTGCTGGCGATTACGCAGGACACGCCCGACGCCTTTATCGCGATGGGAGCGTGCTCGCGCGAGGAGCCGCAGCCGAAGTTTTTGTCCGCGACGATGATGTCGCCTTGTTTGACCTTGCTGACGAAATCCGCGTCGATGTCCTCCATGCAGTGCTTTGCAAGCTCATTGGGGTCGGAAGTGTTGAGGTATCTTGCGGGAATTATCACGTCGGTGTCGACGTTGTCCTTGTATTTGAAAACCGTACCTTTAGCGTTCATTGATAAAAATCCTCCTGTGACTTATTACAGCGTTTCGGGGTTCTGAATTTTACCCGTGACCGCGCTGGCGGCGGCGACTGCGGGAGAAGCCAGATAAACCTCCGACTCGGGGTGACCCATTCTTCCCACGAAATTGCGGTTGGTGGTGGACACGGCGCGCTCGCCTTTTGCGAGTATGCCCATGTGTCCGCCGAGGCACGGTCCGCAGGTGGGCATGGAGAATATCGCGCCCGCGTTTACGAAGATGTCCACAAGTCCTTCGTGAATCGCCTGAAGATAAATTTTCTGAGTGCCGGGAATGATTATGCAGCGCACGCCTTTAGCGACGTGTCTGTCCTTGAGTATGGAAGCGGCAACCCTGAGGTCCTCTATTCTGCCGTTGGTGCAGCTGCCGATGACGACCTGGTCGATTCTGACGTCGCCCACCTCGTCGATGGTGCGCGTGTTGTCGGGAAGGTGCGGGAAGGATACGGTGGGACGGATTTTGCTTAAATCCACGTCGTAAACCTTTTCGTACTCGGCGTCGGCGTCCGCCTTATAGACGGTGTAATCCTTGGTCGAGTGTTCTTTGATATACTCGATGGTCTTTTCGTCCACGTCGAAAATGCCGTTTTTGCCGCCCGCCTCTATCGCCATGTTAGCCATGCAAAGACGGTCGTCCATGGAAAGGCTTTTAAGTCCCTCGCCCGAAAACTCCATGCTTTTATAAAGCGCGCCGTCCACGCCTATTTTCCCAATAAGGTGCAGTATTACGTCTTTTCCGGACGCATAGCCGTTAAGCTTACCCGTAAGGTTGAACTTGAGCGCGGAGGGAACTTTGAACCACGCCTTGCCCGTAGCCATAGCGGCCGCCATGTCGGTGGAGCCCACGCCCGTGCTGAACGCACCCAAAGCGCCGTAAGTGCAGGTGTGCGAATCCGCGCCGATAACCGCGTCGCCCGCAACCACAAGTCCTTTTTCGGGCAGCAAAGCGTGCTCGATACCCACCTCGCCTATTTCGAAATAGTTGGTAATGTCCATTTTGCCGGCGAACTCGCGTATAAGCTTGCATTGCTCGGCGGCTTTAATGTCCTTGTTGGGGGTAAAGTGGTCGGGCACCAGCGCGATTTTGTCGCGGTCGAACACTTTGTCGCAGTTAAAGCGAGCAAATTCCTTGATTGCCACGGGGCTTGTGATGTCGTTGCCCAGAACCAGGTCAAGCTTAGCCTCTATGAGCTGGCCGGCTTTGACCGAATCCAGTCCCGCGTGCGCGGCAAGTATCTTTTGCGTCATTGTCATTCCCATAAAATATACAATCTCCTTAAAGAAAGTTTGATTTTTGATTAAACCGCGGGCTTGAAAGCGGTTATCCGCCTTTTCCCGCCGCGAACGCGATTTCCATAATTCCGTCCGCGCTTATCCCGTGTTGACCGCGCGGATTATAATCCCGCGCTTTCCGTTTCCGACGTTTTACGGCTTGTTATAAAGCTGCCTGTTTCATAAAGTCACGTTGCCTCGCCTGCGCCCGCTTCCGCATTTATGCCGCGGTCGGCAGGACTTAAAGAAACGCGAACCGATTTACAGCCCTTATGAAAAAACAAACAGATTTACAGCCCTTATAAAAGCGTAACGCTTTATTCCGGTCAGGCTTTTACTCCGTCCTTGATAAGCTTGTACTCTATCGCGTCCTTAAGCGCGATAAGCGACGCCTCTATTATGTCGCGCGACACGCCCACGGTGGTAAAGATGTCTTTGCCGTCGCCCGACTCGATAAGTACGCGCGTTTTGGCGGAGCTGGTTTCCTTGCTGTCCAGGATACGCACCTTGTAGTCTGTAAGGGCGAATTCCTTAAGCGAGGGATAAAACCTTTCCAGCGCTTTACGCAAAGCCACATCGAGAGCGTTGACGGGGCCGTTGCCTTCCGCCGCGCTGATTTCGCTGGTGCCGTCCACGCTTACTTTGACCACTGCCGTCGCGGGCGAAAAATCCTCGCCGGAAATCTGCTCGCCTATGGTTTTGAATTTTTCCAGAGTGAAGAAAGGCTTGTACGTGCCCAGCGATTTTCTTATAAGCAGCTCGAAACTGGCGTCCGCCCCCTCGAACTGATAGCCGAAAAACTCCATTTCCTTGATTTTGGCTACGATTTCCGCCGTCACGGGACTGTCTTTCGTGACGGAGGGGTCCACCTTGCGCACCTTGTCGAGAATGGTGCTTCTTCCTGCGACCTCGCTCATGAGGAAGCGGCGGGTGTTGCCCACGGAATCGGGGGAAACGTGCTCGAAACTGAAAGAGGCTTTGCTTACTCCGTCGATGTGCATGCCCGCCTTGTGCGCGAAAGCCGATTCGCCCACGTAAGGCATACCGCGGTTAAGCCGAACGTTTGCAATCTCGGCAATCCTGCGGCAGTAAAGCGTGAGGTTTTTCATGTTTTCTTCGGGGAAGCAATCGTAACCGCGCTTTAACTGTAAATCCGCCGCAATGGTGCTGAGGTTTGCGTTGCCGCACCGCTCGCCGAAACCGATAAGCGTACCCTGCACCTGCGCGGCGCCGCACAGCACCGCCACAACGGAATTGGCAACCGCCATTCCCGCGTCGTCATGGGTGTGGATGCCCACGGGAATACTTAATGCGTCCACCGCCGCGCGCACGATTTTTTCGATTTCGTCGGGGAAACAGCCGCCGTTGGTGTCGCACAGACACACCGCCGCCGCGCCCGCTTTCTCCGCCGCCTTTATCGCCTTTATCGCGTAGTCGGGATTGTTTTTATAGCCGTCGAAAAAGTGCTCCGCGTCGAAAATGACTTCCTTGCCGCATTCGGTAAGGTAGTTAACCGTGTCGTAAATCATCTCGAGATTTTCTTCAAGCGTGACGCGCAGTATTTCCGTCGCGTGAAAGTCCCAGCTTTTGCCGAAAACCGACACTGCAGGGGTATCCGCGGCAAGAAGAGCCTTTACGCCCGGGTCTTGCTGTGCGGTTACTCCGCGGCGGCGCGTGGAGCCGAAAGCCGTAAGTTTCGCGTTTTTGAACTCAAGGTTTTTTACTTCGCGGAAAAACTCGGCGTCTTTAGGGTTGGACGCGGGATTGCCCGCCTCGATATAATCGACGCCCAGCTCGTCCAGCGTGCGGCACACGGCGATTTTGTCGCGTACCGAAAAGGAGATGCCCTCCCCTTGAGCGCCGTCGCGCAGCGTCGAATCCAGAATTGTCAGTTTTTTGTTTTTCAATTATTTCCGCCTTTAACCAGATTTTTGTCGTAAATCATATTGTTTATCGCCGATACGTAAGCCATGACCGCCGCGTTGACGATGTCAAGGCTTACGGCGTGACCGTTGTAAACGTTGCCTTCGGATTTGATTTTGACGGTAACCGCGCCCTGAGCGTCCGTGCCGCCCGTCACCGAATCGATGAGGAAGTCGACAAGCTCGAAGCTTTCGCCGCCCACGATGTCGTTAATCGCCTTGTAGCTGGCGTCGATGGGGCCGAACGCCGAAGAGGTTACCACCTCGCGCTTCTGTCCGTCGGGACAATCCAGCTTTACCGCCGACGTGGTGGTGATGGTATTGCCCACGTTGATTACAAAGCGGTCCAGCTTGTAACTTTCGGGTACGGAAACCGATTTTTTGTGCACAAGCGCCTCGATATCGCGGTCGGAAACGCTTTTTTGTCTGTCCGCAAGCTTTTTGAACTCGTCGAAAATCTCGGCAAGCGCTTCGTCGGTGACCGTAAGTCCCAAAGAGCGCAGTCTGTCGGAAAGCGCGTGCTTACCCGAGTGCTTTCCTAAGACCATTTTGTTCTCGGTAAGGCCTATCGACTCGGGAGTCATTATCTCGTAAGTCTTTTTGTTGGCAAGCACGCCGTGCTGATGTATGCCCGCCTCGTGCGCGAAAGCGTTTTCGCCCACAATCGCCTTGTTGGGCTGGACTTTTACGCCCGTAATCATGCTTAAAAGTTTGCTGGATTTAAATATCTGAGTGGTGTCCACGCCGCATTCCGCGTCGAAAAAGTTTTTGCGCGTGTAAAGCGCCATGACCACTTCCTCAAGCGCCGTGTTGCCCGCGCGTTCGCCTATGCCGTTGACGGTACACTCGACCTGAGTGGCGCCCGCCTTTACCGCGGCAAGACTGTTTGCCGTCGCCATACCGAGGTCGTTGTGACAGTGCACCGATACGTCGACTTTTTCTATTCCCTTGACGTTTTTAATGACGTAGGAAATAAGCTCGCCGTATTCGTCGGGCACGGCGTAACCCACCGTATCGGGAATATTGACCGTAGTCGCGCCCGCTTTAATCGCCTCCTCCAGCACCTTGCACAGAAAATCGGGGTCGCTTCTCGAGGCGTCCTCGGCGGAAAACTCGATGTCGTCGCACAGCGATTTGGCGTAAGACACAGCGTCATAAGTTCGCTTAAGCACCTCTTCGCGCGTCATTTTAAGCTTGTATTCCATATGTATGTCGCTGGTCGCCAGAAAAACGTGAATACGCGGCTTGACGGCGCCCTTAACCGCCTCGTAAGCGACTTCTATGTCCTTGTCGAGCGCGCGCGCAAGCGAAGCCACCGTCGCGTTTTTGACGACGCCGGCAATGCTTTTGACCGCCTGGAAATCCCCCGGCGACGCGATTGCGAAGCCCGCCTCGATGACGTCCACGCCCAAAGCGTCAAGCTGCTCCGCCATGCGGAGTTTTTCGCTCATGTTCATGCTGCAGCCGGGCGACTGCTCGCCGTCCCTTAATGTGGTGTCGAATATTTTAATGCGTGCGGACATAAAAAACTACTCCTTTTTTGTCGGACAGATAGTAAGCAGAACAATCCGGCCAATCCGACCCGTACTTAATTTTTTTCAGGGCGGAAAGCACGTCGCGTCAGCCTCCGCCCTGATTTTAATTATATTCCGATTTATGCGCCGAATATCCTTTTCTTTATAAGGTAATAAAAAGTGCTGTCAGATATTCGCCGCCGCTGTTTAATCCCGAAATTACTTTTCGGTAATCTCGTTCTGCCAGTTCATCATGCTGCGCAGGTTTTTGCCCACCGTTTCCAGCTGATGCTCCGCTTCCATTCTGCGGCGCGCGTTGAAATAGGGACGGTTGGACTGGTTTTCGAGAATAAAGTTGCGCGCAAAGGTGCCGTCCTGAATGTCGGAAAGAACCTTTTTCATCGTCTTCTTGGTTTCCTCGGTTATGATTTTGGGTCCCGTGACGTAATCGCCGTACTCCGCCGTGTCGGAAATCGAATATCTCATGCCCGCAAAACCCGCCTTATTGATAAGGTCGACGATAAGCTTCATCTCGTGCACGCACTCGAAGTAAGCGCTTTCGGGCTGGTAACCCGCCTCGACCAGCGTTTCGAAGCCCGCTTTCATAAGCGCGGTGACGCCGCCGCAAAGCACAGCCTGCTCTCCGAACAAATCGGTTTCGGTTTCTTCCTTGAAAGTGGTTTCGAGTACGCCCGCTCTTGCGCCGCCGATACCCAAAGCGTAGGCAAGACCGATTTCCTTGGCGTCGCCCGTCGCGTCCTGATAAACGGCGATAAGGCAGGGCACGCCTTTACCTTCCTGGAACTGGCTGCGTACGGTGTGACCGGGGCCCTTGGGCGCAATCATTACGACGTTGACGTCCTTGGGCGGAACAATCTGACCGTAGTGAATATTGAAGCCGTGCGCAAACATGAGCGTTTTGCCGGCGGTAAGATTTTTTTCGATGCTCTCGCGGTAAAGCTTTGCCTGCTTTTCGTCGTTGATAAGTATCATTATGATGTCCGCCCACGCCGCGGCTTTGTCGGCGGTCGTAACCTTAAGACCTAAAGCTTCGGCTTTCTTCCAGGACTTGCTGCCTTCGTAAAGACCGACAGTCACGTCCGCGCCCGAATCGTGAAGGTTAAGCGCGTGCGCGTGTCCCTGCGAACCGAATCCGATAATTGCGATTTTCTTGTTCTTGATGCGCTTAAAGTCGCAATCCTGTTCATAATACATTACTGCCATGGTTTTATATACCTCCGAAATATATGAAGTTTTTTATTTTTTATCGTTTGCCGCGCTTTTTACGCCGCGGCGGACTTTTTTCCGTCCGCGCTTTTTTGTTTATCGCGGCAATCGTTTTCTGCCCTTTTTGATAATTGTTTTACTTCAGCCCATTAATAATAAGATTATATACCAATCGATGATGCCGTCTTCTTCTCTTACGGACGCGGGCTTAGTGCTTTACCCGTTGCCGTAGTAAAATAGGTTTTTCAGTCCTTAAGACATACGGGACCGCGGTTAATCGCGGCAAGCCCCGTGCGCACTATTTCCAGAACCGTGAACGGCTGAAGCATTCTTATCAGCGCGGCAAGCTTTTTGTTGTCGCCCGTAGCCTCCAGCACCAGCGCGGATATGCTGACGTCTACAATGTGCGCGCGGAAAATATCCGCAATTTCCAGAATTTCCGCACGAGTGGCCTTTGTGGTTTTTACCTTGATAAGCATAAGCTCGCGGTAAACGGCCTCGTCATCGTCAAGAAGCTCGATTTTTATCACTTCGACAAGCTTGGAAACCTGTTTTTTTATCTGGTCGATTATATACTCATCCCCTCTTACCACTACGGTAATACGGCTGACGTCCGTATCCTGAGTAACGCCCACCGACAGACTTTCTATATTGTAACCGCGCCGCGCGAACAGACTGCTTACGCGCCTTAATACGCCCGAATGGTTTTTGACGAGTATGGATAAAACGTATCTGTTGGTCATTTGTTCGGCCTCCGTGAAAATGCTGTGCCCGTTAAATCAGGAAACCCCCGATAAACAAAAAAAGCCTTGCCGCCTCGGGACGACCGACTTTTCTTAAATCCGCCGCGTTACCACCCGAATTGACCGATAACAAACTTCGGTCCTGCTCAGCAAGGGAACTCCTTATGACTTATAACGGTTGTCACCGTGCGAAACTACTTGCCTCAGGGGTTATTGCCCTTACGGCTTTCGCGCCGCCTGCTCGGGAATGAGATGGGATTTTTTCGCAGTAAGTACCGACTTGCACCCTTTTGCCGGCTCTCTGAAACTTAGACTTACGAATTCCGCTGTTTCCGTCATTGCATTTAACGATATATGTCGGTATTGTAACACAATAAATTTGGCTTGTCAACGCTTTTTTATAAAATTGCCGCGTTTTTTGTGAAAAAATACCGCTTTCCGCCATAAACAGGCAGTCGCGTTTCAGTCCTTTACCGCTGTTGTTTGTATGAAAATTTACCGCTTTAAAAAGCATTCCGACTTTTTGTTTTGCCCTTTGAATTGATATATCCGATTGTTTAAGAACAGTGTTTTTTTACGGTTTTTGACTTTTTTTGCGAGTTTTTTGTCGAAATTTTCGGCTAAATTACCCGACGGCGAATATTATAAAAGGTTTTTTCATATAAAAGTATTGACAAGCCGTGAAATAAGTGATATAATAAAGGTCCCGATAGTAACCTTCAGTTGCTTATAACGCGGGATAGAGCAAGTCGGTAGCTTGCCGAGGCTCCTACGCAGCACGAGCGCAGCGAGTATAACCCG
>ERZ1673742.994-NODE-994-length-29447-cov-4.543889_pt1 | contig 29447 bp, 26 predicted proteins | sample MGYA00580208_ERZ1673742 | MGnify/ENA primary metagenome ERZ1673742 (study PRJEB41218, sample SAMN15661774) | gut metagenome | host: Homo sapiens | place: Canada: London | collected 2015-08-20/2019-03-30 | study: EMG produced TPA metagenomics assembly of...
GATAATGAACCGGCACAAAATAAAAGCATTGTGGTGTATCATCGATCAATTCATGTGGCAGCAGTTCCTTTTGTGAAAATACCATATCCAGATTTTCTCCCGGAGCTGACATGACCTCTCGGTTGCGAAATCCGACACGCAGGTGCATCTTATCCGTATAAAGGGATACATGTTCCTTTTGTCTTTGTCCGAGTTCATCGCACAGACAGAGATAATAGTCGGCAAAGTCTTCATAGTTGTAAATATACTTTCGGATGACTGCCGGCATATCACATATTTTTCTTATTTTCCCAAAATCTATAGACATAAAACTAAATTGCATCTCCATATTACTTAACCGAAGATTAGAACTATAATGCATGGCCCGCTTTGCAAAATTCGTATCTGTTTTTTTACAGCCACATGACTCTTTTGGATAACATTTTGTCTTTGCATAGATTATTTCATTTTGCAAATCTTCCTGATGTTTGTCAATCAGATTGACTGCCTGGTGTGCCATATCCCTAAAATCCACTTCGACCGTCGTCAGCGCCGGCTGATAATATTTTCCCTCTTCTTCGCCATCATAGCCGGTCACGATAATGTCTTCCGGGACGCGGATCCCACGCTCGCAAAGGACATCACAAACCGAAAGTGCCATATTGTCATTGGCACAGATGATTGCTTCCGGCCATTTGCCATCTGCAGAAAAATAATCACATGCTCTGTCACCCTGATTTTTCCAGAAATTTCCATAATATATCCGGTTTTTTCCAATCTCATATCCATATTCTTTCATGATCCGTTTAAAGCAGGCAAGACGAAAATTTGCATCACATCGGTCTTTCGGCCCGGACATAAATGCAATATCCTTCGCTTTATGCACTTCGATCACATGACGGATAATTTCCTCCATCGTATCTCTTTCATCCAGTAAAATATTATTAATCCCATTCATTGCCTGGCGCAGGGATACAACCGGACATCTCGCCTCATTACGGATGTGCTCCATAATCTTCTCCTTGGCTCCCTCTATATCAAATGTATCCGTCGCTAACACGATTCCGGCAAATTTTGAATAGTCCGGCAAATCGAAAATTCTTGCTTCTCCTTCAAAATATTCTACATTGTCACCATAACGTCCAAATGAGTTGAATACGGCTACATTATATTCCTTTGCATATGCCTGTTCTGCAACTCCATGACAAATTTCCTGCTGATATGGTTCATAACTGCTGAAAATAAATAAGCCAATGGTCTTTCTTCCATTTCCAAACATAATTTTCACCTTTCTGCCAACAAATCCTTTTCCGTTGTAAAAATTGCACTTTTTCCTATTTTACCTCTTTTTAAGTGCCATGTCAAAGTATATTTTTCCAAAATACGAATATGTGGGAGATGTCTTGAATCGTTACAGTTCCTCAAACAGCCTCAAAAAAGAGAAGCCCGATCTTCTCAGACTTCTCTTTCCTATAGGATCATTTTTGTAACTATTCAGGACGCCCCTCCTCCACATTCGCATTTCGAACACTTTGTGTTCTTTTCTCGCCTTTAGCAAGGCTAAAAATGCTCATATGTGGAGGGGGCCCTATTAGGATCTCAATGTATGGAAATCAAAGTCTCTTACGTGCAAGCACGACGATTCATTAATTTCCATACATTGGATCCTGAATAGTTACTATTTTTTAGTACAATGGATACTTATCGGTCAATGTCTTTACAATTTCCATTGCTTTCGCTTTATTTGCATTGACATCATCGATCAGCATAGCGATTGCCTCTGCTACCTGATCCATGTCTTCTGTATTAAATCCGCGTGTCGTCACAGCTGCAGTACCAAGACGCACACCACTTGTCACAAATGGGCTCTGTGGGTCATTTGGAATGGTATTTTTATTGGCTGTGATATTCGCTTCATCCAGCCATGCTTCTACTTCTTTTCCCGTCAATCCTTTATTTACAAGGTCAACGAGCATCAAGTGGTTATCCGTACCACCGGATACGATATCAATACCACGTGACATCAATCCTTTGCAAAGTGCCTGTGCATTAGCCACGATATTTTTACCGTATTCTTTGAAACTTGGATCCAATGCTTCTTTGAAGCAGACTGCTTTTGCTGCGATCACATGCATCAAAGGTCCTCCCTGGATTCCCGGGAAGATGGCTTTATTCAATTTGTGCTCTGTCGCAAACTCTTCGCTGGAAAGAATCATACCACCACGAGGTCCGCGAAGTGTCTTATGTGTTGTTGTTGTCGTTACATGAGCGTATGGGATCGGGCTCTCGTGAACGCCGGCAGCTACCAGACCTGCGATATGTGCCATGTCTACCATCAGGAAAGCTCCTACTTCATCTGCGATCTCACGGAAACGTTTAAAATCAATCTTACGGCAGTAAGCACTTGCTCCTGCGATGATCATTTTCGGTTTACACTCTTTCGCGATGCGCTCTACTTCATCATAATCGATAAATCCTGCGTCATTTACTCCGTAAGGTACGATATGATAATACGTTCCTGAAATGTTCGCAGGGCTTCCATGTGACAAATGTCCGCCGTGATCGAGGTTCATGCCCATTACCGTCTCGCCCGGTTTCACAAGGGCAAAAAATACTGCCATATTTGCCTGTGCTCCGGAGTGTGGCTGAACATTGACATACGTACAACCAAACAGTTTTTTCGCACGCTCTCTAGCCAGATCTTCAATCATGTCTACATACTGGCATCCGCCATAATAACGTTTTCCTGGATAACCCTCTGCGTACTTGTTGGTACAAGTGCTTCCCATCGCTGCCATAACCGCTTTGCTTACAAAGTTTTCCGAAGCGATCAATTCGATATGATCATTTTGACGATTCGTCTCAAGTTCCATCGCTTTGGCAAGTTCCGGATCCGCTTTTACTACTTCTTCAAATGAATACATCTCTTACTCTCCTTTTTTATTTTTATAGAAAGTGCTGCAAGTGTAGAATACACTAAACATTGCACTTAAGCCTCATCAATTGCTTTTCCGATATCGTGTCTCATATATTTGTTCTCAAAGGAAATCCATTCTGTCGCTGCATACGCATTTTGGCGTGCCTCTTTCAGATCTTTTCCTTTGGCAGTCACGCCAAGAACACGTCCACCATTGGTAACAATATTTCCATCCGCATCAAATTTTGTGCCGGCGTGGAAGACATAATATCCGTCTTTTCCTTCAAAGTTCTCAAACCCTGTGATTACTTTGCCCTTTTCGTACTGCAGCGGATAACCATCGGAAGCCAAAACGACACAAACAGCCGCGTTGTCCTCAAACTGCAGATCAATCTCATCCAAGCGGCCATCGATGCAGGCATTCATAACATCCACGATATCATTTTTCATACGTGGAAGAACGACCTGTGCTTCCGGATCACCAAATCGTGCATTGTACTCAAGCACTTTCGGGCCATCTTCTGTCAGCATCAAGCCGACAAACAGAATTCCGACAAAGTCTCTTCCTTCTGCTTTCATGGCATCCATCGTCGGCTGGTATACCTTTTCTTCACAGAAGCGCTGTACTTCTTCATTATAAAACGGACTTGGGGAGAAGGTTCCCATACCACCGGTATTAAGTCCTTCGTCGTTGTCTTTCGCACGTTTGTGATCCTGTGCACTTGTCATCGGTTTGATATGCGTACCGTCACAATAACACAATACGGACACTTCACGTCCGGTCATAAATTCTTCGATCACGATCTGATTTCCGGCATCGCCAAACTGCTTGTCAAGCATCAGCGTTTTAACACCCTCTTTGGCTTCTTCTAATGTATTGCAAATCAACACACCTTTTCCGAGAGCCAGACCGTCGGCCTTCAATACGATCGGCATCTTTGCCGTCTCCAGATAAGCAAGTGCTGCTTCCGGAGAATCAAAGTTTTCATAAGCAGCCGTCGGAATGCCGTATTTTTTCATCAAATCTTTGGAAAATGCCTTGCTTCCCTCGATGATCGCTGCATTTTTTCTCGGTCCAAAGACACGCAAACCGCGTTTTTCAAATACATCCACGACACCGCCAACCAATGGATCGTCCATACCGATAATGGTAAGATCAATTCCTTTTTCTTCTGCAAAATCTGCCAATTTATCAAATTCCATCGCACCAATGTCCACACAGGTTGCCAGTCCGGCAATTCCCGCATTTCCCGGGGCACAATAAATCTCATCTACCTGTTTGCTCTTCGCTGCGCTTGCTGCGATCGCATGTTCACGTCCACCGCTTCCTACAATCAGTACTTTCATTGAAAAGTCCTCACTTTCCTATCTGTGTTTTACTATTCCGTCTACAATTTCAATCCGGTCATTGGCAATATCATCGATCGCCTGTGGCAAAATGTTCCATTCTGCCTGCTCCATCACTCTCTTTTGAAGAATTTCCGGCGTGTCATCATCCTGCACTTCCACTGCTTTCTGAATAATGATCGGACCGCCGTCAGCAATCTCATTGACAAAATGAACGGTTGCTCCCGTCACTTTGTTTCCTCGGGCAAGTACACTTTCATGCACTTTCAGTCCATAGTATCCCGGGCCGCAGTGTGCCGGGATCAGGGATGGATGAATATTGATCATCCGTCCGGCATAATGAGATACAAGATTTTCCGGCAAGATAACCAAAAATCCTGCCAGCACCACCAGCTCAATCTCATGTTTTTCCAATAGGGAAATCATCGCTTCCCCGTATTCTTCTCTTGTAGAATAATCTTTCGGAATCACACATTCACTCGGAATACCGTTTTTCGCCGCACGCTCAAGCGCATAGGCTCCCGGTTTATTGCTCACGACAAGTTCCAATGTCGTATTGGTGATCTTTCCTGCCGAAAGACTGTCGATGATCGCCTGGAGATTCGTTCCTCCACCGGATACCAAAACTGCTATCTTCATGCCATCACCTCAATTATAATAATGTGATGCCTTTTTCGCCAGCTACGATCTCGCCCATGATATATGGCACTTCACCTGCTGCACGAATGGCTTCTACGGTCTTATCTACATCGTTTTTATCTACGGCTGTGAGCATTCCTACACCCATATTATAGGTATTGAACATTGCTGTCTCTTCCACATTTCCATCTTTTGCCAGCATCTCAAAAATCGGCGGAATGACAAAACTGTCTTTTTTAATGTTTGCATGAGTTCCATCGATCAGCATACGAGGAATGTTTTCATAAAATCCACCGCCTGTGATATGGCTGCATGCTTTGATCTTAACGCCGGCTTCTTTCATTGCTTTCAACGCTTTTACATAAATTTTCGTCGGTGTCAAAAGGGTCTCTCCGAGAGTACCGGAAAGGGATTCATAGTGACGATTAAGTGCCTCTGTATTCATCGAAAATACCTGGCGTACCAAAGAATATCCGTTGCTGTGGATACCGGAAGATGCCATACCTACAAGAACATCGCCTGCTTTCAGCTCTTTTCCGGTGATCATGTCTTTGCGGTCTACCACGCCGACTGAAAATCCTGCCAGATCATACTCATCTACCGGATAAAATCCCGGCATTTCGGCAGTCTCTCCACCGATCAATGCGGCTTCTGACTGACGGCATCCTTCTGCTACTCCACTTACGATCTTTGCGATCTTTTCCGGTTCATTTTTTCCGCATGCAATATAATCAAGGAAAAATAATGGTTCACCGCCTGCACAGGCAATATCGTTTACACACATTGCCACACAATCGATTCCAATGGTATCATGCTTGTCCAGAAGAAATGCGATCTTCAATTTTGTTCCGACACCATCTGTACCGGAAACCAATGTAGGTTCTTCCATTCCCATAAATTTTTTCATGGAAAATGCCCCGGAAAATCCACCGATATCTGTCAATACTTCCGGTCTCATGGTCGAAGCGATGTGTTCTTTCATCAAAGAAACTGCTTTGTATCCTGCTTCAATATCTACGCCTGCTTTCTTGTAATCCATTTTTAACTCCTTCTCGCGCGAAAATACTGCGCATTGTATTAGTATTTGCGGTTTACGCATCAAAATTACTTTTATTATAGCATAGAACTGAGCGTCGGTCAAAAGTTTGTTTCATTTTCTTTTGCATTTTTCTTCTATTTCTGTTACAATTAGAATTGGTTTAAAAAAATACGTTCTTTTAAACGATGAAAGGAAAAGAAAAAATGGAAAACAAAGGAACAATTTTATCCTATCGTCCGGACATCCGGGTGGTAGATGCGACAATTCGCGATGGTGGACTGGTAAACGATTTTCGTTTTACCGATGAATTTGTGAAAAATCTATACCAGGCTAACATCAAAGCCGGGGTTGACTATATGGAGTTCGGCTACAAAGCATCCAAAGATATTTTTGACGAAAAAGATTTTGGACCATGGAAATTCTGTAACGAAGAAGACATTCGCCGTATCGTCGGCGACAACGATTCCGACATGAAGATTGCCGTGATGGCAGATGTCGGTAGAACCGATTTTCGCCGCGATATCATTGATAAGAGCGACAGTGTGATCGACCTGATCCGAATCGCTACTTATATCAATACGATTCCGGCAGCGATTGAAATGATCGAATATTGTCATGCAAAAGGCTATGAAACGACGATCAATATCATGGCCATCTCCAATGACAATGATGCTGACATCGACGAAGCACTTGAACTTTTCGGTCAGAGTCCGGTAGACGGAATCTATATCGTAGACAGTTATGGTGCGATTTATCCGGAACAGATGCGCAAACTTGCTGACAAGTATCTTGCGTTTGGTGAGAAATACAATAAATTCATCGGAATCCATGCACATAATAACCAGCAGTTAGCGTTTGCCAATACGATTGAGGCATTGACCCGCGGCGTCAGCTATCTTGACGTTACCGTAAGCGGCATGGGCCGTGGAGCCGGAAACTGCGCCAGCGAGATTCTTCTTGGTTTCCTGAAAAACCCAAAATATAATATTCTTCCGATTCTGGATATTTTGGAAAATGAAATTGAGCCACTCAAGGAGCAGGGTGTCGTATGGGGTTATAACATCCCTTATCTTTTGACCGGACAGCTGAATCAGCATCCACGTACTGCGATTGCGGCTACAAAAGAAAAAAGAACCGATTACCGTAATTTCTATGTAGAATTGGTAGATTACAAATAAAAAGCAGGTGTGTCAAATACAACATTTAAGAAGCCGGACTGACAGAAAATGTCAAGTCCGGCTTCTTTTCTTTATTCTTCACTTTCTTCCATCCAATTCATCAAAGGTTCTTCTTCCTCTTCCGATAATATTTCTTCCGGAAGTTCTCCCCCTGACAATTCTCCGGCAGCCATCTCACGCATTACTTCGCGCTCTGCCTCTTCCTTAAAGTTATCGATGGTTTCCTGATTGAGGATCGGCAGTTCTTCCAGCGATTCGATCCCAAAATACCGCAGGAACTCTTCCGTCGTGGCAAACAGGATCGGGCGTCCCGGCGCATCCAGTCTTCCGGCCTCGCAGATCAGATTGTACTCGATCAATTTATTAACCGCATGATCGCATTTAACTCCTCTGATTTTTTCAATCTCGATACGGGTGATTGGCTGTTTGTATGCGATGATGGAAAGTGTCTCCAGCATAACGTCAGTCAATACATGTTTTTTCGGCACATGTGCCACTTTGATCAGATATTCATACATTTCCGGCTTCGTGCAGAGCTGAAAGGATCCGTCCAGTTCAATGATACGGATTCCCCGGTCTTCTTCCTCGTATCGTGTCATCATGTTACGGATCAGACGACGTATCGTATCTTCATCATGTTCTACGGCAGCTGCGATCCGTTCCACTTCAACCGCTTCGCCCATTGTAAATAAAATGGCCTCAATGACTGCCTCTAATTCTTTTATACTCACTTTTTATTCCTCTCTTTCCTTCCGCTTGTCCTCTTTTTCCCGATAGGTGATCAAAATATCATCAAAAATATTTTCCTGCACGATCGTAAGTTTTCCCATCTTCATCATTTCCAATATTCCTAAAAAGGTAACTATGACATAAGTTTTTCCGGAACCATTTTCCAATAATTTCCGAAAACTGAACGTCTTATGTTCTTTCGCATAGGAATCCAAAAATACGATATGATCTTCCAGACTGATCTCTTCTTTTTCAATCTCTCCAAATTTGCTTCGGATCGGGTCAATCTTGTCCACCTGTTTTTTCATCACCGAATTGAAGATTCCCTGCAGTTTTGCCAGTGTGACATCGCTGAGCAGATCTTCGATCGCGACCTCTTCTTTGAAATCCTGAATCTCTTCCGGTATGCTCGGCTCCTTAAATACCATTCTGCCGGCATCCACCTGCCGGTCTTTCAATTCGTAAGAAGCATATTTATACATTTTATATTCCAAGATTCTCTCGACGAGTTCCTGTCTTGGATCCTCAAATTCTTCCTCCTCTTCCTCCTCTACCGGAAGAAGCATTTTCGACTTGATGCGCACGAGTGTCGCCGCCATTACAAGAAATTCACTCATCACATCCATATCTTTCGTATCCATCTTACTGACATAGTCGAGATACTGCTCTGTGATCAAAACAATGGGAATATCATAAATATACACTTTATTTTTTTCAATCAGATGCAGTAGCAGATCCAAAGGTCCTTCAAAGACCTCCAATTTAACAGGTATTCCCATGTTTTCACTTCCTCTCTACCAATTTATTTTTACCCGGACGGACTTCAATCACCGTCACTTCCGGCCGATTAAAAAACCGGAACGGCAGATGATGCGTTCCCAGTCCACGGCTCACGATCATAAATGTCTCATTTTCCTTAAAAACGCCCTCGTAGTATTTTGGAAATAATCGGAAATCAGGTCCGATCACACCGCCGAGAAACGGCAGGATCATAATGCCGCCGTGCAGATGGCCGGAAAGCACCAGATCCGGATTTCCATTATGGTATTTTGAAAAATACATCGGATTATGCGCAAGCAGGATTGTCACTTCGTCTTCCTTTTTCACAGGATTTCCAAACAGAGTTTCAATCTGCTCCGATGTCGGAATTTCCTTTTTTCTTCCCCGGTGATAACATTCCGGCGGAAGATCCAAGCCATAAATCCGAAACTTTGTGGAATTTTTCTGCCATAAGACAGATTGGTTTCGCAGTACGACAACGCCAATTTTTTCCAATTCTTTCACGTATTGTTCATACTCCGGCATACGGATCTCATGATTGCCCATCGCATAATATACCGGTGCCATTTCCATTAGTCTGCTACATAAAGAAAGAGCGGACTTGCATCCCTCTCCTTCCTTTACTGTCATGTCTCCTCCGATACAGATGAGATCCGGTTTGCCCTGTGCCACCTGTCTCAGAAGTTTCTCATTTTCTTTTCCGTAAATCCAGCCATGCAGATCCGTCAGAAAAACCAGCCGCACCGGCTCTTTGCACGCCGCTTCCGGCAGAATCACTTCGTATTCACTGCGGCATTTTGCATTCATTTCAAAATTTGCAAGATATCCATATACAAATAATCCAATTAAGAGTACCGGGATTCCCGCTGCAAGCACATATCCTACCAAAGCTGCCCCTCTCTCTGCTTATACTTCTTCTTCGTCCTGCTCGGCAAATGCGATATTAACACCATGATCTGCCACACGTTCCAGATTACTTAAAAGATCCGAAAAGATCATGGCGGCATGTGGTTCACATTTATTGTTTGCCAAACGGTTTACATGCTTCTTCTGGAATTTCTTTTCCATTTTATCAATCTCATCTTCCAATTGCATGATCTCAATGGCATGCGTCTCATCTCCGGAAACAAATTTCTTGATTGAAAATTCCAATAATGTACATACCTTTTCGTATAATTCCATCAATTCATTGGTTGCTTTTTTACTAAATTGCAGATCTGCTTTGCGCATCGTCTTTGCAAAATCCGCGATATTTTCTGCATGGTCGCCGATTCTCTCGATATCGTTGACCACATGGAACATAGCTCCCAGTTCTTTCCGGTCCTGAATCGGAAGGGATAACTGGTTTGCACGAACAAGATAATTGGAAATTTCTGTATTTAAGAAGTCAATTACTTCTTCTTTCTTATACACTTCTTCCAATGCTTCCTCATCTTTTTCCATCAAGGCTTTCATCGAACGTTTTAAATTATTGACTGCCATCGTTCCCATACGCTCCGTCTCGTGAATCGCCTGCGGAAGAGCTGTCGTTACATTAAAGATCGAATGATTGCCGATATATTTGAGTTCCAGGCCATGTACTTCTTCGTCCTCGCCCTTTACAAGCCATCTGGTCAGTTTGATCAGATACTTGCTGAATGGGAACAGAATGATCACCTGGGAAACTTTCAATATGGAGTTAATATTTGCCACGTCACGCCCCGCACGAAGTCCGGTATCCGCGATGGATGCGGTCAGACCGTGGATGGCACTGCGGATTGGATTTCCTGCCACTGCCAAAAGGATCATAACGATCACGGTCCCGATCATATTAAATGACAAATGGATCAAGGCGGCACGTTTTGCATCTTTGTTACCACCAAGACTTGACAAAACGGCAGACCCACACGCACCGATGTCGCATCCCATGATGATGTAATAACAAATGTCAGGATGAATCAGTCCGGAAGATGCCAACACGATCAAAATACCTACCGACGCAGAAGCACTCTGTAAGATCGATGTCAGTACAAATCCGATGAGAACAGCCAAAAACGGATTGGTAACACTTCCAAACAATGTTTTTACTGCCGCAAACTGGTTCAAATGTTTTACCGACGAAGAAAGGGTGGACATTCCGAAGAACAAAATACCAAACCCCAGTACTACTTCACCGATTCGCTTTGCCATCGGCTTTTTAATAAACATGACTAAAATCACACCGGCAATGATAAAAAATGGTGCAATCGCATCTAACTTAAACGAAATCAGCTGTCCCGTCACGGTCGTACCGATATTGGCACCCATGATCACGCCGACAGACTGTGATAATTTCATAATACCACTATTTACAAAACTGACTACCAAAACGGTCGTCGCGTTAGAAGACTGGATAATACCGGTAAATATAATACCGAGAAGAAGTCCCATAATCGAACTTTTTGTCAACTTTTCAAGTACATCTCTCATCTTCTGGCCGGCTACTTTCTGCAAACCATCGCTCATAAGATTCATTCCATATAAAAACAAACCAACACCGGCTAAAATAGACAATATTAATTCCATCGTTTTCCTCTTTTCTGAATTTCATCATTTTTTATCGTCGTATACTTTTACTTTAATATAATTTTGGTACAAATACAAGATTTTTTTAAAATATTTCTTCACACAAGAGGAAAATCCCCCTCTTTATCGTCTCTGTATCAGGTACTGCAAACCCAAGTAAAAACGCAGGTTTTCCTACCTCTTCTGCGTTCTTGTAATACACTGATAACGGCCGCAGATAAATTTCTTTTTTTTCTGCTTCCCGTATCATCTGCTCTTCCTTTTTTCCGGTCAGCACTTCTACTATGACATAAAGACCGGCATAATCACCGTGCACCTTAACTTTTTCCGGATATTTCTGCAGTTCCGACAGCATGACATCGTGCTTTTCCCGGTAAATCTTGCGCATCCGGTTCAAATGTTTATCAAAATGGCCTTCCGACATAAATGCTGTCACGATCTGCTGATCGAGTCGGGAAACCGGGCAGTTATACGCACCACATTCCCGGTGAAAGAGTGAAACAAGTTCTTTGGGCAGCACCATATACCCAAGACGCAGTGCCGGTGTGATCACTTTGGAAAAAGTACCGATATAGATCACTTTTCCTTCCGGATCAAGACTCTGCATCGCCGGAATCGGTTTTCCTTTATAACGGTACTCACTGTCGTGGTCGTCTTCGATCAGATACCGTCCTTCTTTTTCTCTTGCCCATTTTAAAAGACGCTGTCTCTCCGGTGCCGGCATTACCGTGCCAAGCGGAAATTGATGAGAAGGTGTCAGATAACAGAGGCTGGTCTGCGCCCGGTCAAGTTCTTCCGGCGTAACCGTTTTCTCCGCAATCTCCACATTCACAACATCAAATCCATACGAAGCAAAAATCTCCTTCGCCCGGACATACCCCGGCTCTTCAAAAGCAATCTTTCCGTTTTTACGAAACAATACCGAAAGAAGCTGCAAAAGATAACCGATTCCCGCTCCGATCACAATCTGCGAAAGTTCGCATTGCACCCCGCGCGACCGGTAAAGATATTTTGCCACCTGACTGCGAAACTGCCTGTCTCCCTGCGCATTTCCGGAAGACAAAAAATCTTCCCGGTCCATCACATTTCTGGCGATAGAACGAAATACCGCATAAGGGAAATGACTGCTGTCCACTTCATCCGGATTAAAATTATATTTCCGGCAAACCGGTATTTTTTCTTCTTCCGGAGCCGGACTGTCTTCTTTCTGCCCACTATACTCCCGGATATAAGTGATTTCATTAACATAATACCCTTTCTGGGCGACAGCATAGACATATCCTTCCGCGACAAGCTGCTCATATGCAGTGTCCACCGGATTTCTGCTCACGAGAAGAGAGGCCGCCAATTCTCTTGCCGAAGGTAATTTTTCCCGGTAAGAAAGACGTCCCTGCATGATTTCTTCTTTTATATATTCATATATTTGTTGGTATAACGGTTTTCCCGATTCATTGTCCAAAGAAAAGACCAGCATTCTTTTTATCCGCCTCCATTTGGTGCATCAATTGTTCCAGACCGGCAAATTTACGCTCCCCGCGCAGAAAACTACAAAGCTCCACTTGTATTATTTTTCCATACAAGTCACCATCAAACTGCAGCAGACAAGTCTCCACTCCAACTTGGTTTTCTCCCGGTATCGTAGGTTTTACGCCAAGATTCGTAACGCCGTAATATTCCATTCCATCCACCGCCACCTTCGAAGCATACACGCCAAACGGCGGAAGTATTTTTCTGGAATCCGGAATCTGATTTGCCGTCGGCATATCCAAGGTACGACCGATCTCATTGCCATGGACCACTTCTCCCTGCACCATGTATGGCATTCCCAGAAGTTCATTGGCAAGCGGCAGATTTCCCTTTGCCAGCGCCTCGCGAATCCGGGTACTGCTTATGATCTCATCGTACATTTTTTTCTTTTTTACAATGATACAGGTAATCCCTGCTTCTTCTGCTAATTTCTGTAAAACATCCACATCCCCGGCGCGGTCCTTTCCAAAATGGAAATCATCCCCGACACAGATGACTCTGGCATCACACTGCCGAACCAGTATCTCCTCAAAAAATTCTTTTGGTGTCATCGCTTTTAACGACTCATCGAAAGGGCACTCAACATAAGTATCAATCCCCAGTTTTTCAGCTTTCGTTCGTTTTTCTTCCGGCGATAAGATGTACGGTGCCTTGGAAAAAGCAAAGGTAAAAAGCACTTTATTGCAGTCAGAAAAGTGCGAGATCTCTTCAATCAGGCTTTGATGCCCCCGGTGAAGGCCGTCAAATTTGCCGATACAGACGGCACTGTTTTTCAGCTGATAAGGTCTTTTGTTAATTACTATCATGATTCTTTCTCCTTCCCGTCATGCTTCCGTATGAGGGAAAAACATTTTATCATTCACAAATACATTCTGCCCGGCATCCCATCGGTAAATGGCATAAAAACGATCTTTCGTATCGTACATACGCACTTTTTTTCCATCTTCTCCGGGAATATTCCCCTGGCAGAATCCGGCATTTATTTTGTTTCCGTTTTGCAGATAACAGATTGCTTTATCTGCCACCACGATCTTGTCATAATATTCAAATAACTGATCCACCGGCAGGATAAACGGTTTCAGTTCATTTTCCTTTTGCAATGCCTCGATGCGTTCTAATGTCAACGCATCCTCAAGCTGAAACCGGTCAACCTGAGTGCGTACCAGAGATGCCATCGCCGCACCGCAGCCTAATTTTTCTCCGATATCCTGACACAATGTGCGGATATAGGTTCCTTTTGAACAGGTTACTTCCATCGAAAATTCATTCTTTGCAAGAGCAATGTCTCGGATATCGCAAGTGTAAATGTGTACCCTTCTTGCCTTCCGTTCGACCTCTTTGCCCTGTCTTGCCAGTTCATATAACCGTTTTCCATTGACTTTTACAGCCGAATACATCGGCGGAATCTGCTCATAGTCCCCCAAAAAAGAAGCCGTAGTCTCCCGAATCTGTTCTTCGGTTACCTTCACTTCCTTTTCTTCCAGAATCGTTCCTGTCAGATCCTGCGTGTCCGTCTGCACGCCAAGACGCACGACAGCGAGATATGTTTTTTTCTTATCGGTCAACAGTTCACACACTTTGGTCGCCTTTCCCAGACAAACCGGCAGTACCCCGGTCGCATCCGGATCCAGCGTTCCCGTATGCCCAATCTTTTTCTGGTGCAGAATGCCACGAAGTTTTGCTACTACATCGTGGGATGTATAACCTTTTTCTTTATATACATTGATAATTCCGTCCACGCATCTGCCTCCGTTATTTTCCCTGATTTAACTGTTTTTCAATATGTTCTGTCAGGTTATTGATCACATCATAGGAGGAGCCTTTGATCGTACAGCCGGCAGCTCTTACATGCCCGCCGCCGCCAAAAAATACCGCGATCTTACTTACATCCACGATCTGATTGGACCGCATGCTCACTTTAAATTCCAAAGGTTCCTTTTCCGACAGCAACACAGCCACTTCGACGCCCTGCGTCGTACGCAGTTCATCAATAATGCCATCCAGATCGGAAGATTTTGCTCCATAAAAATCCATCATCTGTTTTGTAACCACCGATACGATGCATCTGCCATCCATCACTCGGATGCTCTCTAACAGGCAGCGTCCCATGATCTGCAGCTGGCGGTACGTTTTCATATAAAAACTTTCGTCAATGATCTTCCCAAAAGGGATCCCCTTTTCCACCAGATATCCCGCAATCTCCATCGTTTTCTTCGACGTATTCGAGTGCTTAAACACACCGGTATCATGAATGATCCCGGTATAAAATGCAATCGCACTAAATGTTCCGATTTTATCCATCGGTAAAAGTTCACACAGGATTTCACAGGTGGAAGAAACATTCGCTTTTACAATATTTTCCTTTGCAAAATTCGTATTGCTGATATGATGATCCACGCAGACTGTATCTACAGCTTTTTCAAAGATCTCCTGTGCTTCGCCCAAACGGTCGATGGAACCACAGTCGAGTGCAATAAACAGATCATACTTGTCTGCTTTTTCTGACATTGCCTCGTCGATTTTCAAATAATCAAATGCCTCCGGAATTTCCTCCAGATACACACAGACTTTCTTTTCCGGATAATGGTCCGCAAGATACCCAAAAAGTCCCATACACGATCCTACACAATCGCCATCCGGACGCACATGACCACCAATGGCGATCGTATCCGCACCTTCTATCTTTTCTATGAATTTCATTTTGACTCCTTATGATTTACTTCATCAATTTTTTTCGACATATTGACACCATATTCAATGGATTCGTCCAATATAAATGTCAATTCCGGTGTATTTCGAAGATTCATGCGTTTTGCCAGCTGCATGCGGGCAAATGCTGCGCTCTTTTTCAAGCCTTCCATCGTCTTTTCTTTCTCTTCCTCATTTCCAAATACACTGATAAAAATTTTGGCAAATTTTAAATCCGGAGTAACCTCCACTGCCATAACCGAAGTGAGTGGATGCACACGCGGATCTTTAATATCCTCGCGGATGATCTGGCTCATCTCACGCTGCACTTCGCTGTTAATACGGATATTTTTAACACTGTTTTTTTTCATGTCTTTTCTCCTTTAGCACGAAAGCAACTGCGTTTCCGCAGTTACTTTCGGATTTTCTGCTATCTATTTACAAACTATCTTGGAACTTCTACCATGATATAACATTCTACACGGTCTTCCATCTGAATATCATTGAAGTTGCTAAATACAAGTCCACATTCGTATCCGGCTGCTACCTCTTTGACATCGTCTTTGAATCGTTTCAAAGAAGCAAGATCACCTTCAAAGATCATATCGTCACCACGGTATACACGGCAGCGGCATCCACGCTGTACTTTACCATCGAGTACATAAGAACCGGCGATCGTACCAACTCCGGAAGCCTTGAATGTCTGGCGTACTTCCACGTGACCGATAACTTTCTCTTCATAGATCGGCTCAAGCATACCTTTCAACGCATTTTCGATATCTTCAATCGCATCGTAAATGACACGGTACAAACGTACATCGACATTTTCGCGCTCTGCCACTTCTTTCGCAGTATTGTCCGGACGGATATTAAATCCGATGATGATCGCATTGGATGCACTTGCTAACGATACATCCGACTCTGTGATGGCACCAACACCACCGTGGATCACGCGGACTGCGACTTCTTCATTTCCAAGTTTTAACAAACTCTGTTTTACGGCTTCCACAGATCCCTGAACGTCTGCTTTGATAATAAGATTCAGGTCTTTGACATTACCTGCCTGAATCTGGTTAAACAGACCATCGAGAGATAGTTTCTTGGATTTTGTCTCTTCCAAAAGTTTATCCTTACTCTGATCAATGTATGCCTGTGAGATCTGTTTTGCTTCTTTATCACTCTCGGTAGCAACAAAGATTTCTCCGGCATCCGGTGCACCATTCAACCCCAGAATTTCTACAGGAGTAGAAGGCGTTGCCACTTTCACACGCTCTCCCTTATGATCGATCATCGCACGAACTTTTCCGTGAGCAGGTCCGACTGCCACATGATCACCGATGTGAAGTGTACCTTTCTGTACCAATACGGTAGCAACCGGTCCGCGTCCTTTATCCAAACGAGCCTCGATCACGATACCACGTGCTTTACGGTTTGGATTTGCTTTTAACTCCAGCACTTCTGAAGTAAGCACGATCATCTCAAGAAGCTGTTCGATACCTTCTTTCGTATGTGCAGAAACCGGTACAAACACTGTGCTTCCGCCCCAGTCTTCCGGAATCAGTTCATATTCTGCCAATTCCTGTTTTACACGTTCCACATTGGCGCCCTCTTTGTCAATCTTATTGATGGCAACAATAATCTCTACGCCGGCTGCTTTCGCATGATTGATGGCTTCGACAGTCTGTGGCATAACACCATCGTCTGCAGCTACTACAAGGATGGCAATATCGGTAGACTGGGCTCCACGCATACGCATGGAAGTAAATGCCTCATGTCCCGGTGTATCCAGGAATGTGATCTTTTCTCCATTGATCTCAACAACATAAGCACCGATGTGCTGTGTGATACCGCCTGCCTCGTGGGAAGTAACATTTGCTTCGCGGATGGCATCCAGAAGAGATGTTTTACCGTGGTCTACGTGTCCCATTACACAGACAACCGGTGGACGTTTTACAAGATCTGCCTCATCTTCTTCGTCCTCTTTCAGAAGTTCAGCCACCATATCAACTTTCTCTTCTTTTTCAGCAATAATATCAAATTCAAGGGCAATTTCTTCTGCCTCTTCAAACGTAATATCCTGATTCAAGGATACGACTTGCCCTTGTAGAAACAGTTTCTTTACAAGAGCTGCCGCCGGCATCTTCATCTTATCTGCCAATTCACGAATTGTCAAACTTTCCGGAATCGTAATCTGCTTAATTGTCTCTTCCGGCTCTTTAACAACAGGTTCCGGCTTAATAAACGCACCTTTACGGTTTGGATCCTTTTTGCTCCGAATACGGCTCATTTCTTCTTTTGTTGATTTCTTATATGTGCCCTTATCCGCAGGCTTTTTATTACGTTTTCTGGAATTTTTCTGTTCCTGTTTGATTCCATCAAATCCACTCTGGGCCTTTTCAAAGCGCTCCAGAACCTTTTCTCCGTTACGATTATTATTTCCACCGCGTCCGTTGTTATTACCACGATTATTATTTCCACCACGATAATCATTATTATTCGGACGTCGGTCACCGCGGTTATTTGCATTACGGTCATTGTTTCGGTCACCGCGGTTATTTGCATTGCGGTCATTGTTTCGGTCATTGCGGTTATTGTTATTTGGTCGTCGGTCGCCGCGGTTATTTGCATTGCGGTCATTGTTTCCCCCGCGATTGTTATCACGGTTGTTATTATTACGGTTATTTCTGTGATCATTTCCACCACGGTTATTGTTGTCACGGTTATTATCGCGGCGACGGTCATTAGAATTGGAATTGGATTGATTATTTCCGTTCTTCTTTTCTGGCATTTCTTTCTTTTGTTCTCTTTCAGGCACTTTCTTTTTGTTCTCCTCTTTTTTCTCTTTCTTTTTTTCTTCCGGAACCGGTTTCTTTACAAGCTCTTCTGCCTGCTTTTCTTCCAATTTTTTTTCTTCTGTTTTCTCTTTTACCGGTTCTGCCGTTTTTTGTTCTTTTACAGGTTCTTTCTTCTCGGATTCCTTTTCCTCTTTGACCTCTTCCGTATTATGCGATGCTAATATCTTTTCCACTTTTTTCGGATCATTGAATGTCTGTAACAAAAAAGCAATTTCTTTATCTTCAATATTGCTGTTTGCCCCTTTGACATCAAACCCATTTTCATTTAAAAGTCTTACCAGATCGCCACTTTTTATTTCTTTATTTTTTGCCTGAATACTTCTTGCAATTTCGAATATCCTCATTTTTGCCATATTACATTTCCTCCAATTCTAAATTTTTACTAATTGCTGACGCAAATCCCTGATCAAGAACTGCGAGTGAAGCGCGAAACTCTTTACCAATCGCATTTCCAAGAGTATCCTTGTCAAATTTGATCGCCAAAGGGACCTGATAATATGAACAGGAATTACAAAATTTCTTTTTCGTATTATCGGATGCATCTTCCGCTACGATCACAAGCCGCGCCGTACCGGCACGAATCGCCTGCTCCGTAAGAAATTCTCCACTTACTACATTTCCGGATTTCATCGCTAATCCCAGAGTTCCCAAACTTTTGCTTCTATTTTGACTCATTCAACAACTGCCTTTCTAATTCTTCATATACTGATTCGTCAACTTCCATTCGAAATGCCCGGTTCAAACCGCGATTTTTCCTTGCTTTTACCAAACATTCCAAGTTGTCACAAAGATATGCACCACGTCCATTTTTTTTCCCGGTGCGGTCAATTGTGATTTCCTGATCATTTTTTACAATGCGGATCAGCTGCTTTTTTTCTTTGCTTTCGCGGCAGCCGACACATTGTCTCATTGGAATCTTCTTTTCTTTCAACAAAACCACCTCTTATCCTTCCTGGTTCTGTGTCTCACTCTTAATATCTATTTTATAACCGGTCAGTTTTGCTGCCAGTCTTGCATTCTGTCCTTCTTTACCGATTGCCAGTGACAACTGATAATCCGGAACAACTACCAGCGCGCTCTTTTCCTCAATATCCACAGTAACCGATACGACGCGGGATGGACTGAGAGCATGCTCAATAAAGATTGCCGGATTTTCATTCCACTCTACAATGTCGATCTTTTCACCGCGGAGTTCATTCACTACAGCATTGACACGTGCCCCATTCATACCTACGCAGGCACCTACTGCGTCGACATCCGGGTTTCTGCTATACACTGCGATCTTGGAACGGGAACCGGCTTCACGGGATACACTCTTAATCTCCACAACACCGCTCTGGATCTCTGCAACTTCTGCCTCAAACAGACGTTTTACGAGTTCCGGATGCGTACGGCTGATCACAATTCTTGGTCCTCTCGGTGTGTCTTTTACTTCCGTAACATAAACACGAATCTTTTCATGAGAACGGAAACGTTCTGTTTTTACCTGTTCCTGTTCTGTCAAAACCGTATCGATTTTTCCAATATTTACCGTGTAATTTCCATTGGAATAACGCTGAACCGTTCCTGTAATAATATCTTTTTCTTTTGTATAATATTGATCATACAAAACTTTTCTTTCTTCTTCGCGAATTTTCTGTACAACAACCTGTTTTGCCTTCTGCGCGGAAATACGTCCGAAGTTCTTTGGCGTTACTTCGATGCTTACGGTCGCTCCCAGATCTGTCACACCATGTCTCGCTTCTGCTTCTGCCAAAGCGATCTCAAGTGTATCATCAAGAACTTCCTCGACAACAACCTTATCCTGGTATACATGAAATTCTCCTGTTGTCTCATCTAAAACCACACGAATGTTATCCGATTTACCAAACTGGTCTTTGCAAGCTGCCAAAAGAGAATTCTGGATGGCTTCCAATAATACCTCCTTGCTGATATCCTTTTCTCTGGCAATGGCTTCCAATGCCTCGATCAATTCCGGATTTCCGTTTGTTGTTTTACTGTTTTTCGCTCTCATTTTTTTCTTTACCTCCATATTGTTTAAAAGTCAATTGATTTTCGGATCAACGCAATATCTTTAATTTCAAGTTCCAATGTTTCCTCGCCATCAAATCCCAGTACGATTTTTCCACCATTCACAGAATCTTCCTGCGGTGCTTCGTAGGATTTCAAAATGCCGATAAATTCTTTATCTGTATATTTTTTCCCTTTCTGCTCAAATGTGATCGGAGCAAAAAGTTTTACTTCCACATCTTCTCCCAGATTTCTTTGATAATCTTTTGGTTTTTTAAATGGACGGAGCAGTCCCGGAGAACTCACTTCCAATATATACGATTCGTCGATAAAATCTTCCGCATCCATCTTGTCACTCAATGCGTGATTGACAAGTGTCAGGTCATCGATCGTAATACCGCCTTCCTTGTCAATGTAGGCACGAAGATGCCAGGAACCGGCTTCTTTGACAAATTCCACATCAACCAGTTCAAAATGATTTTCTTCCAAAATCGGCGAAATCAATTCTTCTGTACGCTTTTCATACATCTGATGTTTACCCAAAAAACATACCTCTTTTCCTCATAATAACAATGAGTGGACTCGCGTCCACTCATCTTAATCCAATAACAACATTTTTAGTATATCACATAATTTTTCCAAATGCAAGCACTTTTTTATGCTTCATTGCCCGATAATGTGTACAAATTGTAATATACCCCATGTTTTTTCATCAATTCCTCATGACTTCCTTCCTCGCTGATTCCTTCTTCCGTCAGAACAAGAATCCTCTGTGCATTGCGGATCGTAGAAAGCCGGTGGGCGATAACAAATGTCGTACGGTTCTTTGCCAATTTCTCAAGGGACTCCTGAACGACCTTTTCGCTCTCATTGTCCAGTGCCGATGTCGCCTCATCAAAAATCAGAACCGGCGGATTTTTCAAAAACACTCTGGCGATAGAAAGCCGCTGCTTCTGCCCTCCGGAAAGTTTTACTCCACGCTGGCCGATATTCGTATCGTACCCTTGCGGAAGTCCCATGATAAACTCATGGGCATTGGCATCTTTCGCCGCCTGAATGACCTCTTCTCTGGTCGCCTCCACTTTTCCGTATCGGATGTTATCAAGCACCGTCCCCGCAAACAGATAGACATCTTGCTGAACGACACCGATACTCTTTCGCAGACTGGAAAGCGTATATTTCCGCACATCGATTCCATCTAAGAGAATGGTTCCGAAGGTCACCTCATAAAACCGCGGGATCAAACTGCAAAGTGTCGTTTTTCCGGCACCGGACGTTCCAACCAGCGCAACATATTCTCCGGCATTTACTTTCAGGCTCACATGACTGAGCACTTTTTCCTGTCCTTCTTCATAGCGGAATCCCACATCGTCAAACACCACTTCTCCTCGGATATCTTTTGCTTCCACCGGATTTTCACATTCTTTGATCTCCGGATCGATCGACAGTATTTCACGAAATCGTTCATATCCGGTAATTCCGTTTTGAAACTGCTCTGTAAAATTGATAAGTTTTTGTACCGGCTCCGTAAAGTTACTGATATAAAGTAAAAAAGTGATCAGATCCGGTGCATTCATCGTACCATTTGACAACAAAACCGCTCCCACAACGATCACAACCACGGTAATCATCGTAATAAAGGCAGTCAAGCCGGCATGATATTGTCCCATATAAAAATAACTGTTTTTCTTGCTGTCTAAAAATCCCCGGTTGCCCTCCATAAATTTTTCCCGCTCAATCTCTTCATTGGCGAAAGATTTGACCACTCGGATCCCAGACAGATTATCCTCAATGCGCGCATTGATATCTGCCACTTTCTCGCGGTTTGTCTTAAATGCCCGCTTCATCTTCTTATTTAGTATATAAGCATACACAAACATAACCGGGATCAACACAAAGGCAGCAAGTGCCAAACGCCAATTCATCCACGCAAGGATAGAAAGGGTTCCGGCAAATTTGATAAATGAAATGACCACATCTTCCGGGCCATGATGGAGTAATTCCGTGATATCAAACAAATCGTTTGTGATACGAGACATCAATTGCCCTACTTTTTGGTTATCATAAAAGGAAAACGACAGTTTCTGGTAATGCTCAAAGATCTCCTTTCGCATATTGTACTCAATCTTTGCCCCCATGACATGCCCGTAATTTCCGATAAAATAATTGCTAAAGCACTGAACTGCCACAAGAATGATCATAACCCCTCCCAAAAAAAGAATCTTTGGCAAAATCTCTCCTTTAGGCAGATAAACAACAGTTCCCGTAATATATCTCACGATCAGTGGAATGACTAACGTGGTAAGCGCTCCTAAAAAAGCAAAAAACATATCTGCCGCAAAAATTCCTCGAAATAGTTTATAATAGCTTAAAAATTCACCCCATTTAAAATAACTTTTTTTCTCTTCCATTTTTCTGATTCCTCCGTTTTTTCGCCGTTCGAAATTTATCTTATCACATTTGTACGAGAAATGTCAAAATTTTTTTTATTTTTTTCTTGACATTATTTCTATTTTATAGTATTATATGTCTTGTTGATGGTCCGTTGGTCAAGCGGCTAAGACGCTGCCCTCTCACGGCAGAAACAGGGGTTCGATTCCCCTACGGACTACTTTTCATAATCTTTTTCTCCTGCATTCATTGTAGGAGTTTTTTTTAACTTTTTCTTTATATAAAAGGAGGTTTTTAATATGAATGAAATTGAACAATTGCGTGAGTGGATCCACGACAGTGACAACATTGTTTTCTTTGGTGGTGCGGGCGTATCTACCGAAAGCAATATCCCGGATTTTCGAAGTGTCGACGGCTTATACAATCAAGAATATGACTATCCTCCGGAAACGATCCTCAGTCATACCTTTTTTATGCGGAATACTCCGGAATTTTACCGTTTTTACCGCAATAAAATGATCTTTCCGGATGCCGAACCAAACAAAGCACACCTTGCTTTGGCGGAACTGGAAAAACAAGAAAAATTAAAAGCAGTCATCACACAAAATATCGATGGACTGCACCAAAAAGCCGGCAGCACGGAAGTATTGGAACTTCACGGCTCGGTTCTTCGAAATTACTGTATGAAATGTGGAAAATTTTATAATCTGCAGGACACCATTTCTCAGGAAGGGGTTCCGAAATGCTCCTGCGGTGGAATCATCAAACCGGATGTTGTATTGTATGAAGAAGGACTGGATTCCTACGTTTTGGAAAAAGCGGTAAATTACATAAAAAATGCCGACATACTGATTATCGGCGGTACCTCTCTTGCTGTCTATCCGGCAGCCGGTTTGATCGACTATTACCGTGGAAACAAACTGGTTCTCATCAACAAAAGTGAAACAAGCCGCGATGCACACGCAAACCTTGTTATCAATGATGCGATTGGAAAGGTCTTTTCACAATTGCTATAATAAAGTTTGCACCACTATAAAATGCTCCACCCCCGGACACCGTATTCCCGAGTGGAGCATTTTTCTTAAATCATAACAGTTCCATCAGATAACCGCCGGTAAACTCTTCTCCGGACTCCAGAGACTGCATATATTCTCTTTCGGACAGTTCTCCCTCAAAATCCTCTTTATCGCAGCGGCCATACCATGGTTCCAGGCACACAAACGGAGCTTTTTTATCTACTGTACTCCAGATTCCCCAGGCGGGCACATCGGCACTCACACGAACTTTCACCTGATTGGACAGATGATTGACAAGTTCCAGACGTCCGATCGTCTCATTTTGCAAAATAAACGCATCACGTGCAAAAGTATCCTCTTCCAATACAAATTCATTGGAATGAAGTTCTTTTTCGTTGCTAAGAAGTCCATTTTCCAAAAATGCCACTTCCAAAAGCGGAGATTCTCCGGCGCGGACACTGTAATCATCCCGGATCATTCCGCCCTCGCACGGACAGGCAAACGCCGGATGTCCGCCAATCTGAAAATACATTGTCTTGTCATCCATATTTTTCACCTTCCAGGTGACACGACACTGATTTTGAAAAACCTCGTAAATAATCTGCAACTGAAAATGAAACGGATATTTTTCATACGTTTCTTCGTTGTCAAATAACGTAAATTCCAATTTATCTTCTGTCTGATCTGTCAAAGTAAAATCCATATCTCGGGCAAAGCCATGCTGTCCCATCAAATAGGTCTGGCCTTCGTAACGATACGAATTGTCTTTCAACGCTCCGACGATGGGAAAAAGAACCGGTGCGGTCCGTCCCCAGAACGCCGGATCAGCATCCCACATTCTCTCTATCCCTTCTAATTGGATCGACGTGATCTCTGCTCCATGTTCTGCCACCGTCAGTGACATCATATGATTTTTAATCTGATGTGTCTGCAAAACACATGCGCCTCCTTTTCTCTCACAATGTCAATTCATCGTATTGTATACCTTGCTATATTATACCAGCAGTTCAAAACTTTTCAACGCTCCATTTCCATCTCCGCGAAACGTGAAATACAAAGAATGGATTCCATCCGGAATCTCAATTTCACTTTCATACGTTTCCCAAACATTTGTAAATTCAATTGGCAGACTCGCAAGAACATCACCATCCCAGGTTAGTCTTACTTCTATGTTCCCACTAATATAGCCACGCATCGTCACTCGGATTTTTTTCACATTCTTCATATCAAAATACTTAAATCCTATCGTAGCCGAATTTTGAACATTTCCAACGTAGCCAATCTCCTCATCTCCATCTTTTCCATCCTGCATTACTTTCGGAAAAGCATCTCCACCAACATACATGGATGGTTCGTCCGTAAATAAATGACAGGCTAGATACGCCGGATATTCTCCCTGTCCGGCGAGCGGACCGCCATTTAACCCGCAGGACGTAATTTCCACCTGCTCGATACTGCCATCTTCCGCAATCGAAATCGGCTCAGCACATCCTTGTCTGCTATACCAGCTTCCATTCGTATGACGATGATAAAAAATATACCATTGATCCTTAATCTGCACAATACTTCCATGATTATTCGCCCCGTAAGCCATTGGCATATCTGCCGGTTTATAGGTATCAATATGCAGGTCACAATTGCTTACGATCACCCCGCCATATACAAAATCTCCCAATGGCGATTTACTTGTTGCATAACAGAGTTCATGCATCACTTCAGACGAATAAACAAAGTAATACGTATCCCCTGCTTTCCGGATGGAAGATGCTTCAAAAAAAGCATGTCCTGCAAAAGAAGTTCCTGCACTATACTCACATCCGGGTACAACGCAAACCGGTTCCTCTTCCATCGTCAGCATATCCTCGCCTAACACGCACACCCACGCACCGGAACGGCTTTTATCGCCAGCCGCACAAGCACCGGTATATAGATATGTCCTTCCATTTTCTGTAAGAACTCCCGGATCAAATTGTGGTTCATCCTGCGGCCGGTCGCCCAGTCGCACTCCCTCGTTATCTTTTACATAACCATAAAAAGAAAACGGACCAGCCGGACTGTCACTAACTGCCACAGACACCAGCGATACTTTATCTAATACATAATACAGATAATATCTTCCATCTGGTCCCATCGTAATATCCGGTGCATACAAACACATTTTTCCATCTTTATTCAATGGATCTGCGGTCTTTTCATATATCACGCCTTCATACCGCCAGTTTCCAAGATCATCGACAGGAGCAGACCATCCAACATAATCTCCCATGCAAAATACATACCCATTATAATAATCGTGTGAACCATATACATATACCCGGTCGCCAAACACATACGGCTCTCCGTCCGGAACATATTCCCAAGAAGGAAGATATGGATTAAATGCTTGTTTTTTCATAAATAATACCTCTCTTAAAAATCAAAGTTCATATGGTGTACTCTGGTATACATAGTAGTTTAACCAGTTAGAAAACAATAACTGCCCCGCGGAACGCCAGCGCACGATCGGTGCTTTGCTCGGATCATCGTCCGGAAAATAATTGCATGGCATCTGCGGATTCATTCCTTTTTCCAGATCGCGGAAATACTCTTTTGCCAATGTATCCGCATCGTATTCCGGATGACAGGTCATAAAAAAATGATGGCTGTCTTTCGTCTTAACGATTGTCACTCCGGCTTCTTCCGATATCGCCATCAGTTCCAGTTCGTCAATGGCCTCTATGTCCTCACGGCGCATCCCCATAGCACGGGACTGTGGTGCATAAAAAACATCATCAAAGCCACGGAAAAAGGGTGAATTTTTTTTCACTACAGTGTGTTCATATACACCGGACAACTTCTTCTCATAGTCCACTTTCGGGATACCATAATAATAATGGAGCCCCGCAAATGCCCCCCAACAAAGATGAAGCGTACAATGTACATGTGACTTACACCAGTCCATGATCCGACATACTTCATTCCAATACGTCACATCTTCAAACTCAATATAATCAAGCGGTGCTCCGGTAATGATCATTCCGTCATAACGCCGCTCTTTAATCTCATCAAACGTAGTATAAAACGTATCCAAATGTGTCGGATCCGTATGCTGCGGAATATAACTTGCTGTCTTTAAAAACTCCACTTCGATCTGAAGCGGCGTATTTGACAACTTACGAAGAAGCTGCGTCTCTGTCACAATCTTCGTAGGCATCAGATTTAAGATCAGCACACGAAGTGGTCGAATGTCCTGATGCATCGCACGATGCTCCGTCATTACAAATATATTTTCATTTTCCAATATTTCCGTCGCCGGAAGTGAATTGGGAATCTTAATCGGCATATTGATCACCTCCTAACATTTGCTGCATATAGGTAGTCTACCACAATCAATTCATACTTTCAAGCATAAAACCAGACATTATACAAACACCAGCCGCTCCGGTCTCCATGATCTGTCCGGCATTATCTGCCGAAATTCCGCCGATTCCATAGACCGGAACCTCCGATTTGCAGACAACTTTGCTCAAAAAGGAAAGTCCTCTTCCCGGAAGTCCCTTTTTGCAGTCCGTCTCAAAAATGTGACCGGCCGTCATATAATCCGCCTGCAGATGCATCGCTAAATTCGCCTGTTTTAACGAATGAACCGACGTTCCCACCGTGGTAAACCATTCCTTCTCTCCCTCTTCCCGCATTTTCTGCAAAAGGGGAAGCGGCAGATGAATTTCTTTACACCCAAGCTCTTTTGCTGCTTTATAATAAGTATGCAGAATACACCGCCTGTTATGCGACTTACAAATCGAAAGGACCTTTTCCGCCAGTTCCAAATACTCCCTTTCGGTAAGATCCTTTTCTCGCAGAAGAATGGCATCTGCCACGCCTTTTTTTGCAATATGATCAATGCGTGTCAGAAAGTCATCTCTGCACAATGTTCGATTTGTCACGCAAATACAGGGAATATTCTGCTTTCCTGCACGTATCGCCATTGTATACTCCTATTTACACATAAATGTAATCGTTCATAACCGGCTGCAAACCTTCGTCGATAATTGCCTGATACACTTCGTCTACACTTCTCGTATCGTCAATTTCAAACTGTTCGTCACCTTTTTCTTCACCGCTGTGACCGCCGATTCCTACATTGACACCGGCTGAAATCTTTGTCGCTGCAATCTTGATCAAGCTGTTACGCACTCTCTCGCACTCACGCGTCGAAACGGTGATACTGGAAAATGGCATAAACAGACGATACGCGCAGACAACCTGCAGCAGCTGCGCTTCATGCACGTCCATCGGATTGATCTTATCATTGTTAATGATCGGACGAAGACGCGGACAGGAAAATGCGATCTCTGCCTGCGGATATTTACGTTGCATAAAATATGCATGCATTCCGGTAGCAAAGGCATCTCTTCGGAAATCATCCAGTCCCAGAAGAGCGGCAAAACCGACTCCTCGCATACCGCCTTTCAAGGCACGCTCCTGGGCATTGATACGATATGGGAAAATACGTTTATTTCCGGCGAGATGAAGTGTCTCGTATTTATCCGAATTATAAGTCTCCTGAAATACCGTTACATAATCCGCGCCACACTCATGCAGATACGCATAATCTTCCGAGTTTGTCGGATAAATTTCCAAACCGATCACTTTAAAATATTTTCTCGCAATCTTACAAGCCTCTCCGATATAATGGATATCGGACATTTTCGGACTTTCCCCAGTCAGGATCAAAATTTCCTGCAAACCGGTCTTTGCGATCTCCTGCATTTCCCTTTCAATCTCATCGGCATTTAATTTGGCACGACGAATCTTATTGTGGCAGTTAAATCCGCAGTAAATGCAGTAATTTTCACAATAATTAGCAATATAGATCGGAGTAAACATATAGATGGAATTACCAAAATGTTTTCTCGTCTCCTGCTGTGCATGCTGTGCGATCTCTTCCAAAAACGGCATCGCTGCCGGTGATAAAAGGGCTCCAAAATCTTCCGGAGTTTTATTCGTATGAAGCAGGGCACGACGTACGTCTTTTGCCGTATATTTGTCGCTGTCATATGCTTTTGCTGCCTCTATCACTCGTTTATCAATATCCGAATCCAATACTTCCATCCCTTCAAGATAGGTCATATGGTCGATCCGGTTTTCTTTTAAATGTTCTTTGATCTCATCATTTAAGATGCTTTCGTTTACTTTTTCCTGCATGATCTTCCTCCAAATCTAGCGATTGCTTCCATCCTGAATATACCCTGTCAATGGTGAAGAAGCACTTCCCCCTTTGTCAAGCACTCTTCCAAGACCGGATAGATAAGCCGTTCTTCCTGCTTCGATGGCTTTCTTAAAGGCCTCTGCCATCGCCGGAATATCACCGGCTGTAGCAATTGCAGTATTTGCCATCACAGCGGCAGCGCCCATTTCCATCGCTTCACATGCCTGGGAAGGGGAACCGATTCCTGCATCTACGATGATCGGCAGATCGATCTCATCAATCAGGATCCGGATAAATTCTTTCGTACAAAGTCCTTTATTGGAACCGATTGGAGCAGCCAGCGGCATGATGGAGGCCGCACCGGCATTGTACAAGTCTCTTGCCACGTTCAGATCCGGATACATATATGGCATTACGACAAATCCCTCTTTAGCAAGGATTTCTGTCGCCTTAATCGTCTCCTGATTATCCGGGAGCAGATATTTGCTGTCCCGCATAATTTCAATCTTTACAAAATTTCCGCATCCGACTTCGCGGGAAAGTCTTGCGATACGAACTGCCTCGTCTGCATTTCTCGCACCGGAAGTATTGGGAAGAAGGGTGACACCCTCCGGAATGTA